>Ga0209387_1000233_pt1 | contig 16211 bp, 16 predicted proteins | sample NCControl_FD_187515 | JGI IMG/M metagenome (GOLD analysis project Ga0209387, IMG submission 187515) | Agricultural soil microbial communities from Utah to study Nitrogen management - NC Control (SPAdes) (version 2) | ecosystem: Environmental > Terrestrial > Soil > Agricultural land | place: USA...
GGAGGCGAGAATCGAGGTGCGCATCTGGTATGTCGGCCTCACTAACCCTGAGCTGCACATAGCGCGCGTGCATGCGCGTGTCAAGAAAGGTGGGCACGATATTTCCTGAGGAAAGAATTCGTCAGCGATACGCACGGAGCCTTCTCAATCTAATCCAACTCATGCCCAAGCTCACAGAGCTTCGGGTGTATGACAATAGTGTAGAGGCCGATCCACACACAGGTGCCACTCCGGAGCCCAGATTGATTGTTCATTTGAATCGCGGAAAGTTACTAAACGTTTGTGAGTTCGCTTCGACTCCCGAATGGGCGAAACCGATTGTTCTAGTAGCTCTAACATCGCGACTCTAAAGTTCGAATTGAGTGGAACAATCCTAGATCTCAAAACTCGGCGCAGGAGAATCATTGTTCGAAGCTTAAAGGCCCGAATAGGCGCCGAACTGCATTCGGCGGGGTGGTTCACTCTTCCACCATATGATTCGTCCTTTAGTTTGTAGAATTGCGGCTCGCGAACAATACGCGAACAGCGAAGAGCCGCAAACAGTCCAAACGAGCCTACATCAGCCTGGAACAAAGACGACGTAAGCTCTTGTACTTTACTGGGATCCGTTAATTTCAAACCACTTCAAGCAATTCGGTAGGCCGCCCTGAAAAGCCGGCGTCGGCGGTTCGATTCCGTCCCGGGCCACCATCCACCAGCACCCTGTAACAAAACCAACAATTCAAGCGTTTCTTTCGCGAGGTGATCTGCACATGAAAACGATCGTAACGCTCTTGGTGTCTTTGGAGTTTTTCAGTCAACGGGTTCGTTACAAACGGCCAATCCCCACGGCAAACGCCGACGACAGAGTTTGACAAACTTATCCCGTCTCAATTCAAAGCACAGGAACCTGGCGGCGTGCTGCTGGTCACGCCGAGGGGGAAGGTCATTAAAAAAGCGTTTGGCCTCGCAAACGTCGAATTGGAAGTGCCGATGAAGGAACAGATCGTTTTCAACATCGGCTCCATCACCAGGCAGTTTACTGCTGTTGCCATTCTCCAGTCAGTTGCTGAGTCAATACCCGCCAGTAATCTCGGGTTATGAGAGGTCCTAAACAGGAGGGTTACAAATTAATTTCTTCTCGTAGCTGACCATGAATAATCAGGGAGTTCTCTTGTCGTGTATTGCCCAACTCCCTTCATCCGATTACCGTCAGCCGTAACCTCACCTACATCTATTACCTCATCAACAGTACCTCTATTCCAGAATATAGTAATTTTGTTTCCGTTGAGCTCCCATCTGCGTTCGTGGATTGCGTGCTTACTATCAATCCAGTCTACCTTGGCACACTTATGAGGATACGAATCCCTGTTCTCACACCTGAAAATGTATGAACCAGTTGTATCGAATGAGATTACGACTCCAGAAATAGGCTTGCCACCACTACCGAGTGTTTCGTAATCCCACATCGAACCTGCTATAGAAAGCGTAGGTGCCAGACTCGGAGTAACAGTTGTTGTTGCGCCTGTAGTAGGTGACGGACTAAAAGGAATAATTACCGGGGTAATCGTCGGACTTGTATTAGTAACAGCTTGAGAAGTGCTGTTCGTGTTCGGTGTGGAATTAGTTACTAAAGAGGTATTCGTATTGTCTCCACAGCAATTAGTGTATTTAATGATCGCCCATACGCTGAGAACGCCTAAGAGTAAAATCAACAAAAAGATGCCGCCAATTTTTACCAAAGATGAAGTGCGAGAACTCAACACTAACTCTAAGTCTTTGATTAGTGCTGCAACCTTGGCATCCCAGCCGGGGTCGTTTACTGATTTGGCATTTTGCGTTGCCAGTTTCTTAAGGTCATCCGGAAGATCCTCTTCACTGGGCATGCTTGCGCCTTCGACGAGCACGGGAAAAATCGGAATAGCGAGTGAGAGGGCGGTTGTGATCTCTATCCGATGAGTGTCTTTCGGATCATCCAGACGTCGGTGCCCAGTTTTAGGGTCGGGAATGGTAAGCCATTCATTACCTATAACCGTAATAAAAGTCGCACTTGTCTTAATTTCTTCTGCAATGCGCTCTTTCCAGTTTGTACCTGAGGGAATAGCATCAAAATCTCTTACGACGATGACTTTACGCCCCAGGTAATTCCTGAACGGGCGGTTGAAATATAAATTCAAGTCGCTATACAAGCGACCAGCTGAGTCCACACTATCTTCGCGGCGGTAGCTGATGAAAATCTTTAGAGGACGTCTTCGAAAAGACCATCGGGTATTACTCATATGGCCCCCGACCGATTGGGATTCCTTCGAACAACCTTAGCGATTTCACGCCAGGGCAGGCGAGAAGAGGTGCGAACGGTTGAGGCTTATATCACAGACATGATGAGACTACGAATGAGCGCCCAACGTTGCTAGTAACTTTTGATTCTTCTGCCAGTAGCGGAATCGGCACGTAATCGGTTGAGTGAGATCACAACAACTTAGCGCTCGCGAGGCAGGCCACGTGATTGCAACTCATTCCGATCTCAAAGCCACAAGCGGATCGACTCTCGTCGCGCGGCGGGCGGGGATGTAACAAGCCACCAGCGCTACGACAACAATCGTAACAGCCGCTATCGGCAGAATTAGCGGATCACGTGTTGGCAATGACGGGATTAGGCTGATCAATAGTTTCGACACGCCGTACGCACCTGCGCCTCCCAACAACACTCCAATCATCACCAGGATCGCACCTTTACCCAATACCAACCGCAGTACATCGCGAGACTGCGCGCCCAACGCCATACGAACTCCGAATTCTCCGGTACGTTGGACCACCGTGTACGAAACAACTCCGTAGATTCCGATCGCCGCCAGAATTAAACCAACCGTCGCAAACGCTCCGAGCAAACTCCCAAGCAGAGATATACTGCCAAGTCCCTGATTGACCGCATTTCGTGCCGTGCGAATCCTGTGAACCGGCAACTCCGGATCTATTCCGGCAATCGAGCCGCGCAAACTGTTAGCAATTGTTTCTGCACTCGACGGAGTGCGAAGAACTAGCGTGAGATAGTCGGGAGCAGCCTGCGTCACAGGCACAAACGCGGCAAACCGTGTGTATGGTTCTCGGAGACTACCCGGAAACGCGACGTCATTAACTACGCCCACGATTTCGTAAAACTCCCTCTCTGGACCGGTACCACTTATGCGCTTTCCGATCGGATTCTCGTTGGGCCAAAAAATACGAGCGGCGGTTTCGTTGATGACCACCACGTTCGGGTGATCGGTTGTATCGGATGTGTTGAACGTACGACCCTGTTGTAAGCGAGCACCCAACGTTTCGAAGTAGTCGCCATTCACCGGTTCGAAAAACATTTCCGGATACTTATCGGGCGGAGGCTCGGGTCGTCCTTCAACCAGAAACGAACTACTGCTGTTGAAACCAAACACCGGGTGCGATCCGCCAATGCCAACGTGCTGCATGCCGGGCAACGCGCGCAGTCGATTCTCCAATTCCGTCAGGAAAACAAGTCGTTGCTTATCGCTCGCATACTTCTCTCCGCGAAGACTCATCTGCGCAATCACCAATCCATCGACCTGCCAGCCTGGATCGGAATTGATGAAGCGTTGCAAGCCACGCAGGAACAATCCGGCTGCTGCAAGCAATACCATCGCAAACGCAACTTCACCCACGATCAGCATGTGCCGCAATCGGTGCTGAGATCGTCCAGCGGTGGATCCGCGTGAGTTCTCCCGCAGCGTTAGGTTCACGTTCGCCCGCGATGCTAACCAGGCAGGAACAGTCCCAAACAGAACTCCAGTAAACAGCGAACACAGCAGTGCAAAGCCAAACACTTTGTAATCGAGTTGCACGCTTGCTCCGGGTAAATCCGCGAACAGGCGAGCGCTGATGAAACGAACAGCACCAAGTGCAACGAGCAGACTTATTACTCCTCCGATTAGCGCCAGAAGGATGCTCTCGATTAAGGAGTGTCGCAGCAGTCGCCACCGACCGGCACCAAGAGCAGCGCGCACAGCGAGTTCGCGCGATCGCGTCGCCGTGCGAACGAGCTGAAGGTTAGCCAGGTTTGCGCACGCAATGAGCAACACAAAACCCGCGAGTCCAAATGTGAACCACATAACAGTTCGACCGATACTGTCCGACATCGATCGCTGAAGCGGCTCGAGTCGCACGCTTTCGCCTGGATTAGACGAGTTTTGCTGGCCGATGTTAGCGGCCAGAGTAATCATGCTTTGCTCAGCTTGTTCGATTGAGACGCCAGGCTTGAGTCGACCAAAGGATGACAGATAGTTGGAACCACGATTTGTTTTCCGTTCCGGAGTAAAGGACATCGGCTGCCACATATCCAGCGGTCCCCAGAGAATCGGATGTTCAAATCCGGGCGGCATCACGCCGACTATCTCCACCGTTTTTCCATCGAGCTGAATCTTTCGTCCGACGATGTTTGGATCGCTGCCAAAACGGCGCGTCCAAAAGCTGTCGGTCAGGACGATCACGCCCTCAGCGCCGGGCTCGAATTCTTCGGGCTTGAATAAACGGCCGTACGCCGGTGGAACTCCCAACATTGGGAAGAAATCAGCGGTTGCTGCAAGGCTGCGCAGCCGTTCGGCGGTTTGACCAGGTTCGGCGAGATTACGGGTGGTGAAGTTGTAAGCCGCCATCTTCTCGAAGACCGAATTCTGGTCGCGCTGATCGAAAAAATTCCCGGCGGAATGCGGCCAGCTTTGAGAGTGTGGCGAGGTGCGCCATACGCGCATCAATCGTTCGGACTGCGGGTACGGCAGCGCGCCAAATAGAAACGTATTCAGCACACTAAACATTGCGGTATTTATGCCGATACCTAATGCCAGCGTCAGCGCCGAAACCACTGTAAAACTCCTATGCTTCAACAGCATTCGGAGGCTAAAGCGCACGTCCTGTGATGCACTCGTCATACCTTGTCTCCATTCAGTGAATAAAGCAGGCTTCGCATTTTTTAATGTAGCTTGAAGTAGTTATTAAGAGAACACCTCGCGCGCTACGATTGTGACAGCTAATCGCGTAGCGTCGAATGGATCAATCCAAGAATCTCATCGGCGACATCTTGTGGAAGATGGTCGTGTGTCAGGCACTCAACGAGTGCGGTGAGGTCGAGTACCCGGCAGACCCGGCGCCAATCATCAGGAAGGAAGCCTCCGGATTCGACAAATGCGCGCGAGAAGTATGGCTCGCGCAAAGGCGTGTCGTCCGGTTCGTATCGCAGGAAGTTCCCAACGTCTAACAACGGCGAGCCCGAGAGTGCAAACTCCCAATCAAGCACGGCCGTAACTTGCCAACGTCCGTTTACGCAATTCACAAGAATGTTTCGGTTGCCAAAGTCACAATGGACCAGGTAGCTATCGTCATCGAACGCTCGCATCCGGTCCGCCCATGACCAGATGAAGTTGTGTAATTGATGCTGAAGTGAGACGTCGATTCGCTGTTGTAAGTGTTTTGATTCTAAAAAGGAATCGAGTAGACGCGGGATTGGATCAGGACCTTCCATATAGCGAGCGCCAACCGATAGATCGTTGTCCATCTCTAGTCGCCCCGGTTTTGGGAATTGGAATTTACCGATGCGTGCCAAAGTCTCGCCGACTGATGCTGCCGCCTGATGAATTGCATCAAGATCGTTTGTTCGTTTTAGTTGTTGAAAAGTCACGCCGTCTACGAAATCCAAGATCGAGAACGGCGGTGAATCAGCGATGCCATTTGGCTCAGCGTGAATCACTGCCGGGACCGGTACCGTCGAGCGTACCAATTGAAGAACTGCGCTTTCCTTCAAACATATTGCAGCGTCCCCTCGATAAATTCGCAAAACAACCGGTGGCTGGCGTGAGCCGAATTCGACCTTGATATTTGTATTGATTAAACCGCCCGAGAGGAGTGAAGTGGCGGAGATTTCCAAAGCAGGGAAAGCGATTCTTATGCAGTCGCGAATCAGTGCTGGGCCAACCATGTTCCTTCGGCGCGAATAGTTTACCGCTGCCAATAACTCTTGATTCGTTCTGCTAGCAACGGAAACGGCACGTAATCGGCGCTGCGGCCAGCGCGGCGAAGTTCGCCGACCATGCGCATTGCGCCGTCGGCGTTGCGCGTGTGTACCAGGATCGTCGAGGCGCGTTGGAGTTGTGGATTCGAACAGAGCCAGGTTGCAATCGCGTAGCCTGTTCGTTCGTCGTCGGTGGAGTCCGCGTGGTAATGCTCGGGATGCAGATCGTGGTCGAGAAAAATGGCGTCGTACGATCCGGCGCTCAACAGTTTTTGCGCTTCGCTAACGTTGCTGGCGATGTCGATAGAGTCGCCTTTGAAGCGTGTCGTAAACCAGCGATGCCTTCGTTCATCATCGTCCAGCAGAAACACACGAATCGGATGTCGCTCCGCGCGCACGGAGCTGATACCAAGTTTTCTAAGCACCGACTGCCACAAACTCATACAAATTCTTCGGTTCCCCTGATAAAACGCCAAAACGCCGCCGCCGATTACGGCGCACGCCGAGTATAAGGTATTCTAAGGTGACTTTTGGTTTAGGGTCACCTCAGTCTACATGATAAATGGAAGCGAACTCCGCAAAGCGGAGAGTACGGACGTTTGCGAACAATGCTTTGGCACCGGCACGAAGATCGATCCGGTGAAAGGGGCGCTTCCTTGCCCGTGTCGTAAGTCTGATCGCTTCCGCAAAGTGATCGCCGCGGCGCGTATCCCTCGCCGTTACGAGAGGTGTGCATTCGCGAATTTCAGCAGCATACCCGGCACGTCGCAGGATAACGCACTGCTTCACGCGCATAAGTTTGCGAACGAGTATCCGGCGGTCGAACGCGGCCTGCTGTTCATGGGGCCGGCCGGCGTCGGCAAGACTCACCTCGCAGTTTCAATCATCAGAGACCTGATCGAGAAAGGCTTTGCCGGACTATTCTACGAATTCGGATCGCTCCTCAAGGAAATCCAGGATTCCTACAACCCCATCTCAAAATCATCGGAGTTGAAAGTGCTCGCACCCGTCTTCCAGACCGACGTGCTGGTGCTGGACGAGCTCGGCGCCACTGTACCGACTGACTGGGTGCGCGACACTATGTATCAGATCATCAACAAACGTTACAACGACAACAAACTGACCATCTTCACCACCAATTACTCTGATAAGAACAAGGAGCTCGAGGAGCGAATCACGTACCGACTGCGCAGCCGTCTTTTTGAAATGTGCACCAACATCGTGATTGATGGAGAAGACTACCGGCGCCGTCGGCCGGACTTTTGATAGATGCCCAAACGCACTGATATTCACAAGATTCTGATCATCGGCTCCGGACCGATCGTTATCGGTCAAGCCTGCGAATTTGATTATTCGGGGACGCAAGCCTGCAAAGCGCTGCGCCAGGAAGGCTACGAGATCGTGCTGGTCAACTCGAATCCGGCCACGATCATGACCGACCCGGAAACAGCCGACATCACCTATATCGAGCCACTCACAGTCGCGGCTGTCACCGAGATCATTCGTCGCGAAAAACCGGACGCGTTGCTGCCGACAGTGGGCGGCCAAACGGCACTAAACCTCGCGATTGCACTCTCCGACTCTGGCGTGTTGCAGCAGTACGGCGTCGAAATGATCGGGGCGAATCGCGATGCGATCAAAGTCGCCGAGAACCGCCTCTTGTTCAAACAGGCGATGGACGAAGCGGGACTCGAAATGCCGCGGGGCGGGTTTGCGAAGTCATTGGACGAAGCGAATGAGATCGTCCAAAGCACCGGTTACCCGGCGATCATCCGTCCTTCGTTCACCCTCGGTGGCACCGGCGGCGGCACAGCTTACAACCCCGAGGAATTTGAAGAGATCATTCGCGGCGGTCTCGCGGCGTCGCCGATACACGAAGTGTTGATCGAAGAATCGATCCTGGGTTGGAAAGAGTTTGAACTCGAGGTGATGCGCGATCTTGCGGACAACGTGGTGATCATCTGCTCGATTGAGAACTTCGATCCGATGGGCGTGCACACGGGCGACTCGATCACGGTCGCGCCTGCACAAACGCTTACGGATCGCGAGTATCAACTGATGCGCGACCTCGCGATTCGCGTCATTCGCAAAGTCGGCGTCGAAACAGGCGGATCGAATATTCAGTTTGGAGTGGATCCCGAGAACGGCGACATTCGTATCATCGAAATGAACCCGCGCGTCTCGCGGTCGTCAGCGCTGGCTTCGAAAGCGACCGGCTTTCCGATCGCCAAGATGGCTGCCAAGCTTGCCGTAGGTTATACACTCGACGAAATCCCCAACGACATCACTCGGAAGACGCCCGCTTCATTCGAACCCACCATCGATTACGTTGTCGCGAAGATTCCGAAGTGGGACTTCGAGAAGTTCCGCGAAGCGGAAGACGTGCTCGGCACGCAGATGAAATCAGTTGGCGAAGTGATGGCCATCGGCCGGACGTTCAAAGAGGCGCTGTTCAAAGGACTGCGTTCGCTTGAGGCCGTGAAGCCGCTTCGCCTCGAAGACATCTCCAACGACGAGCTGCAACGCAAACTTGCGCGCCCAAACTCGCACCGATTCTCTTACATCACGTATGCGCTGCAACACGACTGGCCCATCTCCGAGATTTACCGTCTGTCGAAGATCGATCCGTGGTTTCTCGATCAGTTGAAACAAGTGATGGAGATTCAGCGCGACATCGAAGGTAGGAAGCTGGAAGACATTTCGGCGGACGAGTTGCGCGCGTTCAAGGAAGTTGCTTTGTCTGACCGGCGTCTCGCCTATCTAACCGAGCGTTCGGAAGACGACGTGCGCGCCTATCGCAAGCGTCTCGGAATCGTTCCGGTTTACAAACGCGTGGATACGTGCGGCGCTGAGTTTGAATCGCACACGCCATATCTTTACTCGACATACGAAGAAGAAGACGAGGCGCAACCGACGAATCGTCGCAAGATCATGATCCTCGGTTCCGGTCCAAATCGCATCGGGCAGGGAATCGAGTTCGACTACTGCTGTTGTCACGCGTCATTCGCGCTGCACGAGGCGGGATTCGAGACGATCATGGTCAACTGCAATCCTGAAACTGTCTCGACCGACTACGACACGTCCGATCGTCTTTACTTCGAGCCGCTAACGTTCGAAGACGTTATGAACATCGTCGACGTCGAGAAGCCTGAAGGAGTGATCGTCCAGTTTGGTGGTCAGACTCCGTTGAATCTCGCGATGCGACTGCAACACGCGGGTGTCAAAGTGATTGGCACGTCGCCCGATTCGATCGATCTCGCAGAAGATCGTAAGCGTTTTGGTGCGTTGTTACAGGAACTTGGCATACCACAGCCAGACAACGGAATGGCAGCGTCAATCGAAGACGCGCGCGAAGTTGCGGCGCGGATCGGATACCCGGTGCTGGTGCGTCCGAGTTACGTTCTTGGCGGACGCGCGATGGCGATCGTTTACGATCAGGAACAGTTGGACCAGTACGTTCTCAATGCTGTCGGTTTCACGCCGGATCGCCCGGTGTTGATCGACAAGTTCCTCGAACAGGCGGCGGAATTTGACGTCGATGCGCTAGCTGATGAGACTGCGGTCGTAATCGCGGGCATCCAGGAGCACATCGAAGAAGCGGGCATTCATTCCGGCGACTCGTCGTGCGTGTTGCCTCCTGTGCGGATTGATCCAGAACATCTCGAGACGATGCGTCATTACACGCGCAGACTGGCGCAGGCGCTCTCGGTTAGCGGGTTGATGAACATCCAGTTTGCTATCAAGGACCATCGCGTTTACGTGCTGGAAGTTAACCCGCGTGCTTCGCGCACAGTGCCGTTTGTTTCGAAAGCGACGGGCGTTCCAATCGCGCGTATCGCTGCACTCGTGATGGCCGGACAGAAACTCGCAAGCTTTAACTTGCCGGAGGAACTGACGGTCAATAGGTTCTTCATCAAGTCGCCCGTGTTTCCATTTGCGAAGTTCCCCGGAGTCGATCCGATCCTGAGTCCGGAGATGCACTCGACGGGCGAGGTAATGGGCATCGGCGACACGTTCGGCGAGGCGTACGGCAAAGCGATGACGGCCGCCGGCGTGAGTCTGCCGCGAAAAGGAAAAGCGTTTCTGAGCGTAAAGGACAGCGACAAGGGTACGGCAGTATTGCTGGCGCGGAAGTTGAACCGCCTGGGGTTTGAGGTCGTTGCCACACTTGGCACCGCCGCGCGGCTGCGCGAAGTGGGACTGGAGGTCGAGGACGTTTTCAAAGTCAACGAGGGCAGACCCAACATCGCGGACTACATCAAGAGCGGTGACATATCGCTCATCATCAACACGCCGTTGGGCCGTGTGTCGCGTTTCGACGAACAGGCGATTCGTCGCGCGGCACTGCAATACAACGTGCCCTGTGTGACGACGATGACCGGTGCGCGTGCGCTTGTCGAAGCAATTGCGGCAGAGGAATCGCACGCGACGCCAAATGTGCGTTCGCTTCAGGAATTGCACGAGAATCGCCACACGGTCGACGCGGTTTCATCAGTGGGAGACTAGAACAAGGTGGGCATTAATTCTGCGGAAACAATTCGCCGGATATTCGACGAATGTCGAACAATCGGAGTGGTTGGACTTTCTTCTGATTCGTCGCGTCCCTCGCACGGCGTTTCCAGTTATATGCGTGCGCGCGGGTACAAAGTCATCGCCGTAAATCCCAACGAAACAGAAGTGTTTGGCGAGAAGGCGTATCCCGATCTGTTCGCCGTGCCGGAAAAGGTTGACCTTGTTGACGTGTTTCGCCGTTCGGATGAAGCAGGAAAAGCGGTGGACCAGGCGATTGCTGTCGGCGCGAAAGCAGTTTGGTTACAGGAAGGTGTGATCGACGGCGACGCAGCGCAACGAGCGTTAGACGCGGGACTGCTCGTGGTAATGGATCGGTGCTGGTTGAAAGAGCACATGAGGAACAGCAGGTAGGTTATGGGCACGCAGATCCGGGCCGTGGTTATCACCGTCAGCGATGCTTGCGCGAGTGGTCATCGCGCAGACACGTCCGGCCAGGCGCTGGTTGAACTGCTGAACGAACTCGGCGCTGAAATCGCCGAAAAGAGAATCCTTTCGGATGATCTCGACCCCCTCATGCGCACGCTGCGAGAGATCTGCGACCGTGGCGACGTGAACTTGATCGTCACTACCGGCGGCACCGGTCTTGGACCACGCGACAACACTCCGGAAGCAACGTTGAAAGTGATCGAGCGCGAGGCGCCGGGTGTAGCAGAGGCGATACGAGCGGAGTCGTTGAAGGTTACGCCCATGGCGATGATCTCGCGTGGCGTCTGCGGCATTTGCGGCGGGACACTGATCGTCAACCTCCCAGGTTCGCCGAAAGCTGTAAAAGAGAGTTTCGCCGTGATTAAGCCGGTACTCTCACATGCAGTCGATCTCCTGGCCGGCAAAACACAGCACTAAAGCGAGATTTCCCGCAAGGTGCAAAGGCGCAAAGGAAGACAGCGACGAGAGCGTCTTGTTGACCTCACATTCTCCGGCTTCCTTTGCGTCTTTGCGCCTTTGCGGGAAAACTCAACCGTTAACTCGTGACCGCAGGTGATCGATTATCACTCCCTCGCGCAGCGACCATGCGCACGTGCGCAACGAGTCGATGCCTAGCGCTTGCATCGTTTCCTCCAACACTGTTGCGCCTGCAACGATGATCTCCGCGCGTCGCGTCGAGAGCCCGAAGGAATGCCGCTGAGTGGTGTTCATAACGGCGAGCATCGCATTCAACTTCTTAAGGTCTTTGAATTTGATGACCGACTTCCGCTTATCGGATTCACCATTGTCTCCGACCGCTTGGAAACGCAATGCAGCGTTCACCGCGAGAATCGTCCCCGACGTCCCGGTTGCGGCGTCCCAATTATGTTCGTGTAGTTCCCGCGCGGGGCGCTCGAGCGCCTTCCGGATCTCCCTGCGAAGCTGGTCCAATTGGTCCAAGCTCGGCGGATCGGAAGTCAGGAATCGCTCCGTCAGCCCAACAGCACCGAGTTTCATCGAAAGCAGCGTGAGCGGTTTCCCTTTGCGAAAGATCGAGATCTCGGTGGAGCCGCCGCCGATGTCGATGTTTAGAGTCGCCGCACCTCTGTTGCTACAACCCTGCGACGCAGCAAGGCCGATCAGACGCGCCTCTTCAGTTCCCGACAACACCGCCACGCGCACGCCGGTTTTCTTTTCCATTTTCTGAATGAAGCGCTCGGAATTATTCGCCTCGCGCACGGACGCGGTCGCAATCGCCACGATCGATTCAGCACCACGCGCATCGGCGACCGCGCGCAGCCTGTTGATGCACTTGGCAGCGCGCCGTATCGCGTCGCGGCTGATGTAGCCCTTCAGCAACGTCTCATGGCCCAGTCGCACAATTTCGCGCTTGCGAGCGAGCACGGCGAAAGAATCACGGGCGGCTGCGTCAACCACCACGAGCTTGATGGAGTTTGATCCGATGTCGATGGCCGCAAACTTCAAGGCAGGACCTTCTTGTTGCGGTCAACCAAGTTTACGGGCGTTTTGGAAGGAGGTGTTTTTTCTCGCAGCGGTTGTAACGGACTGACGTTATCCTCCGACACCGCGCGGTCGTCGACGATCTTCATCACGGCGCGACGCAGATCGGCCGCGACCGAGCGGACGGATCGCGAAGCATTCAGCACGTGAAATCCGTATTCACCGCTCATCCGATCGAATACCTTCAACATGCGCGTTTGATACTCGATAAAGCTGTCGTAAAAGTCTCCGCCAAGGCTCAGGTCCATGCCCGACTCCCAGTAGTCAAAGCCGCGGCCCGAGGTGAGCACACGCTCGACGAGTTGCTGCGGTGATGAGATGCGCAGGTAGAACACCGCGTCGGGAACAAGCGCCATGCTGTAGATCGATCTGATCCAGCCGGAGTCGATGCCGCGCACTTCAGCGCGAGCCATGGCGGAAAAAATGTAACGATCGGTGAGAACGACAAAACCCGAACGCAACGCAGGCAACATTTCGTTTTCGAGTCGGTCGATAAAGTCGGTGGCGTAGAAGAGTTGCATCGTGAGGCGACCGAGAGTGTGTCCGGTCTTCGCTTCTTTGATACCTCGTCCGGCGAGCACGGATCGCGTCATGCCTGTATCGAGCACGGCATGGCCGCGCGATTCAAGCCACGTTCGAAGCAACGCGATATGCGTCGAGCGGCCCACGCCGTCGGTACCCTCGATGACGATCAACTTGCCGCTGTACTCTTCGTGCTCTACGCCCGGCAGCGGTGTTCCGTATGAATGTTTCTGGTTAATGGGACCTTGACCGCCTTCTCTTGAGATGTGGACTAATCAACATGCGCATCTCGCGTTGTTGTCTTTCAATCGAGCGACTCGCGTCGATCACCGTCAATCCAAACTCCGAAACCATGCGATCATACTCTTCGAGGATGCGGCCCTGAAAGATCTTGAAACTCTCTTCCGGATCGTCGGACCAACCGAGGTCCATGCCGGCCTCGTAATGCTTGAGACTTGGTCTACCCGAAACGATACGATCGATCGCGACGTCCAGCGGCGCTCGGAAGAAGAAAGCGACCGTGGGTTTGACGGCGAACGAATAAACGTCACGCACCCAACCACGATCGCAACCGCGAACGACGTCGCGAGCATACGCCGTGTAGATGTAACGATCGGCGAGCACGATCGCGCCGGCTTTCAACGGCGGAATGATGTCGCGCTCGGTGCGGTCCGCAAAATCAGTCGCGTGCAGCAACGAAAAAGTCGCGGGCGTGAACAGGTGACGTTTCTTGGCGCGTTTTGTCGTATCCTTGACGAGCGGCGAGGAGTTCCACTCGGAGAAGAACACGGGATACCCTTCTGCCTTGAGCCACTGGTGGAGCAACGCGAGTTGTGTCGATTTACCGCTGCCGTCAGTGCCTTCGACAACGAAGAGTTTGCCGGGAAATTGATGTTGTCCGTATGAAATCATCGGCGCACGAGACTAGGTTATCAGTGTTACAGCAGTGTGAAACGCCAACATATATTACGGGGATCTATGCGAATTTTGTACCTTTTACGGCATGCCAAATCAAGCTGGAAAGATGAAACGTTACGCGACTTTGACCGTCCGCTGAAAGGCCGCGGGCGCCGGGCGGCAGAGCGGATGGGCCAGGTTTTAGCGGAAGAAAAACCGAAATCGCTGCTGGTTATCAGCTCGCCGGCGGTACGTGCGCGTGAAACGACGGAATTAGTTCTGGAAAGCGGCGAATTCAAGATTAAGCCGCATTACGACGAACGCATCTACGAGGCTGACGTGCGCACCCTATTGGAAGTCGCGCGGTCGATACCTGATTCATCGGAGACGGCGATGTTGGTGGGCCATAATCCGGGGTTTGAGAACCTATTGTCATATTTCACAAGCGACAATCGCCACATGCCAACTTGCGCGTTGGCAAGGATCGAATTTGATGCGGCGAGTTGGAGTGAGTTGTCGGAGGAGACCGGACGGCTCGAGTTGTTTGTCGCGCCGAAAGATTTTGAAGACTAAGTCTACCGGTCGCTCACAAAATCGCCATACGCGCTCCGCTTCTGCGCGCTCAGGTGATTGCTCAGAATCTGATAGAAGCACTGAAGACATACGGCAGATGTGTTTTCCTGTTCGCCGTCGCGAATCTTCGAACCACACCAGACACACTCGACGAGGAACGTGTTTTCTCTGTCATTAGGTCGGCGGTCCATCGCTTTATCTCCTTTCTAACTAATTTGTTTGTCCGAGCATAGAGGCTCGACGTTACGCCTTCCTGTCTGCGAGCTTAAATGTTCGTTAAGAATTCAGTTCCAGGTTCATGCAGGCTTCAGGCAAATTGAAAAAGCAAAACTTTTTCAATGCTCGGGCAGTTAACATTTTTGGTAACATCGGAGACGCGAAGGGTTCTGGAGTTCAACCGCGCTGGTCCGAGACCGATCTAACCACTCCGCGCAGCATTACAGTGTCCTTAAGATATTTCCTTCCTGTCTATCTGGCCGCGTACATCATTGCAGCATTCTTTTGGCGATCTTATGTGGTATGGAAAAGGACTGGAGTCAATCCAGTCGTTTTCAAAGGTTCAGATAGTGCTCACGATTTTGTTGGCCGGATCTTCAAGGCCCTCTTCGCAATGATCGTTGCGATCGTCATTGTTTATGCGTTCATTCCAAGCGCCTATCAGTATGTCATGCCACTTCACTCGCTTGAACGCACGCCGGTTAGATCTACAGGGTTTGTTTTGTTGCTTATCTCACTGGTGTGGACGATCGTGGCCCAGGCCCAGATGGGCAATTCGTGGCGCATCGGAATCGATACGGAAAACAGGACAGAGCTAGTACAAGCGGGTGTATTCAGACTTTGTCGGAATCCAATTTTCGTTGGTATGATCGCGACTCTATTGGGACTCTTTCTCGTGATCCCTAATGTTGGAACTTTAATTACACTTCTGGTCGGCACCATATTGATCGGAATTCAAGTGCGGCTGGAGGAGGAGTATCTGACGAGCATGCATGGGGACGCTTACAATGAGTATTGCCGCAATGTTCGGAGATGGATATAGCCCCATTCGAGTAGGAGGAAAAATGAGACGCAACACTTCTATCGCGATACTTGGCTTGGTTCTGTTGTTAATTAGCGCAATCGGTTCAACGGCACAAGTAAAGAGAGTGCAGATGCACATTGACGGCTATTTATGCGGCAATTGAGTGTATAACATTCAGAAGGCCGTGAGCCGTCTAGACTTCGCACCGAAACTTAAAGAGATCGAGGTAACGGATTTTAAGAAGGGGTTGGGAGTCTTTACGCCCAAGCCTGAAAAGCCGGTGTCGTTCGCGGCGCTGAAAGAAACTTTGAACAAAGCCGGGTACAAACTCGCCGCAGCAGACATAACGGTTGCCGGAAAGTTAGTAAAAGATGAAAAGGGTTGGGCCATTGCCGTTCAAGAATCAGGACAGCGAATAGTGCTCGCTGGTCCGAATGTGGATGTACTAATAGGTGAAACGAGAGAAAACGATAACATCGAGGTAACAGGGGACTGGAAAACGGTCGGCAAAGGATCAAATGCGCGCGAAACCATTTATCCGCCAGCCGCTAAGGCTGCGAGTCGCCGTGCGCAGCCGGCAGTACCGATTTTTGCGAACGTCAGCTTTACTGAACCGACTCTTTCCGAATCTGTCGCGCCGTTGGCTTCTGTTTCTGCCATACCAGCAGCTCCGATCCGTGTGACCTCTCCAGGCCTCACTGTTTACAAGGG
>Ga0209387_1000236_pt1 | contig 16117 bp, 15 predicted proteins | sample NCControl_FD_187515 | JGI IMG/M metagenome (GOLD analysis project Ga0209387, IMG submission 187515) | Agricultural soil microbial communities from Utah to study Nitrogen management - NC Control (SPAdes) (version 2) | ecosystem: Environmental > Terrestrial > Soil > Agricultural land | place: USA...
CTCCTGGGGCGAGGTCACCGGCTGCTCTTCCCGGGACTGGGGCAGCAACACGGCGGCGTGGCGGGCGAGCGATACCCCTGGCACTGCGAGAATCGCTACCGCGATGATGGCAACGGAAACTCCGATCAGGGTCTTCCGGGCCGGAGCCTTGGGGAAGGGGCCGCCCTCGAGCAGACGACTCACCCGCGCTACCAGATGGGAGCGGTCCTCCGCCATCCCCGCGACCGGCACCGAGCGGGGCGCGGTCTCCAGCCATTCCGCCACCTTGGCTAGGCACTTGGCCAGCAGCACACCCGAACCGGTATTGCGTACCGCCCATTCGTCACAGAGATATTCGGCGCTCTCCTGGATTCGCCGCCGCGCCAGCCGGTTGAGCGGCTGGAAGAAACCGATGCACTCGGCCACGCAGGCGGCGGTGAGCCAGCCGGGATCGCCCCGCTGGAGGTGGGCCAGCTCATGGGCCAGCATGGAGCGCTGCTGGCCCGGTTCGAGCTCGGTAAGCGCGGCCTCGGGCAGGGCGATCTCGTTACCGCCCAGGGCGACCGGGCTGGGCAGTGCCGAGGATGCAGTGAGCCGGACGGGACTGACCAGACCGGCGGCCCGGCGCAGCTCCTCCAGCATCGCGAACATGGGCCCGTCGAGCACCTCGCGCCGGTCCGCGATGCGGCGAATGAACCGGGCCCGGCGCACCAGATAGCGTCCCAGCAGCAGCGCGGCACCCACGGCCCAGGCGGCCAGCAACAGGGTTCCGGGCCGGGGCAGGGAACCTGAGGAGTCAGCCGGAGCGGCGGGTTCGATGGCCGCGCTCTGCTCCGACTCCTGGAGCTGCGCGATGGCGCCGGAAGCCAGACTTGGCTCATCGCGGTCGGGGATGGCTTCGGAGGTGGAGACCGTCACCCGCCCTCCCAGGGGGCTGACCTGAAGGAGGGACTGGCCTGTGGCGGTGAGAAAACCGCCAAAGAGTGCCGTCTTCCAGAGCGCTTCCCGCACCCGGTGGCTCCGGATCCGGCCGGCAACCAGCCAGGCCAGGGCGAGGAGCACGGTGCTGTGCACCGCATAGGTCAGGAGCCAGCCGGTGAGTTCAGGGTTGGACATGAGAGGAGCCTCGGGTGACTTCGTGGGAGCTGATCAGGGCCTTCACGCGGGCCAGGTCGCCGGGGCTCATCTCGCGGGCCGAGAGAAGCTGACTCACCAGCGCGGCCACGTCGCCCTCGAAAACGCGGTCGGTGAGCTCGGCCAGCAGGGTGCGCCGGACCTCGGGCTCGCTCAGCACGGCGGAATAGATGTATTGCCGCTGCCGGGTTTCATGGCTGACGATGCCTCGTTTCTCCAGTCGGGTGAGGATCGTGGCGATGGTCTGCTGCGCCAGGCCACGGGATTCCTTGAGCGCCTCGGTGATCTCGGCTGCGGTGGCGGTCCCCCGGTCCCAGAGGATCCGGAGGATGGCGAGCTGGAGGTCGGTCAGGGGCTGCGCTTCACCCATTGGATACGGTCCGGGGGTGAGAGGTTGCGGGAGTCGCTGGCTCTGGGGATATACTACAGGTGTAGTCTCTGCGGGTCAAGATCCCGGTTCGATTGAGAGCCATCAGGCTGCCGGCAGATAACTAGTGGCTACGACTGGGAAGCCCGAACGCCTCCTGCAATGCAGTGATCCGGCGCTGGAGCGCCTTCTCATAGTCTTTGCCGGCGCCCTGGCTCCGGCCGTAACGGGCTTCGTAGCGCTCGACCAGATGGGGAAATTTTTCTCGGAGGAGGGGGAGGAAGCCGGCCCGGGCGGCGGGGCCCAGCCGGAGCGGATGACCGGCCGCCCAGCGGGCGCCGGCGGCCTTGGCGGCTTCCATCAGGGTGGCGAGCTGAGACCAGCCGTCGGTGATGCCGGGGATGATTGGCGCGATCAGCACGCCGGCGTTGATGCCGGCGGCCGACAGCCGGGACAGGGCCCGGATTCGGGCATGGGGCGCGGGGCTCCGGGCCTCGAGACAGCGCAACAGCTCGGCGTCCATGGAGACGATGGAGATGCTGACCGAGAGTTGATGGCGAGCGGCCAGGGCAGTGAGCACATCGAGATCGCGGGTGATCAGCGGCGACTTGGTGGTGATGCCCAGGTGCAGTCCCTGGTGGTGCAGCAGGGCCTGCAGCAGCTTCCGGGTGAGCCGGAACTTTCGTTCCGCCGGCTGATAGGGATCGGTGGCCGTTCCGATGACCAGCGCGGTGCTGCCGAGTTTGCCGGGATCGAGTGTTCGCAACAGAACATCGGGTGCGCCGTGCTTGACCAGAATGTTCTTCTCGAAGGAGAGATGGGGCGGCTGGCCGGTCGGGTCGGCCGAATTGCGCTCCAGAGTCCACTCGTGGGTGCGTCGAGCATAACAGTAGGAGCAGCCAAACTCGCATCCGACGTACGGATTGAGCGACCAGAACGGCATGTGGGTGCTGGCCGGGGGGTTAAGCACCCGGCGCACCTGAAGAGAGAGAAACCTGGTTCCCCGCTGCTCCCGGTCCAGGACCGGCAGCTCTCTGGGCCCAGGATCAATGGCCAGCCCGAGCTGCGGGCTGTTCAGCCGCACCGCCCCCATCCGCACTGCAGACAGGAAACACACCCCGCCGTCCGGGCCAGCGGCCCGGCGCACTCGGGGCAGACCCGGATACTGGGATTGGGCAAGGGAGCCAGCACTTTGGGAGGAGACATTTCCCGGCCTCGACTTCGGTATTTATTCGGTAATTTACCGAACTTTTACCGTAAGTCAACGGCTCCGGCCGAGAATGTCCAATCGTGGTGAGATTCGAGCGCTTACATTGGAGGCGACTATGCACTCGTGGTTGCGGAGTATCCGGCTTGCGGCCCTGCTTGCGGGCGTGACGGTGCTTCCGCTCGCTGCCCAGGGCCCGCCGGTCCGGCCCTATGCGCACGGCGGAGTGGGAATAGGCCGCTTCGTCTTCCAGTGCGCGGGATGCGGTTCCCCCCAGACCGCGCTGGTTCCCTCGGCCAGCTTCGGTCTTTCGTTCACCCGGATCGGGCTCGACCTGGGCCTCCATGCCTTGGGCTGGACCCACATCGGCGACCGCTACACCGTCATCACCCTCGGGACCACCATCCGGCCCCGCGCGATCCCGGTCTTCTTCGGAGTCGGAGGGGGACTCTCGGTGCGGCAACACCCCGAGGTGTGCTCCTCTTGTCCGGGAACGCCGGGCACTCCGGTGCTGCTGCGGGGCTCTTCCACCGACCCGGCGCTCATGGCCCAGGTCGGCGTACGCATCGGGTTCGGGTACCGGGTCGCGATCGAACCTTTCGCGCAGTATTCCCGGCTTACGGGCATCGGGCTGCCCCGGGATTACGCGGATCATCTGACCGTTGGAATTCGAATTGACGGCAGGGAGTAGCGAGTAGCGAAGAGCGAAGAGGAACTATCTACTCGCTACTGGCTTCCAGGAACTGCAGCAACGCACTCTCCTCCCGGCTCAGCACCTCGCGTTCGGTCGCCCCGTCCAGTGCCTTCTCCCACAGGCCGAAGAGCTTCGGGTCCTGGTAGGCCGTAAGGACCGAGGGGTGGATGTAGCACTTCCGGCAGATGGCCGGCGTGTTGCCGAGCTGTTTGGCGACCTGCTCGACCGCGCGCGCGATGACCGACTTGGCCTCGGTGGCCGATTCGGTGCAGCCCGATTCGCGAAGGCGTCCGACGGCCAGCAGGGTGCCGGCCCAGGTCCGGAAATCCTTGGCGGTGAATTCCTCGTCGGCGATATGCTGGAGGTATTCGTTCACGTCGGCCGAGCTGATCGGCTGCGGCTCGCCGGCGTCATCCTCGTACTGGAAGAGATCCTGGCCGGGAAGCTCCCGGCAGCGCTTGACCAGCCGGGCCAGCCGCCGGTTGTTCACCTTGATGGTGTGGTGGATGCCGCCCTTGCCCCGGAAGTTGAAGTGGATGTGGGCGCCCTTGATGTCCACATGGCGGTTCTGGAGCGTGGTCAGTCCGAACGACCGGTTGGTCCTCGCGTACTCGTCGTTGCCCACCCGGATCAGGCTCGCTTCCAGCAGGGCGATGATGGTGGCGAGCAGCTTGTCGCGGGGAAGCCCCGGCAGCGAGAGGTCCTTGTCCACCCGGCTGCGGATCCGCGGCAGGGTGCTGCCGAAGAGGATCATCCGTCCGTACTTGGTCTCGTCCCGGACCGCGTGCCACCGCTTGTGATAGCGGTACTGCTTGCGTCCCCGGGCATCCCGCCCGGTGGCCTGGAGATGGCCGTGCGAGTCGGCGCAGATCCACACGTCCGTCCACGCCGGGGGAATGGCCAGGGCCCGGATACGCTTGAGGGTCTCCCGGTCCCGGATCGGGCGGCCGTCGAGTCCAGTGTAACTCCAGCCGGTTCCGGCCCGCTTGCGGCGAATCCCGGGATGGTCGTCGCTGACGTAGCGCAGCGAGGCCGCCTTCGCCGATTCCTTCGGCTCGGGCTGCGCGCTCCGAGGTTTTTTTCTCCGCTCCTGCCGGAAAGGCTCACTCACCGTTGACCGTTGACCGTTGACCGTTGACCGCTCTCACGCCATTCCACAGGTAAAGGGCGAGGAACACCAGGCTCCCGGCGCTCACCGCGAGGCGGGCCGGGAGCGGCCAGCTCCCCGCGGACACGAAACCCTCGATGGCTCCCGCCACAAGCAAAAACACGACCACCGCCCCCAGCAGCCGCATGGCAGCCCGCCCGGCCAGTACCACGGCATCGCGCCGGGGCAGATCGCCCGGCAGGATCAGCGCCTTGCCCAGCATGAAGCCGGCGGCCCCGGCCACCCAGATGGCGAACAGCTCAAGCAGCCCGTGTCCGATCACGAAGGTCCACAGGTACCCGAGCAGTCCGGCGTTGGCGAAGTGTCCCGATGCCGCGCCGATCGAGAGGCCGTTGAGGGCGAGGAGCAGCAGCGAACCGACCCCGAGCACGATGCCGCCCGCGAAACACATGAACGCGACCCGGATGTTATTGGTGATGATCATCGAGGCCATCAGCGGCCGGGTGCCGCCGGTATCCTCGACGTATCCCGAGCCCCGCGCCTCGCGCGCGGCCCCCGCTTCGGCGCGCTCGAGCAGCACATCGGGAAGCACCATCGGGGCGAGGGCCGGGCGCTCCCGGAGCAGGGCAAAGCCTCCCACCGCGGGAAGCAGGAAGACCAGCGTGGCGAGTGCGACGTAACGCCGGGCCCCGATGATCGCCGCGGGGCACTCCCGGGCCAGAAAGACCCAGATCCGGCGCCAGGTCTGCCGCTCATCCCGGTAGAGCGCATTATGTCCCGCAGCCACCAGCCGGGTCAGCTGGGTCAGGGTGACCGGCTCGGCGCCGTAGGTCCGGGCCCGGGCCAGGTCCGCCGAGATCTCCCGATAGCGCGCCGCGAAGTCGGGAAGTTCGTCAGCCGAGAGTCCGTCGAGTCCGTCCCGGGCCACCCGCTGGGCCAGGGTCTGGAACTCGTCCCACCGTGCCGACTTCCTCGCTACCAGCCGATCGGCCACGCTGCTCCGGGTGCCGCTCCGGGAGCCGAACCGGCCCCGCCGTCGGGCGAGCTCATCCTGATAGAGCCGCTCCAGGAAGCCGGCGTCGTCGTCGGTTCGCTCCGGGAATCTGCCGCTGAAGCGGGCCGACAGATTGCGGGCCAGCCGGGCCTGGACTGGATGCGGCAGCGCCCCGGCGCGATGGGAGAATTCCCGCAGCAGCCGGAATTCCTCGTCGCTGAGCAGCGGACTGCCGGTAGTTTGGGCTTCCGGAGCCGGGCCGGCCGGTGCGGTCGCGGGGCGGCGCACTTCGGCCGGATGATCCCGCACCACCACGGTGCCGGCGACCAGGTCGCCGATCCGCTTGGCACGAGGGTGAATCGCGATGAAGAACACCCCGACCAGACAGAAGAGGTCCACCGGGAGGAGCAGGTTCCGGGTCGCCGCATCGGAAAACCCGACGGCGTGACCGGTGTCCCGGATGACCCGGATGCCGAGCCAGCGTTTCCCGGGGGTCTGGCCGCGCCGGAGCCCCTCGAAGCAGGTGAAGTATCCCCAGACGATCGCGTAGAGGACGAGGCCGAGCACCGCGACCAGCCAGGGCGCCGCGTTGCGCCAGACCCCGGAGGCGAGGCTCAGGGCCGTGACGGTGAGGCCGAGGATGAGCCAGTCGGCCAGCGCGGCGAGGGTGCGGCTTCCGATGCCGGCCAGCTCGTAGTCCAGCACCACGTGCTCCGGGGTTTCGACTTCCAGGTGCTGTCGGTGCTCGAATGCCGGAGGACGGTTGGGCATGCACGGCGCCGGTCGGGGGATGGCGAAAGCGTGGCTTCGGGACAATGATAGGTGTGCGTGCGACCGGTTCACAGCTTCCCCGAGTGGAGATTTCTCATGGCCCTGACTCCGGCGCTGCGTCCGCTCTCGCTGGGTGAGGTGCTCGACGTCTCCTTCGGCCTCTACCGGTCGCTCTTCGCGCCGCTCCTGGTGATCGCGGTGATCTGCCAGTCGCTGCCGGTGGCGCTTGGCGTTTACCTCGGGACTTCGGGCGCGCTGTTCGTGAATCTGGGGCTCAGCCTGGTGTACGGCGTCCTGGCGGTGATCCTCGGGGCGCTCGGCGTCGCGGCGTCCACCTTCGTGGTGTCGGATGCCTATCTGGGCCGGGAGACCTCGGCGGTCGTGGCGCTGCAGCGAGCCCTCTCGCTGCTGGGTCGCCTGGTCGTCATCTCCATTCTCAGCTCCCTGCTGATCGGGTTGGGGTTCATGCTGCTGATCGTGCCCGGGGTCATCCTCCTCTCGGGGCTGGTGCTGAGTACGGTGGTGGCGGTGCTGGAGTCACCGCCCAGCGCCACCGCGGCCATGGGGCGGTCCTGGGAGCTGACCATGGGATTTCGGGGGAAGGTGCTCCTCACCCTGCTGGTCGCCTTTCTCCTCCTCCTGGTTCCCAGCATCGCGCTGGGCGGGGTGGAGGCGCTGGTCGGCGCCGAAGGCGGTGTCGCGCTGGTCCTGCTGGCGCTGGAGTCGATCCTCCAGATCTTCATCTATCCCTTCGTCTACGTGGTGATGACGGTTCTGTACTACGACCTCCGGGTGCGGAAGGAGGGCTTCGATCTGGAGCTGCTCGCGTCCTCGCTGCAACCGGCCTGATGCCGCCGGCCGATTCGCTCCGCGCGGTACTCGATTCTGTCTTTGCCGCCCCGGAATACCGCTGGGTGGAGCGTCCCGAGACCTACGCGCTGCTGCGGCGCTGGCTGCGCATCGCACAGCAATGGCTGCTGGACGTGCGGGAGACCCATCCCGCGCTGTTCAAGCTGCTGCTGGCTGGACTGGTGCTCCTGGTCATCGCGATCTTCCTCCACGCCGCCTGGGTTTTCCTGCAGACCATGCGGGCCGCGGGCAGTGCCGGGCCCGGGGCGCTGGCACCGCCCGCGCCGCGTCGGGACCAGGCCTGGTACCGGAGTGAAGCCGACCGTCTCGCCGGCCTCGGGCGATACGCCGAAGCAATGCAGTACGACTTCCTCGCGCTCGTATTGGCGCTGGACGCCGCGTCGCTGGTCCGTTTCCATCCCAGCAAGACTCCGGGGGAATACACCCGCGAGGCACGGCTCTCCCCTGAAGCGCTGAACCAGTTCCGGGCCCTGGTTCGCGACCTTTACGGCTACGTTTTTGCCCGTCGGGCTTGCGGACCCCGGGAATTCGAGGCCTGGCGGGTCCAGGCCGCGCCGGAGCGCTATGCGCCCGCGTAGCGAAGTAGCGCTGGCGCTCTCGCTGCTCGGCGTCGTGGTCGTGATGGCGGGACTGCTGGGCCGCCGACCCGCCGCCGATACCGATGAGCGGCCCTCGACCTTCTCGGTCGCCCCGGGAGGGTCCCGCGGATTGCTCGATGCGGTCAAGCGGCTCGGGATTCCGGTGCAGCGATTTCGGGAGCGCTCCCGTGAGCTTCCCGGGATTGGCGCCTCGCCCAGGCAGGTGCTGGTGATTCTGGCCCCCAGCGTGGATTTCTCGGCGCCGGAGCGCAGCGCCGTGCTCGCGTTTGCGGAGGACGCCGATCTCGTCCTGGCCGGGCGGGATGCCCAGTCCCTGATGCGCTGCTTCGGATACCGGGTCAACCGGCGCATCCTGGACTCGGCGGCGGTGGCGCCGCCGGGGCTCCGCCCGGGAGCCCGCGCGCCCTGGGTGCGGGCCACCCTGAGCGCGACCGGTCAGCGGGTCGTGGTGGATTCGAGCCGGGCCTACGACGTGGACCGGGTGTCTTGCGTGGTCCCGCCGCTGGCCGGAGTGGACACGCTGCTGCTCGGGAGCCAGGGTCGCCCGGTGGCGCTCCGGCTGCGCCGGGCCGATCGTCCCCGCAACGTGGTGCTGGTTGCCGACGAAGAGCTGTTTCGGAACCGCGCGCTCCGGCGGACCGAGGCGGGTCCTTTCGCGCTTGGCCTCTTCGCCGGTCGCTACGATCGGGTGGTGTTCGAGGAGTATCATCACGGCTACGGCGCCGCCGGATCGCTCTCGGCGCTCACCATCGACTGGAGCCGCCGCTCGCCCTGGGGGCGTCTAGTGTGGCAGGCGGCCGCGGTAGGTCTCCTGGCGCTGCTGTTCGGCGCGGTGCGGTTCGGCCCGCCCCGGCCCGGCATTCCCCGCGCGAGGCGCTCTCCGCTCGAGCATCTTCGTGCCCTCGCGGCTGCGCTGGCCTCGGCCCGCGGCCACGACGTCGCGATCGGCGCCATGGTGCGGGGCCTGCGGCGAAGGCTGGTGCCTCCCGGCCTGCGCACCCGGGGAGACTGGCGGGCCTGGCTGACCCGGCTCGGCGGCACCACCCTGAGCCCCCGCGCCCGCGAAGCGCTTGGGCTGCTCGACTCGCTTACCAGGCCCGGACAGCCGTCATCGAGCGTGCTGCGGGCCGCGAATGCCGTGGAGGACGTGTGGGAGGATCTGAAGCCCTGACGCAGGACGATGTGGACCGGCACGCTGCGACCGCCGGGCGGGTGCTGGGCGAGCTGGGCAAGGTGGTGCTCGGGCAGGACGCCGCACTCCGGGAGACCCTGCTCGCGCTCCTGGCCCGGGGGCACGTGCTGCTCGAGGGGCCGCCCGGCACAGCGAAGACGCTGCTGATCCGGGCCCTGAATGAGACCCTCGGACTCACCTTCCGGCGGATTCAGTTCACCCCGGATCTCATGCCGTCGGACGTGACCGGGGTGAGTGTGCTCACCGGCCAGGGCTCGTTCGGGTTCCGACCCGGACCGCTCTTCGCCGACCTGGTGCTGGCAGACGAAATCAACCGCGCTCCCGCCAAGACCCAGGCGGCCCTGCTCGAGGCAATGGAAGAGCGCAGTGTGACCGTGGACGGCGAGCGGCACGGCCTCTCGGCCGCCTTCACGGTCTTCGCAACCCAGAATCCCATCGAATTCGAAGGCACCTACCCGCTGCCTGAAGCGGAGCTCGACCGCTTCATGCTGAAGTGCAAGCTCGATTATCCCGATGCCCCCACCGAGGAAGGAATCCTTCATCGGGTGCTGGGCGGCTTCGAATCCGCCGAGGCGGCGAGCTTCGGCATTGAGCGGGTGCTCGATGCGGCGGGGCTGGTGGCGATTCGGGATGCGGTCCGCCGGGTCCGGGTGGAACCGGCGCTCACCGGGTACATCACCGCGCTGGTACGGGCCACCCGGGGCGCCCCCGCGCTGAGTCTGGGCGCGTCCCCTCGGGCCAGTGTGGCGCTGCTCAAGCTTTCCCAGGCCGCCGCGCTGGTAGACGGCCGGGAGTACGTCGTGCCCGATGATGTGAAGGCGCTGGCCACCCCGGTGCTCCGGCACCGGGTCATCCTGGCTCCCGAGCTCGAGCTCGAAGGGGTGACCGCCGACGCCGCGCTTTCGACCCTGATCGAGCGGGTGGAGGCGCCCCGGGCGTGATTCTGCCCTCCCGTCGCTGGTATCTGATCGCGATCGGACTCGGAGTCCTGGCTCCGCTCGCGATCCTGGTGCCCGCGGCGTCGGGGCTTCTGCTGGGCGCGAACATTCTCTGGGTCGTGGCGTTTCTGGTGGATGCATGGCGCATTGGCGAGCTCGACTTGGGACGATTCCCGGTGAGCCGGGAAGCGCCTCCGGCGTTTTCCGCCGGACGGCCGTTGCCGGTGGTCTACCGCTGGAAGAACCCGCTGACCCGGCCGCTGGTGCTTCGGGTGCGGGAAGAAGTGCCCGCGCCGCTCGAGGCGATCACCGGTTTCGAGCGCCGGCTCACCCTGCCCGCCGGCGGCGCGCTCGCGGAAGAGGTGCTCTACGCTCCGGTCCGGCGCGGCAAGGCCGCCGCGGGCCGGCTGCACCTTCGGCTGCTGGGTCCGCTCGGCTTGGCCTGGCGCCAGGGCAAGCGTCCCTTGCCATGGCAGGTCGTCGTCTATCCGAGTCTCCGCTCCGCGGCGCTACGGGCCCTGCCGGGCCAGGCTCAGCGGCGCCGCGAAGCGGGGTTCCGGAATCTCCGCCGGGTGGGCGAAGGGCGGATGTTCGAGAGCCTGCGGGAATGGGTTCCGGGAGAAGAAACCCGGAGCATCGACTGGAAGGCCACCGCACGGCGCGGCAAGCTGATGGCGCGGCAGTACGAGGACGAGCGGCGCCAGCACGTGATGATCGTGCTCGACGCGGGCCGGTTGCTGACCGCGGAAATCGAGGGCCGGGCCCGCCTCGAGGCGGCCATCGATGCGGCGCTGGAGCTGGCCCATGCCGCGGTCGCCCACGACGACAACGTCGGTCTGCTGGTCTTTGCCGACACGGTGCTGGCCTACGTGCCGCCGGGTCGCGGCCGCCGCGCGCTCCGCCTGGTGCTGGACGCGCTGGCGGGAGTCGAAGGGCGGCTGGTGGAGCCCGACTATCCCGCGGCCTTCGCGTATCTGGCGGCCCGGATCCGGAAGCGCGCCTTCACCGTGCTGCTCACCGACGTGATCGACCGCACCGCGAGCGATGCCTTCGTGGCTCAGGCTTCCACTCTGCGACCCCGCCATCTTCCCCTGGCAGTGACGTTGCGTGACCCGGGACTTGCCCGTCTGGCCACGGCCAGGCCCGCGGATCTCGGCGCCGCGTTCGAGCGCGCGGCGGCGGAAGAGCTGCTGGAGGCGCGGGAAGAGGCGCTGGGTGAGCTGCGGGCCCGGGGAGTCCTGGTGCTCGATGTGCCGCCCGAAGGCGCCGCTCGCGCGGTGGTGGAACAATACGAGCGGCTCAAACGACGGGCGGCCATCTGATGGCGGTCTCAGCCACCTTTCGAACTTACGTGCTCGACCAGCTCGGGCGGGTCGCGACCGGGGTCCGCTCGCGCGGCATGTTCGGAGGAGTGGGCATCTATTCCGGCGAGCTGTTCTTCGCCCTGATCGACGACGACACTCTCTACCTCAAGGTGGACGACAGCAACCGTCCCGACTTCGAAGCGGCGGGCATGGGGCCATTCCGGCCCTTCGGCGAGGGAGGCGAGGTCATGCAGTACTACGAAGTGCCGGCCGAGCTGCTCGACGGCGGGGAGGCGCTGGGAAGCTGGGTGGAGAAGGCGATCGAGGTGGCCCGGCGCGCGAAGCGGAAGAAGCGGTAGTCATTGCGAGGGAGCGCAGCGACCGAAGCAATCCCGGGATTGCTTCGCTTCGCTCGCAATGACACTGCGTGTTATGCCGCCACGATCCGGGAGTGCAGAGCGCAGAGCTCCTGAATCGAGACGTTGGCGTCCTGGGTGAATCCGCTCTTGGGGTAGGCGCAGAAGAGGGAGAGTCCCTCGTTCTGGCAGATGCCCTGCCAGAGGTGCTCGAGGCGGACCGTGGCCGCATTCTGGCCCCTGGCCCAGAGGATCGCCACCATTTCGCCGAACGCCCGGACCCGCCGGCCGCCGCTGCCGGCGCGAGCGAGCAGCTCGGTGACGCCCTTCCTGAACAGGTAGTCGTCGGGCCATCCCCGGAAAACCAGCCGGCTCAGGAGCTCCTCGGCGTCCACCGGAATGTACCGGTCTTCCGCTTGTGCCGCCGCGAGATCGAGTCCGCTCTGAGTCAGTCGGGACCCCAGCGCTTCCAGATGGGTGTCCGTGGCGATGATGATGACGCCATCGCCCGACCGGATGCCGCCCCCGGCGAATCCCGCCAGGGTGTCCAGGAAGACATCGTCATCCTCGTAGATCTGCACCAGATGCTCGCAGGGGGTCACCTCACCCCAGAAGATCTCCGGTCCGGTCGGTTCCCACTCGTTCGTGGCCATCCTCCAAGGTAGTCCTGGCCAACAAAGCCAAGCAATCCCCGGAATTACTCCAGACCGGCAAGCAGATTCATCAAGGCGTCGTGCCGCACCGGCTTGACCAGATGGTGGTGGAATCCGGCGGCGCGGGAGCGCTCCCGGTCGTATTCGTGACCCCACCCGGTCATGGCCACCAGCACCATCTTCTCCCCCCACCGCTCCGCTCGGATCCGCCGGGCGACATCGTCGCCGGCGAGCCTCGGGAGGCCGATATCGAGCAGGACCAGGTCGGGAAGGAACGCCCTGGCCCGGTCCAGGGCGGTCAATCCGTCCGAGGCGATCTCGGTCATGTGTCCGGCGAGCCCGAGAACCGCCGCAAGCGATTCGGCCGCGTCGCGATCCTCGTCCACGATGAGAACGCGCCGCGCCTTGGAGGGGCTCGTGACCGGGAACCGGAGGCCGGCGGCGGTGCTGTGCGGCGGATCCGCCAGCATGGGGAGACTCACCACGAATTCACTCCCCTTGCCGGGACCGGAACTGGCGGCCTCCACCGTGCCCTCGTGCAGCTCCACCAGCTGCTTGACCAGAGTCAGTCCCATGCCGATGCCGCCCTTGGCGCGCCCAAGGGAGGAATCCACCTGCACGAACATGCCGAAAATGAGGGGGATCTGGTCGGCGGGAATGCCGATGCCGTTGTCCCGCACCCGGATCACCGCGCGGGCGCCGGCCCGGGCTACCGTCAGCTCGATGGTGCCACGCTCCTCGGTGAACTTCGAGGCGTTGTTGAGCAGGTTGCCTATCACCTGGGCCAACCGGGCCGGGTCGCCGATGAGGTGGATTGGGCGCGAGGGCAGGGACACGTGGAGCTGCTGGGCGCGGGCCTCGACCTGGGGGCGCACGGCTTCCAGGGCATGGGCAACTACTGAGGCCAGCTCGATCCGGGACTTGCGGAGCTCGATGGTGCCCCGGCTGATCCGGTTGACGTCGAGCAGATCGTCCACCAGCCGCACCATCTGCCCGATCTGCCGCTCCATCATCCCCGAGGCGGTGCGCAGCGTCTCGGGATCGCCTCCCGCCATCTGAATGATCCGCATGGCGTTCATCATCGGCGCGAGGGGATTGCGCAGCTCATGGGCCAGCATCGCCAGAAACTCGTTCTTGCGCCGATCCGCCTCGGAAAGATCGATGTTGCGCTGCTCGAGCGCGTCCTCCAGCCGCTTGGCCTCGGTCTGGTCCCGCTTGACCTTGGTGAAGCCGATCAGGTTCCCGGCTGCGTCCCGCAGAGCGGTGGTGATGCCGGTGGCGTAGAAGCGGGTTCCGTCCCGGCGAACCATCCAGCGGTCGTTGATGACCTTGCCGGCGGAGGCGGCCTGGTCCAGCTCCCGCTGCGCGGCTCCGGTCTCCTGATCTTCCTGGCTGAAAATCGCGGTCGAGAGATCGAGCCCGATGAATTCGGCCTCGTCGAATCCCAGAACCCGCTTGACGCCCTCGTTCCAGGTGGTGGGACGGCCTTCAATATCGGTCCGGTAGATCGCGTAGTCCTCGATCTCGTTGATGAGGGTGCGATAGCGCTCCTCGCTCTGGCGGAGCTCCTCGTTGGCGCGCCGGAGCTCGTGTTCGAGCCCGGGCTCGCCGGCGCGGACGGACTGGGTAGTGTGGTCGTTCATGGCGCGGTGAACCTTTCAAATCTCTCGGCTGGGCGCCGGAGAGTCATTTCCATCCGAAGCGGGCCAGCGAGATCCGGCCATTCCCGCCGAAACGTACGCCTTCCCGGAGCAGCAGCATACGCTGGGTGAGCTCGGCGCCCGGCACCCGGCGGCGGCTCACCTTCCCCTGGGCATTGACCACCCGCTGCCAGGGCACCCGGGTGCCTGCGGGGAGGGCGTGCATCGCGTAACCTACCTGCCGGGCCCGGCCCGGGAGCCGGGCCAGCCGGGCTACCTGACCGTAGGTAGCCACCTTGCCGTGGGGAATCCGGCGCACCACGGCGTAGATCCGCTGGTAGGGAGAGGACTCCGCCACGCTACGGGGTGCGGGCCTCGTGGACCACGCGTCCGCCCACGATGGTGAAGAGCACCTTCCGGTTCCGGAGCTCGGCCGCCGGTGACCCGAAGGGATCGCGGTCCAGCACTACCAGATCGGCGACCTTGCCCGGCTGGATCGAGCCTTTCCAGCCCTCCTCCCCCGCCGTCCAGGCATTGTTGACGGTATAGGCACGGAGCGCGGTCTCGAGATCCACCCGCTCCTCGGGAAACCACCCCGCCGCAGGCTTGCCGTCGAGCGTCTGCCGGGTAGTCGCGGCGAACATGCCGTGCAGCGGGTTGGCGGTGTACCAGGAGGCATTGGTCCCCGGCCAGTCACTCCCGAAGGAAAGCTTCACTCCGGCGCGCTGCAGGGTCGCAAAGGCGTAGGCCCAGCGGGCGCGGGAGCCGATCCGCTCTTCCATCCAGCGCATGTCGTCGATGGCGTGATAGGGTTGCACCTCCGCGATCACGCCGAGCCGGGCCATGCGGGCGGCGACTTCGGGCCCCCGAATGACCTGGGTGTGGATGACCCGGAAGCGCCGTTCCCTGGGGCCGTTGGCCCGCATAACCCGCTCGTACATGGTGAGCAGGGTATCGATGGCGTGGTCGCCGATGGCGTGCACCTGGGGCCACCACCCCGCCGAGTCGGCGATCAGGAGCAGCCGCTCCATGTTTCCGGCCGGCTCCATCATGGGGCGCCAGATGCCCAGCCGTCCGCTGGTCCGGTACGGCTCATAGAACCGGGCGCTGGAGTTTCCCATGATGCCGTCCACGAATCCCTTGAGTCCGCCCAGCCGGATCCACTGGTCGCCGAAGCCGGGGCCGATCCCCTGGGCCCGGAGGGCTTCGACCCGGTCCATCGTAGGACGGGCGTAGATCCGCACCGTGAGCTCGTTCAGCCGCCGGAGCGCCTGATAGACCTCGAGCTGCTCGGGAGAGGTGTTGTCGTGGATTGTAGTGACGCCGTACTCGCGGAGCTGGGCCATGGCCTCGCGAGCTTCCGCCAGCCGCTGGTCGAGGCTCTTGGGGGGGATGGCGGCACGAACCCGTTCTGCCGCGGCGGGGGTGAGCCGTCCGGTGGGACGGCCGGCGGTGCACTCGACTCCTTCCCAGTCGCAGGCAGCTCTGGCGATCTCGAGCGCCTTGCCGTTGGCGAGGTACGCCGAGCGGTCCCACTTCGAGAGCAGCGCCGGAGTACCGGGCGTGAGGGAATCGATCAGATCGCGGGTGGGCGCAAACCCGGGGCGACCGGCGGCGCCGGCGGCGGCACCGGTCGAGCCCTGGCCCCAGGCCTCGTACGCCCCCCAGTCGCCTCCGACCATCCAGGCGCCCGCGGGAAGCCGGCCCGCCGCCTCGCGCACCCGCCGGTTCAGCGATGTGGCGTCCGATACATCGAGCAGATTGGCGCCCAGCAGCAGGGCGCCGGCCTGCCCGAAGTGGGTGTGATTGTCGATGAAGCCGGGGGCGATGAAGCGGCCTTCCAGCTGGAGCACCCGGGTCCCCGATCCGCGGAGCCGGGCAACCTCGGCCGCACGGCCCACCGCGAGGATGCGGTCGCCCGCCACCGCCACCGCTTCGGCCCAGGGCCGTGCCGAATCCCCGGTCCAGACCCGGCCGCCGGTCAAAAGGAGAGTGGCCTCCTGCGCCCGCGCCGGGCCGGGGGCGAGCAGGCAGGCGAGAAGCAGAAGGGCTGGGTACCACGCTCGTCGACAGGACATGGTCATGGAGTATATGGCGTTTCTGAAGCTTCGGTACCCTCGGGTTGAACTTGAGCATCCACAGATTCCACCGATTTCACAGATGAGTCAAATCGGTGGTAATCGATGAAGTTGGGATGAAGTGGCGGACTGGCCTCCACGGTCACGTGGTGGCAAGCTATGGCCCCACACTTACTGACGCGCTCACCGTCGTGCGACGGGGCGCAAACCCGGGAGACCAGCCGCCATGGATA
>Ga0209387_1000239_pt1 | contig 16072 bp, 9 predicted proteins | sample NCControl_FD_187515 | JGI IMG/M metagenome (GOLD analysis project Ga0209387, IMG submission 187515) | Agricultural soil microbial communities from Utah to study Nitrogen management - NC Control (SPAdes) (version 2) | ecosystem: Environmental > Terrestrial > Soil > Agricultural land | place: USA...
TCGGCGTTGGCGGCCCACCCGTCGGAAGCCAGCCGGAGTGCTCCCGGCCCGCGCAGGGCATTGCGGAGCGTCATGAGCCGGAAGGCGACGAACCCGCTCACGATGTCGTGGACGCCTTCCACCCGCACCGCGCGTCGCAGCAGCATCGGCGCGAAACGGCGGACCATCCGGCGACCCCGGGAAGGCTCTCCGGCCAGGGTCGCTTCACCCACCACCATGTCCGCTCCGCTCTCCAGCCGCCGGATGAAGTCGGGCAGGAATTCCGGGCCATGCGCAAAATCGCCGTGCATCAGCACCGCGCTGTCCCGCTTGGGGCGATCGGTCCGGTCGAGTGCGGCGCCGAGCAGCTCTTCGACCGATCGGGCGTACCCCAGCCGGGTCGGGTGCCGGATGACGGTGAGGGACAGCACGTTGGTGTACGGCTTGAGGATCTCGGCGGTCTCGTCGGTGGAGCCGTCGTCCACCACCAGGATCTGATACTCGCGCGGAAAGGCCTCGAAGACCTTGCGGATCTTCCAGAGCACGAGCCCGATGGTGGGCCCTTCGTCATGGCTCGGAATGCAGACGTAAATCATTTCAGGTCAACAGTCTCCACAATGGAACGATACACGGCCAGCACCCCTTCCGCCATCGCGGTGGCGCTGAATTCTTCCACCCGGTTCTGGGCCTGGCCCACCAGCGATGCACGGAGCGCCTGGTCGTCGAGAATACGCGCCACCGAGTCGGCCAGGGCGGCAGCGTCACCGGGAGGTGAGAGGAGTCCGGCTCCCCGGTCCAGCATCTCGGGAATCCCGCCCGCCCGGGTTGCCGCGATGGGGACGTCGAGCGCCATGGCATCCAGCACCGAGGTCCCCAGTCCCTCTTCCCGCGAGCTCATCACGAACACGTCCGCGCCGGCAATCAGCCGGAGCGGCTCGGGAACATGCCCGGGGAGATGGACCCGGTCCCCCAGGGCGTGCGCGGCAATCCGGTCTTCCAGCGCCCCGCGCAGCGGTCCTTCCCCGGCAATGACCCAGTGCAGCTCGGGCCGGGTCCGGTGGAGCGCCGCCGCCGCGTCGATCAGGGTCGCGTGATCCTTGTGGCCGACCAGGGCGCCGACCGCGACCGCGAGCGGCCCCGATTCGGGGAGCCCGAGCCGTGCGCGAATATCGCCACTCCGGCTGCGTCGGACCGTTTCCAGGTCGATGCCCGAGTGCACCCGAACGACGCGTCCGGGTGGAATCCCGTCGGCGAGGAGCACGCTGCGCACCGCCTCGCTGATCGCGATGATCCGCTCGGCACGGAGCCAGAGCGCCGTGCGGCGGAGCGGGAAATCCACCCGGCGGGTGGCGAGGTAGGGCGTGCCGGTCAGGATACCGGCGACGCCGGCGATGGTGAGCGCGTGGGCGTCGTGGGCATGAATCAGGGCGGGGCCGCGGACCGCTTCCCGGATGGTGCCGGCCAGGGCCGCGAGTGAGAGACCGGCGCGCCACCCGACCGCGCGAACCGGCACTCCTTCCGCTGCCAGACGGCGGGCGAGCAGTGACCGCCGGCCGGTGACCACGATCTGCTCGATCTCGGAAGTCCGGGCGGCAAGCGCGCGAGCCAGGAGCAGCACCTGGTTCTGTCCGCCGCGCCACTCCCGCCCGGAGGCGAGATGAATGACCCGGCGCCCCAGCCGGCTCACCGGGTCAGGGAATCAGGGAAGACCGGGCAGGAGGCATCCTGGAAATTGGCGATCTCGGTGCTGAGGCCGACCAGCGGCAGGTTGCGCTCGCCCGCGTTGATGGTCCCGATGCGGGGCGAGCCCTGGATCGGATCGCCCTGGTAGAGCAGGACACCCTGGACGGTCCCCGCGGGGCTCACGATCAGAATGCCCCAGTCCACCGCCGGTGTTGCCGGCAGGGCGCCTTCGATGCCGATGACCACGAACGAATCGGCTCGCCCCGCGACGGCGCGGAGGGCCGGGCCGAGCGCGACGCGGACCGGGAGGGTTCCGGGAATGTTGCCGGGGGGAACCGAGAGGGTCTTGCCCGGGCGGGTGAATTCCTCCAGCAGGAGGCTCTGTCCCGCGACCGCGGAGATTCCGCAGCCGTAACCGCCGGAGTTCTTCGCGTCGCATCCTCCGAGCACCGGCAGGGCGATCAGGGAAGCCACGAGCGCGCGGCGTGCGGGTGACATGGGCAAAGCGCTCCTTGGGTTCGAGACTCCCGCTGTGATTCCCAAAGATACATCGGCGCAGTAACATTCGACCTCACCTGCCCTCATGGCCCGATGGGTCTCGACGAATTGCGCGCCCGGCTCGACAACCTGCTGTCCCGTCAGGGACTTTCCGATGACCGGCGAGCCCAGGCCTCCCGGCTGCACGATGCCATGATCGAGTTCAAGACCGCGCTCGCGGTGAGCCGGGAGGCCCGGGTCGTCACCGAGCGGGAGCTTGCGGCCGAACGGCGGCAGCTCGACGACGCTTCCCGGCGCGGGGCGCTGGCGGAAGGTATCGGCGACGCGGAGACGGCGCGGATCGCCGGGGAATTTATTGCACGGCACCGGGAGCGAGCCGAGCTGCTGGAGCGCAAGCTTGCCGTGGTGGTGGACGAGATCGCCTACATGGAGCGGGAGTACGAGGGGCTGGCCTCCCGGTTCAAGGAGGCTCGTCAGGCCGGCGGACTCGCTTCGACGCCGCCGCCGCCCGATCTGCTCAATGACCGGGAGTTCGACGCCTTGAAGGCACGCGCCGACCGGGAAGCCGCGGAGCTCGCGGTGAAGGCCCAGCTGGAGATGCTGAAGAAGAAACTGAATAAGCCGTGAGACGTGAGACGTAAGACGTGAGACGGGATGAGCCATTCCGTCCACCACCTTCTCACATCTCACGTCTCACGTCTCACTCCCCTCCAAGGACGGTCGCGTGCCCCAGCGCTCCTTCTTCGGCCATCCCCGCGGCCTGTCCACCCTCTTCTTCACCGAGATGTGGGAGCGGTTCTCCTACTACGGGATCCGTCCGCTCCTGGTGCTGTTCATGTCGGCGGCCATCCTCGACGGCGGCTTCGGCTTCGACCGGAGCGCCGCGTCGGCGATCGTCGGCATCTACGCGGCCTGTGTGTACCTGGCTTCGCTGCCTGGAGGATGGATTGCTGACCGCTGGCTGGGTCTCCGGCGGGCGATCTGGTGGGGCGGGGTGCTCATCGCCGTGGGACACGTCTTCATCGCCCTCTCCTCGGTTTTTGCCCACACCGCGTTCTTCCTCGGCCTGGTCTTCATCGTGCTGGGCACCGGGTTGCTCAAGCCCAACATCTCCGCGGCGGTGGGCGATCTCTACCCCGAAGGGGGCTCCCGGCGGGACGCGGGGTATTCGATCTACTACATGGGCATCAACATCGGCGCCCTGCTGGCGCCGCTGATCACCGGTCTGCTGGGCGAGCGGGTCGGCTGGCACTTCGGCTTCGGCGCGGCGGGAGTGGGCATGCTCCTCGGCCTGCTGACCTTCCGGCTCCGCGCCGCGGACACCCTGGGCACCATCGGGCTGGCGCCGGCCACCGGACCGGAGGAGCAGCAGCGGGTCAAGCTGATGACCGGCATCGGAGTGGCGCTCATCTTCCTGGTGGTGGTGCTGGCCACGGTCGGGGTGCTGCGGATCGATCCGGTGTCGGTGGCGGAAAAGATGTCGATGGTCATGCTGACGATGGCCCTGCTCTACTTCGCCTACCTGTTCTTCGCCGCCGGGCTGACCGGCCACGAGAAGAAGGGCGTCGCGGTCATCGTGGTGCTGTTCATCTTCGCCACCATTTTCTGGGCCGCCTTCGAGCAGGCCCCGACCTCGCTCAACCTGTTCGCCCGCGACTTCACCGACCGGACCGTGCTGGGGTGGGAGGTTCCCACCCTCTGGCTCCAGTCAGCCAACTCGTTCTTCGTAGTGACCCTGGCGCCGGTGTTTGCCTGGCTCTGGGTCTCGCTGGGGCGCCGGGGGCTCGAGCTGTCGAGTCCGGCCAAGTTCAGCTTTGGCTTGCTGCTCGCCGGCCTCGGCTTCCTGGTGATGGTCGCCGCCGCCAACCGGGTGATCGAGGGCGGCGGGGCGGCCATCAAGGTCTCCATGCTCTGGCTGGTGCTGAGCTACTTCCTCCAGACCCTGGGCGAGCTGTCGCTCAGCCCGGTGGGACTCAGCTCGATGACCAAGCTCGCACCCAAGAAATTCGTGGGCCAGATGATGGGGGTGTGGTTCATGGCCTCGGCGCTCGGCAACCTGATCGCCGGGCTGGTCGGGGGCCACGTGAATCCGGAAAACCTGGAGCAGATGCCCCAGCTCTTCCAGCGCACCGCCTTCTCGCTCTTCATCGCCGCGGCGGTGCTCGGGGCGATGGTGGTGCCGATTCGCCGGATGATGGGAGAGCGGGCGAATGACTGAACTGCCGTGAGATGTAAGACGTGAGACGTGAGAGGGACCGCTGGTAACAATCCGTCTCACCTCTCACATCTCACCTCTCACCTCTTTCAGGGCCCAATCACCGCACACGCCACCCGCGCTCCGCTGTTCCCCGACGGATCGGTGATCTCGTCGTCGCGCTCGGCATGCACCACCAGGGCCAGCCCGCTCGAGCCCAGCAGCGGCTTGATCCCGGTCCGCACTTCCGGCCCCACCAGCTCGACGGTCTTCTCGCCCCGGCCGTTCGAGGAGACGAACAGGTTGCCCAGGTCGCCGAGGTGGGGTCCCTGAGGATTCCGGTGACCATGCCGGAAATTGCGGGGATTGAAATGGGCTCCCGCCGAGGTGAAGCCGGGCGGCTCGCACAGTCCCGCCGCGTGAAGATGCAGTCCGTGCTCTCCGGGAGAGAGACCGGTTACCCGCACGTCCACTTGTATCCGTTCCCCCCGCTCCCGCAGCGTCACCCGGCCCACCTCCGCCCCGGCTGTGTCCTGCAGAATGCTCTCGACCGGCGCCGGCGAGGGGGCGCTCCCGCCGCCGCACGCCAGGGTTCCGATCATCGCCATGCGGATTATGATTGAGCGCATATGGAGTGCCTCCCGAAAGACGCTGTCGCAATGACGCAAAGACGCAACGACGCAGCGACGCAAAGTGGCCGACTTTCGCCCTGGAGGCAAAGGTGTGTCCCGGCGCTGTTGCTCCTCGCGCTGGGCTGCGGCCCGTCGTTCCCCCCGGCCGATACCGGGTTCGTCTCGAAATGGACCACCACCCATTACGCCCTGGCCCGGGCCGAGCGGCTCTCGCCTCCGGTCGCGTCGCGCACCTCGGCCTATGCGGCCATCGCGCTCTACGAGGGCTGGGCCGCGTTCTCGGACAGTCTGCGTTCCATGGCCGGTCAGCTCAACGGACTGGCAAAGTTGCCCAGGCCCGACCGGGAGGAGCGCTACGACCCGGCGCTGGTGGCCGTGCAGGCCCAGACGACGGTGCTGCGGGATCTTTACGGCGAGGGGTTTGCCTCGACCGGTGTCGCTATCACCCGGCTGCACGATTCGCTGCTGTCGGCGCGAACCAGCCAGGGCGTGCCCGAGCCGGTGCGCCGCCGCTCGCTCGAGTACGGCGAGCAGCTGGGCCGGGCCATCCTGGCTTGGGCGGAAAAAGACGGCTTTGCCGAGCGGACCTTCGCCTACCAGCCTTCCAAGGGCGACGGCTTCTGGGGCCCTACCGCGACGGCGGCGCAGTACCGCTCCCAGAATCTCTCCATGGAGCGCGACTTCGTCGGGTTCGATAATCCCACCGCAGCGGCTCGGCCGGGCGAATCGTCCGACCGCTCCATCACGGTCAATCGTCCCAAGCGGCCCAACACCACGGTGCCGGGCATCAATCCGCTGGCCGCGCTGGAGCCCATGTGGGGCACGATGCGGACCTTCGCGCTGGACAGCGCCGCCGCGTGTCCCGCTCCACCGCCGCATCCCTTTTCCACCAGCAAGGATTCGCCGCTCTACGCCGAAGCCCTCGAGGTGTACGAGATGCGGCGGGGGCTCACCGAGGAGCAGAAGCGGATCGCCTACTTCTGGGCAGACAACCCTGGAGAATCAGGAACGCCCTCCGGCCACTGGATGAGCGTGGTCAGCAGCGTGTCGGATCAATGGGCACTCTCGCCCGAGCGGACGGTCGAAGCCTACGCGCTGACCGCGATCGCGGTAGCCGATGCGTTCATCGGATGCTGGCGGGAAAAGTTCGCCACCAACGTGCTCCGCCCGATCAGCTACATCCAGCGCAACATCGACCCTGCCTGGCAGCCACTGCTCAACACCCCGAACTTCCCTACCTATACCTCGGGCCATTCCACCCAATCGGCGGCGGCGGCCGAGGTGCTCACGGCACTGTTCGGCGACAACCGGCCCTATGACGATCCGACCCACGTGACCCTGGGCCACCCGGTCAAGCGGCTGGCCTCCTTCCGGGAAGCGGCGCGGGAGGCCGGCATGTCCCGGCTCTACGGGGGGATCCATTTCTCCATGGACAATGTGGGCGGGCGGCAGCAGGGCGAGTGCATCGGGCGGGCCGTCCTGAGCCGGGTGAAAACCCGAGGGGGGACGCGATGACGCGGAGGCGCGAGGACGAGGAGGACGCGGAAGACGCGGGGGCGCGGGGACGCGTTACCGGCCTTCGCGTCATCGCGTCTTCGCGGCTTCGCGTCCTCTTGCTGGCACTCCTCGCGGCGCCGGCCTGCTCCCGCGACGCCCCGCCCGGGGAATGGCAGGAGGCCGAGGGGGCCCGCTGGCGCGAGCTGGCCGGCGCGGGGCGGGGCACTGCCGGATTCACCGCGCTGCCGTCTTCCCGCACCGGGATCACCCTGGCCAACAATGTCTCGGAGGAGGCGGCCTACCAGAACCGTCACCTGATGCACGGATCCGGGGTGGCGATCGGCGATGTGGATGGCGACGGTCTCCCCGACATCTACCTGCCCCGGATCGAAGGCCCCAACGCCCTCTACCTCAATCAGGGAGGCTGGCGCTTCCGGGACGTGGCGGCGGAGCGCGGGGTGGCGCTGGCGGACGCGCCGTCCACCGGGGCGGTGCTGGCCGATGTGGATGGCGACGCCGACCTCGACCTGGTCGTCACCTCCATGGGCGGCGGCAATGCGCTGCTCCTCAACAACGGCGCCGGGACCTTCACCGACGCGGGCGAGCGCTCCGGGTTCCTCGCGGAACGGCGGGGCAGCACCACCGCCGCGCTGGCCGACGTGGATGGGGATGGCGATCTCGATCTCTACGTGGCGAACTACCGGGCCCGCACCATGCTCGACTCGCTCTCGCCCCAGGAGCGGGCCTTCGACCAGATCGTCAAGCAGATCGGGGACCGCTACGAGATCATTCCGGAGCGGCGGGCCGATTACCGGATCCAGATCCGGGAGGACCTCCGCGGGGTGAGCCTGATCCAGCGGGCCGATCCCGACTGGTTCTACCTCAATGACGGCAGCGGCCGCTTCGTCCGGGAGCCGATCGCCGGCAATCCCCGCTTCCTCGATGAAGACGGCGTGATGCTGACCGCCGAGCCGGAGGACTTCGGGCTGGCCGCGCGGTTCTACGACGTGAACGGCGACGGTGCGCCCGATCTCTACGTCGCCAACGACTTCGAGGATCCCGATCAGTTCTGGATCAATGATGGCGCCGGCCGGTTCCGGCTGATCGCCCGGCCGGCGGTAAGAAGGACGGCCAATTCCAACATGGCGGTGGATTTCGCCGACATCGACCGGGACGGGGCGGTGGACCTCTTCCAGGCCGACATGCTGGCCAACGACGGCCGGCGGCACAAGACCCAGATCCCCACCCACACCGCGATCCCCAAGGTGGTGGGCGACTACACGACGCGAGGGCAGTGGCAGCGCAATGCGCTGCTGCACAACCGGGGCGACGGCACCTTCGAAGAGATCGCCGATGCGGCCGGCGTCGCGGCCAGCGGATGGTCGTGGTCCTCCATGTTCCTCGACGTGGACCTCGATGGGTACGAAGACCTGCTGATCGGGAACGGGCACACCTGGGATCTCATGGACGCCGATGCCCAGGAGCGGCTCAAGAGCACCGTGACCGGAGTGGATTGGCGCCGGGAGCGACAGTACTACCCCAAGCTGCTGCTGCCCAACGTGGCCTTCCGGAACCGGGGGGACCGCACCTTCGAGGACCTGAGTGCGGCCTGGCGCTTCGGAGTGGAGCCGGACATCTCCCACGGTATGGCCAGCGGAGATCTGGACGGCGACGGCGACCTCGACGTAGTGATCAACCGGTTGAACGCCACCGCCGCGATCCTCCGCAACGACGCGCCGGCCCCGCGCCTCGCGGTCCGGCTGATCGGGAGCGCGCCCAACAGCGGCGCCATCGGAGCCCGGATCCGGGTGCTGGGCGGCCCGGTCCCGGGACAGACCCGCGAGGTGACCGCCGGCGGGCTGTATCTCTCCGGCTCCGATCAGTCCAGCACCTTTGCGGCGTCGCGCGACAGCGCCATGGCGATCGAGGTGACCTGGCGGAACGGGACCACCACCCGAATCGCGGATGCGCGAGCCGGGAGGCTCTACGAAATCCGCCAGGAGGCCGTCAGTCCGCAGCCTTCAGCCGTCAGCAACCAGCCGTCCAGCCGTCCAGCCGTCCAGCCACCGCTTTTCGAGGATCGTTCCTCGTCGCTCAACTCCAGCCACTCGGAGACCTACTACAACGATTACGCCCGGCAGCCGCTGCTCAGCTATCAGCTGAGCCAGCTCGGTCCCGGCGTCAGCTGGCTCGATCTCGATGACGACGGCGATGACGACCTGATCGCCCCGGATGGAGCGGGAGGTACCCTCGCCTGGCACCGCAACGACGCCGGACGGTTTACCCGGCAATGGCTGAGTCTTCCGGCCGGTGAGCTCGATTTCACCCAGGCGCTTCGGCTGCCTTCGCCGGGTGGAGCCGGACTGCTGGTGGGACGGGCGACTTACAGCGCGGCCACCTCCGAAGTCGCGCTGGCGACGCCGCGGGTGGTGCGGGTCCCCCTCTCCGGAGGACGGGCCGGAGCCGTCGGGGCCGCGGTCGGCCCCGATACGGCCAGCATCGGGCCGATGGCGCTCGCCGACGTCGATGGCGACGGCGATCTCGACCTCTTCGTGGGAAGCCGGGTCACCCCCGGCGCCTACCCGGTTCCTCCCAGCTCCCATCTCTATCTCAATCAGGGCGGCGAGCTGGCCCTCGACAGCGGCAACGATCCGGTCTTCAAGCTGGCGGGAATGATTTCGGCCGCGACCTTCACCGACCTCGATGCCGACGGTGATCCCGACCTCGCCCTCGCGGTGGACTGGGGTCCGGTCAAGGTATTTCTCAACCAGCGGGGCCGTTTCAGCGAGGCAACCGAAGCCTGGGGACTGACCGCGCGAACGGGAGGATGGAAAGGTCTGACCGCGGGGGACTTCGACGGCGACGGCCGGATGGATCTGGTCGCGACCAACTGGGGGCGCAATGCCCCGTTCACCGCCGACTCGGCCTCACCGCTCTACCTCTATGTCGGGAACTTCGGCCGGGGTGGCGCGGTCGATCTGATCGCCGGGCGCCACGATCAAAGGCTCGGCGCGATTGCGCCGATCGCGCCGCTGTCCCGGCTGGCCTGGGCACTTCCCGATCTTCGCCAGCGGGTGCCGACGTTCGCCGAGTACGCCGAGGCGTCGATGGACCGGGTGCTTGGTCCGGCGTTCGGCTCCGCCATCCGGATCCAGTGCACCACCCTGGATCACCTGCTGCTCCGGAACATGGGTGGCCGGTTCGAGCCGGTCCCGCTCCCGCAGCAGGCGCAATACGCCCCGGCCTTTGCCGCCGTGGCGGCGGATTTCGACGGCGACGGACGGGAAGACCTGTTCCTGGCCCAGAATTTTTCCCAGACCGAGCTGACCACGCCACCACTCGATGCCGGGCGTGGCCTCCTCCTGCTGGGCGACGGCAAGGGCGGCTTTGTGCCGATGGACGGCAGCCGCTCCGGCATCGCCATTTACGGGGACCAGCGCGGCGCGGCCGCGGCCGACTACGACGCCGACGGGCGGACCGACCTCGCGGTCGGCCAGAGCGCGGCGGCGCTGGTGCTGCTCAAGAACGCCACCGGCACCCCGGGACTCAGGGTCCGGCTGGTGGGACCGGCCGGAAACCCCGCTGCGATCGGCGCCGCGGTCCGGCTGCGCTACCCCGATGGTGATGGACCGGTGCGGGAGGTGCGGGCGGGCTCGAACTATTGGTCGTCGGACGGCGTGGTGCAGGTGCTGGGGCTTCGGGGAACGCCGAAATCGGTGTGGGTGAGGTGGCCGGGGGGGATGACGATCGAAGTTCCGGTCGAAGCGGGCGCCAAAGAGGTCGTCATCCGGAGATAGCGGCGATAGGGAGTGGCGAAGAGCGAAGAGGGTGAGGTTGTTCCGCTTCGCTCTTCGCTACTCGCTACTCCCTCGTCAGGGAGCTGCTCTAGTCCAAATGGCGATGACGCCACACCCCGCCCCCGACCCGCTGAACTCGCCCGGCGCCTCGGAGGCGCCCCGGTACACCTCGATACCCTGGACATCGCTGATAGGGGTGCTCTCGGCGAAGCTCCGGGCCAGGCGGCCGTCGACGTAGAAGGTGGGGAAGCAGCCGGGCGAGGACCGCACCATGTGGATCCGGCACTCGATGACCCCGCAGTTGACCCGGACGCCTTTGATGGTGCGGAGCGCGTCACCCATGCTCATGTAGCCGCGGGAGCGGATTTCATCCCGGGTGATGTAGGCCCCCATCCCGGTGGTCTTGCGCCGCTCGAAGTCGGCGAAGCGTGACAGCAGCTTGGAGTTGCGGGACTCGACCGACAGCTCGGGGAGGCGGTCACCGGTGAATACCATGGCGAACTGGCGCTCCAGCACCTGTCCGGGGGCCAGCATGATCTCGAGCACGAGGGGGCGGTACCCGATGTGGCGGAGCTCCACCCGGTGCCGGCCCGGCGCCAGATTGGTGAGCACGAAGCGGCCCTGGCTGGACACCGGCAGATCCCGGCGCACCGAATCCACCAGAAGGACCACCTGGACCAGGACTTCGTTGGTGCGTTCGTCGAAGATTCGCCCGATCACCCCGGACGTTTCCGGCTGGGGCTGGGCCCGGGCTGGGGTCGGCGCGGCGAGCTGGAGCGCGGCGATGAGCCCGAGGGTCCAGGCTCCCGAAAAACGAGGGGACATCGGTCCTCCTTTCGGGCGCCCGAGGGGGCGGCCCGGTTACCTCAACCCTGAATTCTAGGTGTTTTAACCAGCGGGCGAAAGTCGGGCCCGAGCGGCTCGGCTTGCGCAAACTCGGTTCACGACACAGGTTTGTGCCCTGAACGCGCCAGCCCCCGTGCCAAAAATCGTGTCCTAGGGACACATCCAGTGTTCGGCCTCGCGTGTCTGACTGACACAAAATGGAGTCCGGCTTGGTGGTAAGTACTTTCCAAAAAATGACTTATCAATCGCGACCGGGGGGCACGCTTCCTGCCTTTCCTGTCGCATTCGGTCGTACCACACGACGCATTTGCGGTTCCCATCGTTTCATCTTCTACCCGAGGAACCTTATGAAGAGGAGTTCGGCGTATACCATCCTCCGCAGGACGGGAGGGATCGCCGCCCTGCTCGCTCTGGTAGCCGGGAAGGCAGCGGCCCAGGCCACCATCACCGGCAAGGTGACCGACACCGATGGGCAGCCGCTCGGCGGGGCTCAGGTGGTCATCCGGGAGCTTGCTTCGTTCGGCGCCAACACCGCCTCGAACGGCACCTACACCATCGAGGTACCGGCCGACCGGGCCCGGGGCCAGTCCATGACGCTGGTGGCGCGCTTTCTCGGCAAGTCGCCGGCCACCCGCGCCATCACCCTCAACGCCGGCCGTCAGGAAATCGACTTCCGGCTGCGCGACGATCCCCTGCGGCTCGACGAGCTGGTGGTGACCGGCGTGAATGAGGCCACCTCCACCAAGAAGCTGCCCTTCGCCGTGGGCCGGGTGTCCGCCGATCAGCTGCAGGAGACGCCGTCGATCTCCGCGCTGGGCGGCCTGGCCGGCAAGGTGGCAGGAGTCCGGGTGGTCCAGTCCTCGGGCGATCCCTCGGGAGCTCCGAGCATCCGGCTTCGCGGGGCCACCAGCATCACCGGCTCCCAGGAGCCGCTGGTGATCATTGACGGCACCATCAGTCGGGCCTCCCTCGCCGACGTCTCCTCCGAGGACATCGAGCGGATCGAGGTCATCAAGGGCGCCGCGGCCAGCTCGCTGTACGGCTCCGACGCCGCCAACGGCGTGGTGCAGATCTTCACCAAGCGCGGCAAGAACCTGGCCGATGGCAAGCTGCTGGTCACCCTGCGCAACGAGGTCGGTGCGTCGTTCGTGACCAAGCGGATTCCCAACGCCAACGTGCACGCGTTCCGGCTCGCGCCCGACGGCCAGTTCCTGCGGACCGCCACCGGCAACCGGATCCCGGAGCCCGACGCCATCGCCGACAATCGGTACCCGGAATACTTCGACCACCAGGACGAAGTGCTCCACCCGGGCCTGTTCTACACCAATTACCTGTCGATCGGGCAGCGGCGCGGGGCGACCAACTTCAACGCCTCATTCCAGAACACCCACACCGAAGGCGTCATCTTCGGGCTGAAGGGGTTCGGCCGGCAGAATTTCCGGCTGAACGTGGACCAGCAGCTCACCCCGCGGGTCGATCTCGAGCTGTCCACCTTCTACGGTCGGTCGGACAACAACAACACCGCCCAGGGGACCGGGGCGCCGTTCTTCGCGATCACCTTCGTCGAGCCCTACATCGACCTGTTCGCCAAGAACCCCGACGGGACGCCGTACCGGGCCTTCATTCCGGACCGGCTCTCCAACGCGTCCAATCCGCTCTACCGGCTGGCCAACGAGGACCGCAACACCGAGCGCAGCCGTTTCACCGGCGGCGGGCGGGTGCGCTGGCGGATGCTGGACTGGCTCACCGCGGAAGCGAACTACAACTTCGACCAGGAGCGGGATGACTTCAGCCTCCTGGTGCCGTTCGGCTTCCTGAGCCCCACCGGGGCCCCGACCGACGGCAGCTTCCAGCGGGACGCCTTCACCGGCCGGACCTACAACGCCGGCGCGACGGTCACCGCCGCGGGGAGCTGGGGCGGGATCAACAACACCACCAAGGTCAGCTACGTCTACGAAGACCAGACCAACAGCTTCGTCCGGGCCTCGGCCGACCAGCTGATCGTGAAGCAGGTACCTGAGCTGGCCGCGGCGGATCCGTCGTCCTTCGACGCCGCCTCGACCAACCAGACCATCCGGAACCGGAACGCCTTCGCCATCACCACCTTCGACATCAAGGACAAGTACATCGTCGACGGTTTGATCCGGCGGGACGAGTCCTCGCTGTTCGGGCCCGAGTCCCGGCGGCAGTACTACTACCGGGTCTCCGGCGCCTGGCGGGCCAATGAAGACCTCCGGATCAGCGGGTTCGACGAGATCCGGCTCCGGGCTTCGTACGGGACCGCGGGCCTGCGCCCGCTGTTCAATTACCAGTACGAGACCCTCTCGACCACCGGCGGGTCGTTTGCCAAGGCGGTGCTGGGTAATCGGTTCCTCAAGCCGGCCCACTCGGCCGAGCTCGAAGTCGGCGGCAACATCGAGATGGGCGGCGGCCGGTTCACCGTCGAGTACACCTTCTCGCGCAAGGACACCCGGGACCAGATCCAGCTGGTGGACCTGCCCTCGGTGGTCGGCTTCACCAACCAGTGGCAGAACGTGGGTTCGCTCCGGTCCTCGACCCACGAGATCGCGCTGGGCTATCAGGTCATCAACAACCGCGACATGGCGTGGGTGGTGAGCGTCACCGGCGACCGGACTCGGCAGACCATCACCGACTACCCGCTCCCCGAGAAGCTCAACGTGTTCGGGCAGCAGCCGGCCACGTTCTTCCTCGGCGAAGGCGCCAAGCTCGGCGTCATGTTCGGAAACCGGGCGGTCCGGACCATCAACGAGCTCTACGATGACCCGGCCAAGGCGGCGCTGTCCGGCCCGGGGCAGACCTGGGATCCGGCCAAGTTCATCGTGAACGAGGAAGGGTTCGTGGTCTCGCTCGCCTCGCACCAGTGCGGCGCGAACCTGAAGAAGGTCGGCACCACCAATCCCGACGGGACCGGCGGGGTCGCTTGTGCGGCCAGCGAGCGTCCCATCAACTACGTCACCTGCAAGACCTTCGCGAGTGACGGCTCCTGCTCCGGCACCACCGACATCGTGGAGATCGGCGACGCCAACCCGGACTTCAACGCCAGCTTCAGCTCCACCTTCAACTACAAGCGGTTCAGCGTCAGCGGGCTGGTGGACTGGACCCAGGGCGGCAACATCTACAACGGCACCAGACAATGGCCCTTCTTCGATAACCGGGACCGGGTCTACGATCAGACCGGCAAGCCGGAAGCGGAGAAGAAGTCCCAGTCGTACTACAACTACTTCTACAACGGCCTCAACGCGCAGGCGTTCTTCGTCGAGCCGGGCACCTATGTGAAGATCAAGGAGCTTTCGGTCAACTACACCCTGGTGCGCGATCAGCTCCGCAAAGTCGGTCTCGGCCGGCTGGAGAACGTGCGGCTGGGGCTGGTGGGCCGGAACCTGTTCACCTTCACCAAGTACTCAGGATACGATCCCGAAGTCTCGGGCATCGCCGGCGACCCGTACCAGTTCCGGATCGACTGGTTCTCGTATCCGCACTTCCGCACCTTTACCGGTGTGGTCGAGATCGCGTTCTGAGGCGTCGACCCGACTCTCATGAGGATATCGTTCATGCGTAAGCTGACACAGTGGTCCCGGCTCGCGGCGGTGCTCGCGGTGCTCGGCACGGCGGGGTGCAAGAGCCTCGAAGTGACGAACCCGAACGCGCCCGATGCCGAGCGCGCCTTCTCCGATCCCGGAGCGGTCGCGGGTCTGGTCACCGGAGCCATGCGGAACTGGGTCATGGTTCGCGAGAGCTATGACGGCGGCCTGATTCTCAGCGCGATGGCGGACGCCTATACCGCCTCGTGGAACAACTTCAACCTCCGGTACTACACCTCCTACGGGGTGGAGTGTCCGGAGCGCTGCGGCTGGGACAACCGGCCCACCTCGAATTTCCGTTTCCAGGTCGAGACCTTCTGGTACGGTTATTACGGCCTGCTCTCCTCGGCCAACGACGTGCTGACGGCCATCCGGGCCAACGACGTGATCATCGGCAGCCAGGCCTCCACCGACCAGCTCGAAGCCATCGCGGTCATGCTGCAGGGGGTGGTCTTCTCCTCGATCGCGCTCAACTACGATCAGGGCTTCGTGGTCACCGAGGCCACCGACCTCGCCAACCCGCTGGCCCTCCCCCTGGAGGACCGGGCGGTGCTGCGGGACAGCGCCATTGCCAAGTTCGACCAGGCCATCGCACTGATGACCGCCTCGCCCTTCTCCAGCTCACCGGCGACATGGCTCGGCGTGGTGAACGGCACCAGCTATTCGAGCGCGCAGTGGATCAAGCTGATCCGCACCATGCAGGCGGAGGCCCTGGCCTACTTCCCGCGTACCGCGGCGGAGAACGCCCAGGTGAACTGGAGCCAGGTGGCGACCTATGCCTCCGGCGGGCTGAGCTCCGGTGCCGCGGTGGACTTCCAGTTCTACCAGGACTTCGTCACCATGTTCAGCGGGCTCAAGAACTGGAGCAATGACATCACCACCATGCGGGTGGATACTCGTGTGGCCCACGCGATCACCGCCGGCCCCGATCCCTCGAAGGTGCATGCAGATCCGTGGCCCGGCACCTCCAACCCGCAGCCCAACGCCTTCGACGCCCGCGTCGGAGACGGCTCCTGGGGCCCGGCGGACGATTTCCTGGGGAACGGCACTGTCGCCGAGACCGCGAACGCGGGCAGCGACTTCGCCTGGTCTCCGCACAACAACATGAATCCGGCGCGGGGCCAGTTCCATCAGAGCAACCTGGGCCACATCCGGTACTCCTACGCCGCGTATCCCGGCTATGGACTCCCGGAGGAAGACGGCACCGGGCAGATCCCCACCTACACCGCGACCATGAACGACCTGCTCTGGGCCGAGGGTCTGATCCGGGGCAACGGGAGCACGGCCCAGGCCGCGGCGCTGATCAACAACACCCGGGTCGGCCGGGGCCACCTGACGCCGCTC
>Ga0209387_1000241_pt1 | contig 16036 bp, 11 predicted proteins | sample NCControl_FD_187515 | JGI IMG/M metagenome (GOLD analysis project Ga0209387, IMG submission 187515) | Agricultural soil microbial communities from Utah to study Nitrogen management - NC Control (SPAdes) (version 2) | ecosystem: Environmental > Terrestrial > Soil > Agricultural land | place: USA...
TCAGGGTCAAGTGAAGGTCAGTAGTGCCCTGGACGGTCTTCAGGGTCTGAACCACACGAGTTACCGTGATCGGGTCGGCCTTGGCTGGGCCAACTGTCACCTGAAAGATGCCAAAGAAAACCGCAAGCGTGCAGCAGAGGCGCCGCAGCCCTGCGGTGGGCCGCTTACCGAAGTTGGGGGCGTAGATTCGGTTCATACGATAAAAAGTTGAGACACCAGGCCTGCCTGTCGAAACTGGGACGCTTTCTCTTCCACTACAAGAAGATTGCTAATTGCCTGGAAACTCCAGCGCCTACCAGTTTTAACTAAAGAGGTGAGCAACAGAGTTGGTGGAAGGCGACGTCCTGGGGAAGGTCACGGGCACCTCACGTAAACGCCGCATCGTTTACTTAGGTCACCTGGTTTAGCGGAATTTCGCAGCAAATCGAGGGCCGTTCGTACAACATTGGCAAAACGGCCTAAAGGGTGGGCTTGTGGTCTTGGACCAGCAGATTTTGTCCAGGTCTCAGACCGCAATTCCAGAAGCTGGACGGATTGAAGTGACGCGGTGACGGGGAGACGCGGTGACGCGAGGTCTCCGTGTCCCCGCGTTCCTGCGTCTCCGTGTCCGCTTCTGTCACTCAGTCTCGCTGGAGCTGGCAGCTTCTGCCTTGCGATTCTCGTCGCGCAGCACAGCCTTACGCGAAAGCTTGATCTTGTTGCCTTCTCGGCCGATGCACTTCACCAGAATCTGCTGCCCTTCTTTCAATTCGTCGCGAACGTCTTTGACGCGACGATCGGCGATTTCCGAGATGTGCAATAGACCATCAGTACCGGGAAAGATTTCGACGAACGCTCCGAAGTCGACGATTCTGTTGACGACGCCAAGATAAGTTTGGCCCACCTCGGCTTCGGCAGTCAGACCACGGATACGATTGACCGCCGCATCCGCCGCTTCACCACTCGCAGTCGCGATCGAGATCGTGCCATCGTCGGAGACGTCGATCTTCGCGCCCGTTTCTTCGACGAGCGATCTAATCACCTTGCCGCCTGGTCCAATGACGTCGCGAATCTTGTCGGGATTGATCTTGATTTGGATGATGCGCGGCGCGTGCGGCGAAATGGCTTCGCGTGGAGCCGCGAGTGTCTGTTCCATTGCGCCGAGTATGTAGATACGGCCCTTCTTCGCCTGCTCGAGCGCTTCAGCCATGATCTGCGCGTTGATACCGGCGATCTTGATGTCCATCTGCAACGCGGTGATGCCGTTGCGCGTGCCCGCGACTTTGAAGTCCATGTCGCCGTAGTGATCTTCGGCGCCGGCGATGTCGGTAAGGATCGCATACTTGTTGCCTTCCATGACGAGACCCATCGCCACTCCTGCCACAGGCGCTTTCATCGGCACACCGGCATCCATCATCGAAAGGGTTCCACCACAAACGGACGCCATTGACGAAGAGCCGTTCGATTCTGTGATTTCTGCAACCACGCGGAGGGTGTAAGGGAAGTCAGCGTCGTCGGGTAGGGCCGGTTCCAAGGCACGTCGAGCGAGTGCGCCATGACCGATCTCGCGCCGGCTCGATGATCCAAACCGTCCCACTTCGCCAACCGAATACTGCGGGAAGTTGTAGTGCAGCAGGAAGCGTCGCTTGACTTCGCCTTTCTCGAGATCGTCGATGAACTGCTCGTCTTCTTTAGTACCGAGCGTAGTGGAAACGAGTGCCTGAGTTTCACCGCGAGTGAACAGCGCGGAACCGTGCACGCGTGGCAGCCAGCCTACCTCGCACGTAATCGGACGTATCTCAGAAAACCTGCGACCATCGGGACGCCGGCGTTTGTTCAGAATGTCGTCACGAAAGACGCCTTCCTTCAGTTGATCGAAGACGAGTTTCGCCATTGATCGCTTTTCGGGTTGATCTTCGGGATACGATTCCACCACTTCTTTCTTCAACGAATCGACCGCGGCGTAACTGGCGCGCTTCTCCTGCGTGCTCGTGTCGAGCGCCTGGCGTAACTGATCGACGTACCTCTCGGTGACCTCTCTGACCATCTGCTCGTCGAGCTGAACGGGAAAAACTTCTCGCTTCTGAACTTCGAGCGCTTTGTAAAGCTCTTTTTGCCAGCGACAGAGACGATTGATCTCCTTGTGGGCCAACATCAGCGCTTCGACCATGATCTCTTCCGAGACTTCAGACGCGCCGGCTTCGACCATCACAATCGCCTCTTCAGTTCCCGCGACGATGAGATTCAAACGCGATTCGCGCACTTCATCATAGGTCGGGTTGACGATATAACGTCCCTCGATCAGGCCGATACGGACACCGGCGATTGGGTTCATGAATGGAATGTCCGACAGGTAAAGCGCGCACGATGCGCCGGTGATTGCGATTACGTCTGGATTGTTGTCGGGGTCGGCCGAGATGACGCTGGCGATGACTTGAGTTTCGTTTCGGTAACCTTCTGCGAAGAGTGGGCGACAGGGACGGTCGATAAGGCGGGCGGTCAGAACTTCCTTTTCGTTCGGACGGCCCTCTCTACGAAAGTAGTTGCCGGGAATACGTCCGGCTGCGTAATTGGATTCACGGTACTCAACCGTGAGGGGAAAGAAATCCACACCTTCCCGCGCGGTGGGGGCGCCTACAGCGGCTACGAGCAACATCGTGTCGCCATAACGAATGACGACCGAGCCGTCTGCCTGTTTGGCGAGGCGACCGGTTTCGACGGTCAACTCTTTGTCACCAAGTTTGATTGATTCTTTGAGGTATTTCTTTTCTGGCATGTTCTTCTTCTCCTTAGACATTGGCACCTGAATCCGGGTTCAGGTCGCGGACGTCTCATCCGCCCGCTGTTTTTAGGCAATTCTGCAATAGACTTTCCGGGAGCACGCCAACGTGAAGCGGGCAGGTAAAACTAACATTGATGGCGAATACAAAAGGCGGCACGAGCCTCTTGAACCGTGAAGCTCATGCCGCCTTGTTGGTCTAGGCCAGGGCCGTACACGTCTGCTTGTTTCCAGTCAATCGCCGTCACGTTCGGCACTGCCACAAGCTCTTCGATAGACGCGGGCTTTACTAACAGAGACTCGAAGATCTCTCGCTTAAGTACGGTGAAAATATGCTACCTGCGCAGGCCCAAACGATTGACGACCTCGTGGTAGCGCTCAATATCCGTTTTCTTCAGGTAATCCAACAGACTTCGTCGCTGCGAGACCATTTTCAGCAGGCCGCGCCGCGAGTGATTATCCTTCTTATGGGTCTTGAAATGCTCGGTCAGGTCGTTGATTCGTTTGCTGAGAAGCGCCACCTGCACCTGCGGTGAACCGGTGTCTGCTTCATGGGTACGGAAGTCGGAGACAATCCTCTCCTTGGTTTCTTTTGCTAACGCCACTTGCTTAAAATGGTCCTCCTCGACCGCAGTAAACTCCGCTAAAAGCGGTAACCGCTAAACTTAAAAAGCTCGCTCAATGTATCACGCGGGTTAGGGAGTGTCCAGTTGACCCCAGTTTAGTAGTCATTTTCCGTTTGTCATTTGTCATTTGTCATTTGTCATTTGCGATGCGGTTGAACCGGCTTTAAATGGAAAATGGCAAATGAGCAATGACAAATGGAAAATGTTTCCTGTTACTATCCGTCTTTCAAAAACAATCGGAGGGGCGGATTAGAGCCATGGCTAGACCCAGAATTCTGATTCTTGGCGGCGGTTTTGGGGGCCTTTTTACGACACTGGACCTCGCCGGTTCAGCAGACGTCACCCTCGTCAACGACGACGAACACTTCCTCTTCACCCCGATGCTCTACGAATACCTCAGCGGCGAGGTCGAAGCGTGGCATATCGCACCGAGGTTCAACGAACTCCTCAACGAAAACGACGTCCGGCTGATCCGTGACGAAGTTGCGTCCATCGACCTGGATGCGAAGCAAGTCACGCTCAAGAGCCATAAGGATCCGCTTGATTTCGACGTTCTCGTACTCAGTGTTGGAGGCGTGACAAACCACGCCGGCGTCGAAGGCGCGGAGCAGTACACGATACCGTTTCGCAAGATCGCACACGCCGATGCGCTCCGGCGCCGGATGGTCGAGGCGCTCGATAGGATTCCGCCCGACATGCCGCCCCAGGACGTCCGGCGTGAGCTAACGTTCGTCGTCGTCAGCGCCGGCGCCAGCGGCTGCGAACTGTCGACGAAAATGGCTGACCTCCTGCTCGACGCAGTCAAACGACGCGCGCTTCAGGGCGAGCCACGCGTGCTGGTGTTCGAAATGAGCGACAGAGTCGTTCCCGGAATGGGTGAACAGATTCGCGAGTTTGTCGAAGCAGCGTTGCGCGAAGCGCACGTCGAAGTGAACACGCTGACGCGAGTCGTGAAAGTTACCGGTGACACTGTGACTTATGAACACGGTGGAAACCTCGAAGAACTAAAGACAGCGGGCGTGGTTTGGCTCGGAGGCGTCAAAATGCGCCCGCTCGTCGAACAACTCAACGTCGAGAAGACCTCGCGCGGACTGATCAAGATAAGACCGACGTTACAACTGGCCCAGCACGACAACGTCTTTGCCCTCGGCGACATTGCTTGTTGCCCACCCGCTGATGCCACGCTCCCTGGCACCGCGCAACTTGCGTTGCAGGAAGCGAACCTGGCGGCCGACAACATCAAGGCGCTTCTTTCCGGCAACGAACTCAAAACGAAACATTTTGAAGAACTCGGCGAGGCATTGAGTCTCGGAACAGAGCGTGCGGCTGTACTGCTCGCTGGTGGAAAAGCGTTCGGTGGAGCGATGGCCAGGCAGGCACGGTTCGCGTTGTATACAGCACGTTTGCCGACGTGGCATCACCGCTTACGTGTTGGTGCCAGTTGGTTTTTAGGTGGAAAAGAGCCACGGCCGCTATTGCCGCTCGGTATGGAACGTTAGTTGTCTACAAAATGGGCATGCGCCCGGCGTTTTTGCGAGTTTTGATCTGTGTTATTTGGATTGTGATTATTGGATTAGTGTGGCTTGCGTTAACGCAACGTCCATTACCTCAGCAACCGCTGCAAACACAGATCACCCCGATCGAACTACCCACCCCGGGACCTGCTGCGACACCGGTAGCTGCAGCAGCAGCACCTGAATCGGCGCCGACGCCCGCAACAGACTCCACTGCAAACTTCGTCGGTCAGGTGGAGTTGATTATTCCCGTCGCAGGTGTGCGACCCGACCAGTTGATCGACACATATGACGATGCGAGATCGGAAGGCCGGTTACACGATGCGATCGACATCATGGCGCCCGCAGGCACGCCGGTGCTCGCCGCGACTCCCGGCAAGATCCTCAGGCTGTTCCACAGTGACAAAGGCGGAATTACGATCTATCAACTAAGCGCCGACGAAAAAACCGTTTACTACTACGCGCATCTTCAAGGCTACGCACCGGGACTCTCTGAAGGAAATGTTGTGCGTCGGGGTGACGTAATCGCTTACGTCGGCGACACCGGAAACGCGGGCGTCGGCAACTATCATCTTCACTTCTCAATCACAGCCGTTTCAGATCCGAAGCGCTATTGGGAAGGCACCAACATCAACCCGTACCCACTGTTACGCTCCACTGTCCGTTAATAGTGCAGGACGCCGCCAAAAACACGGATTTTCTCGACTAGGTCAACAGGAACGCCCGTTGCTCCCACGCAAGTCAAAGGAGTTCACAATATGAAGCGATCCGTACTTGTTGTTTTTTTATCTGTGTTGCTGCTGGGCTGCACCGTCGAGCCTAACAACCGAAATTCAACTTCCTCGAGTCGGCCCGCTGCGACACCAGCAGCATCCCCCGGAGCATCACCCGAGGCGACAAAAGCTGTGGCAACTGCGCAACCGAGTCCGGAGATGATGCCTGGACCAAACGCCATTCCCGCCGATACGCGAGTTGTCGTCAACATACCCGCACATCGCATGGACATCTTCGCCGACGGTTCATTAATCAAGACGTACAAAGTCGGCATCGGAGTGCCCGACTTTCCGCTGCCGACCGGTTTGCGCAAAGCTGATAGCGTGATCTTCAATCCAACGTGGACCGTCCCGGACGAAGCGTGGGCCGCGGAGATGAAGAACGTAAGCGTCGGTGAGACCGTCGAAGCCGGCAGCAAGAACAACCCGCTCGGATGGATCAAAATCCCGATCGGTCTACCGAATCTGATTCACGGCGGCAAGCCTCCCGCGAAGATCGGCACGTTTGCTTCGCATGGCTGCGTTGGTTTAACGAATCCGCAGGTCAAAGACTTCGCGATGCGACTCGCGCAGGCGACGAACACGGAATTAAACATCGAAGAGGTTAACGGGTTCTTAAAACAAAAGACCGAGACGCATGAAGTTAAGTTGGAAGAGAGTGTTCCGGTGGAACTGCGTTACGAAACGATCGTCGTTGAGGATGGCAAGCTTTACATTTACAAAGACGTGTATGAGCAGAACACAAACACAGAAGAGAATCTGCGCGCGGTGTTACAAGCTCATGGCACAACTTTGGAAGCTTTGACGGAAGCAGAGCGCACTGCTGCGTTAAATGGTCTTAAAGCCGTGTCGAAGAAGAAAGAGGTTATTGTGCCGATCCCGTCAATCGCAAAAGGTTACCCGGCGCCTGTTGAGTTGGATAACGGATCCGGGAAGCCAGTGCGCGTAGCCGCCGCCGGCCAAACTAAGCGACGGTAGCCGCTTCGCAGGAATCAAGCACCGGCGCGTCTTCAATGGGCGCGCCGGCTTCGCCGTAGTAAGGACGGCCGTTCTCAATCGCTTCGAAATACTCCTCAATTCGATCCAGCACTTCGTCTACCGAATGCGAATGATAAATCGAGGTGCGGAACAACGCGCCGCCCTGCAAGCCGCGAGTGAACTGCCCCGCCAACTGCTTCATACGATTGATCGCGGGAGTCTCAGGCATGTCTTCGCGCAACATGTCGAAGTACTCATGCAGGATCGCACGCTTGTCGGCGAGTGAAGGTTCGAAGATCGGACGCCCGTGCATCGCGTCTTCAATCTGCCGGAAGATCCAGGGATTCGCCATCGCGCCGCGACCGATCAGAACGCCGTCGCAACCCGTTTCGCGAAATTTGTCAAAAGCGCCTTCAATCGTCGTTACGTCACCGCTGCCTGATACCGGCACCCTCACGGCGGCTTTTACCTGGCGAACGAGGTCCCAATTTGCTAACCCGCGATAACCTTGCTCCTTCGTGCGACCATGCAGCGCGATGTGTTCGACGCCACAGTCTTCCGCGAGCTTCGCGGTATCGACGGCGTTAATCGTGTGATCGTAGAAGCCCGCGCGGATCTTCACTGTGAGCGGAATCGTGATCACTTTCTTGATTTCTTTGAGGATCGTTTCGAGCCGGCTGTGGTCCTTAAGCAAACCTGAACCGCCGCCATGTTTGACGACCTTCGGCGCCGGACAACCGCAGTTCACGTCGAGAATATCAGCCCCAACTTCCTGCGCCATCTCAGCAGCCATGCACATTCGCTCCGGCTGGCCACCGAAGATCTGTACTGCGAATGGCCGCTCGTCCGCGTAAAACCGCATCTGCCGTTTCGACTTCGGATTGTTGCGAGTGAGCCCTTCAACCGAAATGAACTCGGAAACAGACAAGCCAACACCGCCGCGCCGTTTTAACAAACGACGAAACGATACGTCAGTCACCCCGGCCATCGGCGATAGCACCAACGGCGGGTTGATCTCGACGTCACGAATCTTGAACGGCTTAATTTCCGGCATCACACTGCTTTTGCACAAAAGTCTAAACCCGATTTTCTCTGCGCTTATCTGCGTATTTTTTGCAACCTCTGCGTTGAAAAAGCCGTTAACCGCAGAGAACGCGAAGAACCGCAGAGATACGCCGAGACATCAGGGTTTTATTGTTACTGGGGTTCCGACTGTCACCGACTCGAACAACTCCTTCATCTCCTCATTCTCCAACGCGACGCAGCCTAATGTCCAATCACTGCTAGCGCCATTGCCGTGGATGTAAATCAGACCACCGAGCTGTGTGTACTGCGGCGGCGCGACTTTGCGCTTGTGAGCATCCACGATCGAATTGTATTGCGCCTGCGTGATCAAACCGTCGCGCAGTCCGCGCTCCGCGTCTTCGACATTTGGATAACTCACACCAAGCGACAGGTAATACGCGCTCTTGTGGTTTTTGACGAAGACGTAGAAGTCACCTTCGGGTGTCGCGCCATCGCCCTCACGCTGCTTGTCCGCGACGGGATTGAATCCCAGCCCGACACGATAAGAGCGGACCAGAGTTTTATCGGAATACAACTCCAGTTTCCGCTCTTTCTTGTAAACGACGATGCGTGGTTTCGTGATGGGTTTCTGGAACCACAGATTAAAACCGATAACACAAAGCAAACCGAGAATGGCGATGCGTGTTATCGGTATCAATCGGTGTTAGTTTTTCTTCTTTTTCTCTTCGTCCTTGTTGGCGCTCTTGGCGGCCGTCGCCGGTTTCAGTTTCAAGAGCGGTTCGACTGAGGCGCGATGAGCTTCGGAAACCTTGATGAACGCTTCGTTTCGAAGATTCTGAAGATAATCTTCCCGCTCCTTCGCCTGGCGTTCCATCAACATCATTCCGCGAACGCGATTGTCGTTGAATGTCGGTGTAGCACCTCCGGGAGTACGCGCGTCAACCCGAAGGATCTGGTAACCCTCGCCGATCCGGATCGGTTCCGACACGCCGCCCGGCTGTACGTTCTTAATCGCGGCGACAAGATCTTCGCGAAGGTTCGGCACGTCAAACTCGCCAACGTAACCTTTGTCCTCTGGCGCTGAACGCTTGCCGTTTTTCTCGCGTTCAGAGTTCGCTGCCGCCAGAGCGCCAAAATCGCTGCCGGCGCGTACCTGGGCAATGATCTCCAAAACCTTTGCCTTGACAGCCGCTTCATCCTTACCGGTCGTCGTGATGTAAATCTCAGAAAGCTTCACGCTCTCGGGTTTTTTAAACTTGTCGGGATGCGTGTCAAAGTACTTCTTAACATCTGCGGCCGAGAAGCTGAGATAAACGCGACGATCGACCTCCGACTCCAACACCGCCTGCTTCATCATCTCAGTGCGCATCGTCCGGCGGATGTCCTCCGGCTCGAGCTTGCTGTCGCGCATCGCCTGATAGAGTTTCTCGATCGAATTGATGCCCTGCTCGTTTGCGATCTGCAACATGCGGCGGTTCACTTCCGCTTCGATCTCACTGGCGAGATCCAACTCCTTGCCGCGTTGCAGCAGCAGTCTCTCGTTGATCAGTGTCGCAATCAGCTCGGGTCCGCGCTTCGCGACTTCTTCCCTCGCCTTCTGCTCGGTCATGCCGTTCTGCATGAGCGATTTGATACGTTCCTCCGTCTCGCGCTTCAGCATCGACAAAGTGATGACATCGTCATTCACCTGGACGATGACTTCGTCGATGACGGTCATCTCGCCTTCCTGGGCAAAAACATTCGTGGCGAAGAACGCCATGAGGATTGCGACGGCAAAGTATTTAATTAATTTCACAGGTACTCCTCAAAAACTGACTTTTGCGGGGGAATTCTAATCAGTGACCTTTATCTGGAGCAACACGTCACGCGCAAACTCAAGCACATTGTCCTGTTCGTCCTCGGTCAGAACGAGACGCAAAACCCCGTTTGGCGTGAACACTGCCCCGGGGTGCTTACTAACGAATTCTCCCAGTTTTTCCAGCGAAATTCGCGCTTTTTCGCTGAACTTCACCGCGATTCCATTGGGTGTCTTGTCTATCGAAACCAGCCCCAACTCTTCGGCCGTCCGGCGCAAACGAGCGTAAGAAAAAAGCCTTTCGACCGACGGCGGAATCCGCCCGTAACGATCTTCGGTCTCTGTTTTGATGCCTTGTAAGGTCGATTCGTCACGCGCCGATGAAACACGTTTATACGTCCGCAGCCGCTGCCCCATGTCGGAGATGTACTCCTCGGGGATCGCCACATCCACCCCGAGATTCAGCGTCACGCTCGTCTCGTCCTCGACCTCTTCGCCACGAAGCTCCGCGACCGTCCGTTCCAGCATCTGGGTATAAAGATCGAACCCGAGCGCTTCGAAATGACCCGACTGTTCACCGCCGAGCAAACTTCCTGCGCCGCGTAGTTCAAGGTCGAGCGCCGCGATACGAAACCCGGCCCCGAGATCGGAAAACTCACGAATTGCTGCTAAACGACGGCGTGCGATGGGTGTGAGTTCCTGTTCGGCCGGAATCAGCAAATAGGCATAAGCCCGGCGGTTCGAACGTCCCACACGCCCGCGTAACTGATAAAGCTGAGAAAGACCGTAATGATCGGCGCGGTTTATGATGATGGTGTTGGCGCGTGGGATGTCTATGCCGTTCTCGATGATGGTGGTCGCAACCAGAACGTCATATTTGTAGTCGATGAAGTCGAGCATCACCTTCTCCATCTCTTTCTCGTTCATCTGACCGTGCCCGATCGCCAGTCGCGCCTGCGGCACGAGACGCTGAACGAGCGCCGCGATTGTCTCGATCGTCTCCACACGATTGTGAATGAAGAAGACCTGCCCGCCGCGCAAGAGTTCGAGGTCGAGAGCCGACTTGATCACGCTGTCGGAAAACTGGACCACCTGGGTTTGAATCGCGAGGCGATCGCGCGGCGCCGTTTCAATGAGGGACATGTCGCGCATGCCGCTGAGCGACATGTTCAGCGTACGTGGAATCGGGGTAGCTGAGAGCGTCAACACATCGACCTTTTTTTTCAACTGTTTGAGTCGTTCCTTATGGGCCACACCGAAACGCTGTTCTTCGTCTACGACGACGAGCCCGAGATCCTTGAAACGAACGTCTTTCGAAAGCATTCGATGAGTGCCGATGACTACGTCGATCTCGCCTGCCTCGACACGCTTTACTAGCTCTTTCTGTTCCTTCGCCGAGCGAAAACGCGACAGCAGTTCCACTTTCACCGGAAAAGGCGCGAAGCGATTGCGAAACGTGTCGTAGTGCTGATAGGCGAGGACAGTCGTCGGCGTGAGTACAGCGGCCTGCTTCCCTTCCATTACTGACTTAAACGCCGCGCGCATCGCGACTTCCGTTTTGCCGTAACCGACGTCGCCGCATAGCAAACGATCCATCGGCACAGGCTCTTGCATGTCTTTCTTCACGTCTTCAATCGCAGTTTCCTGATCGGGCGTGAGCACAAACGGGAAACCGTCTTCAAACTCCTGCTGCCATGGTGTGTCAGCGGCGAAGGCGTAACCGCCGACCAGCTTTCGTTCCGCGTAAAGCCGCAGCAGCTCATCGGCCATGTCGCGCATTGCGCGTTTCGCTTTGGCTTTCGTCTTTTGCCAACCGAGACCGCCAAGACGATCCAGTTGCGGCTGATGACCTTCGGCACTCGAGTAACGTTGGACCAGATCGAGTCGTTCGACGGGGACGTACAGTTTCGCATCGTCCGCATAGTAGAGCAGCATAAACTCGCCGGAGCGTGGTCCAAGGTCGAGCGTTTGAAGACCGCCGAAGCGTGCGATGCCGTGGTCGATGTGGACCACGTAATCGTTGGGACGCAGATCGCGAAAATCGGAAAGGAAGGCGGCTGCTTTTGAGCGACGACGGCGTCCTTCGGGACGCGCTCGATCGGCAGCGGTGCCGCGACGGTCAACCGACGTCGTCGTTTCGTCAAATACGTCCGACTCGACGTGAATAATCAGGCGCGCCTTGGGCAATTCAAATCCGCCGCTAATCCGACCGACGGTGACGACGACCGGAATTGCATTTGAAGAGGCCGTCTCGCCGGTCAACGCAAGACGCGACTCGATCTCGTAGTCTTTCAAAATCTCGACGATGCGCTCGGCCACACCCAAACTCGGCATCACGAACAGTGTCGTCCTGCCTTCCTCCGACGAACGAATCACACCAGTTGCGAGATCCGCGATCCGCCCGTGATAGCGCATCGCGGACTGTGCCTGCCAATCGACTTCCACCGCCATTTCGGCGACCGGAAAAAGAAACGCAGGGACGCGAGGAGCACGCTGCCGTCCGAGTTGGACGGTGGGCTCTTCCGCGTCCAACTGAAGATTCAGATCAGTTTCCGCGGCGACCCGTCCGAGTGCGCGCAATTCGACACGCTGGCGCGCTTGAATCAACGCGCGCAGTTGTTCGCCGTTCAGAAAGAGTTCTTCAGGAGTGAGCGCGATGTCGTCGGCCTGATCGATCTCGGCGTAGCGTTCGCTCAGTCGTTCATAGAAGACGCCGATGTACGATTCGATCGCGCTCGGTTCGTCGACGACGAGCACGACGTCTTTCAGGTGATCGAAGACAGTCGACGTCGAGTCGGTCGTCAGTGCGATCAGCCACTCCCAACCGCCAAACGCCTCACCTTCGTCGGCGAAAGCTGTGCGGTCGCGAAGCGAACGATTGAAGCGTTCGTCGGCCCAACGTTCGCGGGCGCCTTCGCTCCAGATCTGGAAGTCGGTTGGTGTAACAGACAACTCGCGCATCGGCGGCACTTCGACGACGGTGAGCTGGCCCGTGGACAACTGTGTCTCGGGATCGAATTCACGCAGCGAGTCGATGTTGTCGCCGAAAAACTCAATACGTACCGGAGCCTCGCGGCCGGGCGGCCAGACGTCGAGAATTCCGCCGCGCATGGAAAACTCGCCCACGCCGCCGACCGGATCCTCGCGCATGTAACCGGTTGCGAAGAGTTTTTCAACCAGCTCTTCCGGCGAATGATCTTCGTCGCGCTTGAGTACGACACCGGCGCGTGCGATCGCTTCGGGGCTGACGGTCTTGCGCGCGAGTGCTCGCGCAGTCAGCAGGACGAAGTCAGGTTGGTGAAGTTGTAAACGCCAGAGTGCGAGCGCACGCTTCTCGAGCGTTTGCGCGTGCGGTGAGATGCCGGCGTATGGATCGGTTTCCGATGCCGGCAGTACAAGAATCTCAGCTTCGGCATTGTCTTTCTGGTTGAGTGCATCATGCCAAAAGCGCAGATCGCTTTCCCACGGTTCGAGATCGCGAGTTGTTTGTGAAACGACGGCAAACGTCTTTCCGGTGTCGCGTTGGAGTGCGGCGACGGCGAGGGCGCGCGCCGAACCGGCCACCAGACCGCTGATCGAAATAATTCGCGCGTTCGCTCGCAACTCGTTGAGCAGTTGCTGGTACTCGCGAGTCTCCGAGATCTGTTGCAGAGTTTGCTGTAACGTACTTTCCTGGATAATCCTGCTGGACATATCGTAAGTCTTTTGAACTTAGTGCTTTGTACTTTGATCTTTGTAAGTAGTCCGTGGTCAGTTGTCCGTTGTCGGTAGCCATAGAACTGACAACTGACAAAGAGCCAAGTACTAAGATCTAAGTTCTTCCCTTCATTCGCTCAATCAACCGGCTCGTCGAAGCGCCATCGACAAACGGCAGCGAGATCACCTTTCCGCCCGCGGCTTCGACTTCCTCGCGGCCGTGTATCTGATCGAGTTGATAATCGCCGCCTTTCACGAGCACGTCAGGCAAGAGCTGCGTGATCACGTTGCGCGGCGAAATGTCGTCGAAGACGACGACGTAATCGACCTGTCGCAGCGCCGCCAGGATCTCCGCGCGCTCTGCTTGATCGAAGACAGGTCGATCGGGTCCTTTCAATTCGCGCACAGTGCGGTCGCTATTGATCGCGACTACGAGCGCATCGCCGAGCGCACGCGCCTGCGCCAGATAACGCACGTGACCGACGTGCAACAAATCAAATACACCGTTTGTAAACACCAGCCGCGCGCCGCTGTCCCGAAGACGCGCGCGCTCCGCGAGCATATCTTCGATGCTCCGAATTTTGTCTTTCATCCGTGGATAGAATCTAGCATAATCATCGCTTTACTTTGGAGACGAGAAGCTTGTCCATTCCATTCATCGAAGAGAACGATCAAACGAGCGCACGCCGCGAACACCTCGAGGCGCTGCGCGAGCTTGTCGGCAATGTTTATCCGAACAAGTTTGAGCGCACCGAGGTGGTCGAACCCGGCCGTGAAGACACAATTAGTTCGATAGCCGAAAAATTCAGCGGATTTGAACCGAAAAAGGGTGACAACGGCAGGCCGACGAACGAAGAACTCGAGCTCGCCAACCAGCAGTTGAACCATTTCACGGTGCGGCTGGCGGGACGTATCGCATCACCGCCACGAGTGATGGGCAAGGCTGCGTTTGTTCATCTTTCCGACGGCATTTCGCGTTTGCAAATCTATTTACGCAAGGCCGACTTCACGGGATTACGTAACGCTGCGGAGGGTGGCGAGGTCGATGGCTGGTCGTTGTTTCAACTGTTGGACCACGGTGACTTCATCGGCGTTGAAGGTTATCTCTTCGTCACGAAGACCGGCGAACTATCGGTGCATGTGCAGAAGTTACAGTTTCTCTCGAAAGCACTGCTTCCGTTGCCCGACAAGATGCACGGCATTCACGATCCAGAGATCAAGCAGCGACAACGTTATGCTGACCTGATTGCCGGCAGCCTGAAGCTGGACCACGACGAGACGCTGACGTCGCGCGAAGTTTTTCAACGTCGTGCGGCGGCAGTGAAAGAGTTGCGACGCATACTTGAAGACCACGGCTATATCGAAGTCGAAACTCCGATGCTGACGCCGCTTGCGACCGGCGCCGTCGCGCGTCCATTTAAGACGCATCACAACGCGCTCGACATCGATCTCTACGCGCGCATAGCGCCCGAATTGTACCTGAAGAGATTGCTGGTCGGCGGCTTCGAAAAGGTCTACGAGCTCAATCGTAACTTTCGCAATGAAGGCATTTCGACGCGTCACAATCCCGAGTTCACGATGCTCGAGTTTTACTGGGCGTATGCCGACGTGAACGCGATGATGGACTTTTGCGAAGAGATGCTGCGAGCAGTGATCTTTAAAGTGCTGGGCCACACGCACGCGAGTTACGCTGGTCACGATATCGACTTCGGTCAGCCGTTTCGACGCATCGGTATGAAGGAGAGTTTAAGTGGCGTCGTTGATGAGGGTCAGATAACGAATGACAAAGTGGCGACGCTGTTTGAGGAGCATGTCGAGCAGGGATTGATCCAGCCGACGTTCATTACCGACTTTCCGAAACCGATCTCGCCGCTGTCTAAGGCGTCGCCGGCGAATCCCGCGGTGGCCGAGCGCTTTGAGTTGTATGTTGGGGCGATGGAACTCGCGAATGGCTTCTCAGAACTGAATGATCCGGTTGAACAGTACGAGCGGTTCCGCGACCAGGTGCTTCAGCGCGAACGTGGCGACGAAGAAGCGATGGTGATGGATGAAGATTATCTGCGGGCTTTGTCGTACGGCATGCCGCCGGCAGCAGGTATCGGCATCGGGATCGATCGATTGGTGATGTTCCTGACGAACAAGTCGTCAATCCGCGACGTGATTCTCTTCCCTCACATGCGCCCGGAACGTAAGAATACGGATTAATTTTTTACTGGGATCACCTTCGCGCGAAGTTCTGCCAATCGCTGATCGGACCAGATTGGTTTTTGTCCGTGTTCCTGCAACAACGCGAGGTAGCGTTCGAGTGCGTCGAGCGCGCCTTTGTAGTCGCCCTGCTTCTCACGCACACGAATCAAGTCGAGCAAGAATTGTGAGTTGGTCGGAACGTGCGCATTGATCGCCTGCACGAAAGCTAATTCGGCGCTCTTTAGATCGCCTTTCACTTCGTACGTGCGCGCGAGGTGAAAGTAGCTGATCGGATAACGCGCTCCATCCCGTTTTGAGACCGCGAGCAGGTAGCCCATCGCTTCGTCGTATCGCTTCAAATTGAGCAGGACGTAACTAAGCTCGAGATTCGCAGGGGCGAAGTAACCACCCTGTCGCCCCAGCACACGCTGAAAATTGTCAACCGCTTCCGTCAACTTGCCGCGCTCGTTCGCCGTGCGCGCCTTCTGCAGAAAATCGTAGCTGGTCTGGTCCAACGCCAACGGTTTTGCGACACGGACAGTCGCGGATTTCCCTTCAACCCGAGTCGGTTTCGGAGAAGTTTTGGCAGGAGCCACCTCAGCGACAACGATCCTGTCATCATCATTTATCGTTGCGAGCGCTTGCTTGGCGGCGTCGTGTTCTGAATCGACGATCAATGCGCG
>Ga0209387_1000242_pt1 | contig 16036 bp, 10 predicted proteins | sample NCControl_FD_187515 | JGI IMG/M metagenome (GOLD analysis project Ga0209387, IMG submission 187515) | Agricultural soil microbial communities from Utah to study Nitrogen management - NC Control (SPAdes) (version 2) | ecosystem: Environmental > Terrestrial > Soil > Agricultural land | place: USA...
ACGAGGTCTGTGCGATAGACGTCGGCGTAAGGTTTTGCCGCGATGGCATTCAGCTGGTTTTTCAACTCCGCAACCGGGGCGGTCCAACTAAGCTCGGAAATGCTCTCGCCGAACTTCTCCGGGAAGATGAACGTCTTCAGGAAAGCCATGCCCACCGGAGAGCTCAGCGCGTTACCCGCGCCAAGATCCGTTGGACGGCTGAGATTGTCGGAGTTCGCCATGATGATGAACGTAATGTTCTGCTCGGGCACTTTCAGAATAAAAGATGAGTTGCCGGTCCAGTAGCCGTAGTGCCAAAGAAGCTTCGTGCCTTTGTAGTTCGTCGCAAACCAACCCAACCCGTAGGGAAGCGACTCACCCCTCGTTGAGACAGTTGGTGTGAAGGCGAGTTGTTGAGTTTCTTTCGTAAGGAACTTGTTCTGATCGATCGCAATGTCATACTTCGCCATGTCCAGAACTGTTGAGATCAATCCGGCGGAAGTGCTGAACCCCTGCGGATAAGTTATTTTCGTAAAGTTGAATTCGCGATCCAGCGCGTACGGTTTGGCCAGTATCTTCGAGACGCTGTCGAATCTTTGCTGGTGCTTCTCCGTAATCATCGCTCGGCCCAATGGCGACTGGTGCGCATGGACCAGCTTCCAGGCACCCTCTTGTTTGTTCCAGAAGATTGAACTTCTCCACGGACCCTCAGTGCGTACTGGTCCATTCGGTGGCGTGACCGTTGTTGCCGCAAAAAAGGTTGTGATTGCGCTGTCGCCGTAAACAGCCGCCTCGAGGTTCTTGACCTCCATTTTCACCTTGAAACCCGCCTGGAATGCTTGCTTCAATTCGGCCACATTAATAAAGGAAGTTAAGAAACCACCCTCGCCGTAAAAACGGTTCTGCTGCGGCGCGAGACGCTGCTGAATCTGGTCAACGTTGCTGGAATTGAAGCCGGTAACGATATCCATGACTGCGGCTTTTACTTCGGTCTCTGCTGCCTGGCCCGTGGCGTTTGGTGATTTCGTGCCGACGATCGTGGGGACGTTCGGCGCCGTTTCACTCATGCCGAGAGGATCGAGAATGTTTGCTATCAAGAGTTCGGCGAATGATTTGCCCGTTGCCCTTTCAACCACCTTATCCAGTTCTGCAAAACGATTACCGTTATAGCGGTACTGCTCACCGGGATTTCCTTCGGATGTGTGGGAGAACAAATGACGTACTGTAATGACACCAGGGCTTTCAAGGGTGATGCCATACTTTGAAGCCGGATCGTCCAGCTTGATCTTTCCGTCCTGGACCAACTGCATCAGAATCGTTGAACCAAACGTTTTCGTCAGCGAGGCAAGGTGGTAAGCGGTATGTTCGGTTGCCGGAATCTTGTTCTCAACATCTGCAAAACCGAACCCCTTCGCCCAAATCATTTTTTGATCTTTCACAATGGCAGCGGAGTATGCAGGTATCTTCAGTTCTTGGCGCAGACTTTCGAGCTGTGTTTCCAGTCGGGCAACCCGCGCAGAAATAGACGATCCGTTTTGGTGCTCAGCGACGCTTGCCCGGACGAATAAGGTCTGTCCAAGAACGGCCGTTGTTAAGGTAAGTGCGAGTAGGCTTGATGTTTTGTGCTTCATAACGTTTACATCGTCGCTTTCATCTAATGCGTTTACCCATCTTCATGTCGCGGAGATCCAACGCCAGCGCGCCTGTTTACGCACATCGGCGTCAGGGTCGTTCAAAGCATTGCGGAGAGGCTCAACAGCGCGCGCGTCCCCTTTGGTCCGAGCGCCCATGCCGCCTGAGAACGCACCTCAGCATGCGGATCTCTTAGTGCCAGCACAGAATGGTCGCGGCAACGAATTACAGTATTCTCATGATGCTCCTCGATGGTAATCCCAAACCTTCGAAGACGCGCGCAGAGTATTCTGCTAGCGAAACACCACCGTCCCTGAATTTGTGTAAATGAAAATCGCATTTTTCGGGCCGTAACTCTGGAAACTCGGGTTTTTCGCCGTTTTTACCCTATAGGTAGAAACCCAAATAGATTTATGACAACGCATATTTACTCCTCTAATCCTATTTCTCTGCGACTCAGTCTTGTAATGATCTGCACGTTGCTATTAGCGACGAGTGTTGATGTTGCTGCACAGCAGTCGCCGGCGATTTCTGTTCGCGATAGTGTCACTGTAGAAGGAAACTCCGGTACGAAGCAGGCGACGTTTATCGTGGCGCTCTCGGGCCCGGCCTCGCAGTCAGTTTCGTTTTCCTTTGCCACGTCAAACGGCACGGCGACAGCGGGTTCGGACTATGTCGCCACTTCAGGTTCATCAACCTTTGCGCCCGGGGAAGTCGAGAAACCCGTTGTGGTCCTCATCAACGGCGATACTGTCGATGAGGCGCAGGAGACGTACTTTTTAGATATCTCGAATGTCCAGAACGCAACCGTGAGCTCGAGCCGAGGGAATGGAGCCATCGTTGATGATGACGGACCTACCGTTAGTCTCAATGACGTCAGTGTGACTGAAGGCAATTCCGGTATTAAATCGGCCACCTTTACATTGACTCTTTCTGGTCCAAGTGTTGAGGCAATCGCAGTCAGGGCAATTACAACACCGGGAACAGCAACTGCTTCGACTGATTACAACTCCATTAACCTCGTGGTTATCTTTCAGCCTGGGACAGTAACTCGCACCTTTGATGTGGCCATTATCGGCGACACCAGTCTGGAGTCGAATGAAACGTTCTCTGTAACCCTCAGCGAGGCCTTCGCCACGACTGTTGCCGACGGCGACGGCGTATGCACCATCCTCGATGACGATACTCTGCTTGTGCTGGAGGAATCAGGTCCGACTCCACAGCAGGCGGCCGCTATCGATTCGTTTTTGTTCACAAGGGATCCGTTTCGAGTAAACCGTATCGCCGGCTGGTTTAATTTCCCGGCTGGTGAAGACACGATTGTGATGATCTTCGCTCAGAACCTCAGGCTGAATCAGGGTGAGACTGCATCCGATGTGATCGTGAATCTCGTTGATGCTAATAACCAGAGCTTCGATGTGCCTGCTACCAACGTGCGCGCCGTACAGAACGTTGATTTAACCCAGGTCCTCTTCAGACTACCCGACGCTCTAGCGCCAGGCACTTGCAAGGTAACCCTCAAAGCACATGGCCAAACGAGCAACATGGGAACGATTCGAATAACACCCTAGCGATTTGAGCATTCGACGTGCTGAGACAGTTTGTGGCTAAATTGCTGCTTCATGTCTCGATCGCGTCTACTGATTGTGCTCGCATTCGCCGCCGTGTATTTGATCTGGGGTTCCACCTACCTCGCGATCCGCTACGCAATTGAAACACTGCCGCCGTTTCTGATGGCTGCCTCGCGATTTCTTACTGCCGGATTGATCTTGTTCGTGTGGGCAGTGGGGAAGGGTGAAAGTATTCGCGCTACGCTGTCACTGTGGCCGCGGGCTTTTATCATCGGAGCGTTGTTGTTGCTGTGCGGCAACGGTGGTGTCACCTGGGCGGAGAAATACATTGCGTCTGGACTGGCGGCTTTGCTGATCGCGACCGAGCCGCTGTGGGTGGTAATGCTCAACTGGGCCATCACGCGTCGCCGTCCAAACACGAAAGTCCTCTTCGGGGTTTTCGTAGGACTCGCGGGTGTCGCGCTGTTAATTGGGGATGGACTGCGTCAAGTAGATGCGTCGTCGATGGGTTTGATCGGCGCGGGTGTAGTTGTGCTTTCGTCATTGGCGTGGGCTGGAGGTTCGGTGTATGTGAATCGAAGACCGCTTCGAGCCTCAACGTCGATGGCGTCAGGTATGCAGATGCTTGCGGGCGGAAGCTTGTTGTTATTACTTGCGCTCGTGGCCGGCGACTTTCCACGGCTCAATCTCGCGAACGCATCCCCGCGATCGATTGTGGCGCTGGTCTATCTCACGGTGTTTGGTTCGCTGGTAGCGTTCACTGCGTATAGTTGGTTGTTGCGCAACGTGACGACAGCGCGCGCAGCAACGTATGCGTATGTGAATCCGGTCGTGGCAGTGCTGTTGGGGTGGTTGTTTGCGAGTGAGCCAATAACGTCACGGATGATGATCGCAGCCACGATCATCGTCGGTTCCGTTGCACTAATCACAACCTACGGCACGGAACAAACAAATGTCCGTACCGGGCCACCCATCCACGACTCCGACTGTCCCACGCATCCCTGCGCTTAGCGCCAGAGGCACAAACATATGACACAAAAACTAATCCTTGCGTTTTTCATCGTCGTTTCCTCGGTAACTGCTCAGGCGCAGGTCGAGTCACCAAATAACGTCTTCTGGAAGGAACTGGAAAAGTTATGCGGCAAGGCCTTCGCCGGAACGGTCGTCGCAGCTCCGGCCGAGGACACAACGTTCAAAGACAAGACGCTCGTGATGCACGTTCGTTCGTGCGAAAAGGATCGCATCCGAATTCCGTTTGTCGTTGGCGAAGACCGTTCGCGAACGTGGATACTGACGCGCCGGGACGACAGACTCCTGCTCAAGCACGACCATCGCCACGAAGATGGGAAGCCAGACGCCGTGACGATGTACGGCGGCTCGACGACCAGTGTTGGCATGCCAACACGACAAATGTTTCCGGCCGATCAGGAGACGGTCAACGTTATTCCGGCGGCAGCGACCAATGTTTGGTGGATCGATCTCGTTCCCGGCGAGCACTTCACTTACAATCTTCGCCGTCTTGGCTCAGAGAGACATTTCAGCATTAGATTCAATTTGAAAAACACAGTCAGGGCTCCGGAAGCTCCCTGGGGCTGGAAGGAGTAAGGACGGAAATAAGGACGGGTGGGATCCCAGTCCCGGGTTCAGTGCGTCAACTTCGAGTCCGATACTTTTGCAACAAAGTTTTTAGGTAGGAATTGGACCCCAAATTAACGAACCTGGGACTGGGATAACTAACGTGGCGAGATTAGCAGCGACTCGAAATCGTGTCATGGCCCAGAAGATGGGGCCAGGCATCAAACTTTGGTTGGAGACGAACTGTTAAAAACTAACGCAGATGGACCAGCCCACGTTGCAGTGCCGTGGTTACAGCCTGGGTGCGGTCGGTCACGCCGAGCTTGCTGAGAATGTTATTGATGTGACTCTTAACCGTTGCTTCGCTAATCGCCAAACTGGCGCCTATTTCTTTATTACTTTGCCCCCGCACGATCAGTTCGAGTACTTCCATCTCTCTGCTGGTCAAATCAGAAATGGTCATTCGCTCGGCAAGCCTCTCGGCTATCGCGGCGGGAATGTGTCGTGAGCCGGCATGCACGGTTCTAATCGCGGCCTCAAGTTCTTCGAAGAACACATCCTTCAACAGATAACCTCTGGCTCCAGCTTGTAGCGATCGATAGATGTCTTCGTCGCCGTCGTAGGTAGTGAGGACGATCACGCGCGCATCCGAAAAGTTTTGTCGAATAGTCGAAATAGCTTCGACGCCACCGACAACCGGCATACGCAAATCAATGAGCATCACGTCTGGTGTGTGTTGTTTATAAAGATCAATGGCTTGCTGTCCGTTAATTCCCTCAGCGATTACCTCCATGTCCGCCACTGTATTAATCAAGGCGACAAAACCCTGCCGCACGACGGCCTGGTCGTCGATTACTACGATACGGATTTTGTTATTCACAATTCTACCTTCTCCATCACTAACTGCTGATCGGCACATCCGCAACTATTTCCGTCCCTGAACCATTAATGCTCTGAATCGACAACGTCCCGCCGATCTGCTCGGCGCGCTCCCGCATACCGATCAAACCGAAATGGCCGGCTCTTGCATTTCTCGCTGCTTGATTGTCAAAACCGCGCCCATCATCTCGTACGATTAGTTGCACTCGCCGGGTATCGAACACCAGATTGACAAGTATCCGTTGGGCGTGGGCGTGCTTCACGGCGTTGTTAATTGCCTCTTGTCCGATGCGCAGAAGATTGTCCTCGACCGTGTGGGCCAACGGTCGGAAGGTACCGTTGACTTCAACCTGCACCTGGATCGCAGTCTCATGGGTAAATCTGCGCGCGGTCTCGGCCAGGGCCGTCGGTAGATCATTGTTTTCGAGAGCCGGCGATCGCAGCTCCCAAACATAGCGTCGCGCTTCGGCGATGCCATGACGAACCTGCTGCCGCGCGCGATCCAGATAAGTCATCGCAGTTTCAGCTTCGGGTGGCATCTTGCGGGCGACTACTTCCAGTTGCACGGAGATCCCCGCCATCTCTTGAGCCAGGTTGTCATGAATCTCGCGTGCGATGCGAGTGCGTTCGGCCAGCACGGCGCCGAACTTTGCTTGCATTCCCCGGACACGAAGCCGAAATAGTAGCCACCCTAACATTACCAGCGCGAGTAAGCAGAGCGCGTAAAACCAGTACGTCTGATAGAAATATGGCTTTAAGTAGAGAGCGAAAGCGGCGCCGGTTTCGTTCCAGACTCCATCGTTGTTACTGGCGATCACGCGAAACGTGTAAGCCCCGGGGCGCAGGTTCGTGTAGTAAGCAATGCGACGCGTGCCACTATCGATCCAGTCGTTGTCAAAGCCCTCCAGCTTATACTTAAACCTGACTTTGTCCGGCGCCACGAAGCTCGGAGCCGTGTAATACAAATCAAAGCGTGTTGTACCGGCCGGCAGTTCGAGGCGCTCGCTCGGCGCAAATGATTTATCGTCGATACGTATTTGCTCGATCACAACAGGCGGCGCGTGCGAATTCGTTTTCATTCGCTCCGGGTCAATCATCGCGATGCCCTTGATCGTGGGGAACCAAAGCTTTCCGTCAATACCTCTCCATCCGGCCGGATCGCCGCCACCGCTACACTCGCGCGTCATCATGCCGTCGGCCGTACCGTACGCAACCGGTGCGATCGAAGCAATCATTCCTTTGGCAAACTCATCGAGCTCTTTTTTACTAATGTGAAAGATACCTTTGCGGCAGCTCAGCCACAGGTGATTTTGACCGTCTTCCAAAATTCGGTAGACAACATCATCGAGCAGACCATTGCTGGTGGTGTATGTCGTAAACTTGCCATCCCTCATTCGATTCAAACCACCGCCATTCGTACCAATCCACAGCGTGCCGTCCGAATCTTCATGTAGTGAGATAACTGCATCGCTCGAAAGACCGTCCCTGGTTGTAAAGGTTGTGAAGTCTTCATTCGTCAGTTTACCTAAACCGTTGAACGTACCGATCCACAGGTTTCCCCTGGTGTCCTCATAAAGTGTAGTGATCAGATCGTTGGGGAGCCCGTCTGCCTCGGTGAAGGTTTTGAATACGCCGTTCTGCATGCGAGTCAGGCCGCCGCGTGTGCCGATCCATAGGTTACCGCGACGATCGAGGTGAATCGACCGGACGTCATTGTTCGCCAAACCATCCGCCGAAGTGTATGTCGTAAACTTGCCCCCGTTGAAACGATTCAATCCGTCAGGCGTTCCTACCCAGAGATTTCCCGTGTTGTCGCTGAAGAGAGACAGAACAACGTTGCTGGACAGGCCGTCTTTCGTGGTGTAGACATTCACCTTGCCGTTCCTTAGCAAATTCAGGCCACCACCCTCAGTCCCGATCCACGTATTGCCCTGATGGTCTTCGTAGATTGATTTGACGAGATCGTTTGAGAGTCCGTTTCTCACAGTGTAAGTAGTGAATTTTGTGTCTTTCAGGAGGTGGATTCCTCCGGACTCCGTACCGATCCAAACGTTGCCCTCGAGGTCTTCGAGCAGTGAGAGGATCGTGCTGGTTGCGAGTGATTCTCCAGCGTTGAAGCCGGTGAAACGGCCATCGATCAGACGACAAAGACCGCCAGCCGTTCCAACGAGTAGGCCACCATCTCGGTCCGCTTCGAGGGAGATAATTCGATCGTTCGGCAAACCATCACGGGTAGTGTAGGTCGTGAATCGATTGCCATCGAACGAGGTCAGGCCGCCAAGAGAACCGAACCATAAGCGGTCGTCCCGATCTTGTTGAATTGCCCTGACACTGTTACCGCCAAGTCCATCGCGGACGGTGTAGTTCGTAAACTTACCGTCCTTAATCCGGCCAACACCGTAGGGCGTGGCAATCCATAGCGCACCGCCGGCATCTTCGAACAACGCCTGGATGCTGCCACTAATTAGCCTCTCTTTAGTCGTGAAGGTGGTAAGTCCTCCACTCTTTAACAGGCCCAGACCGTTAGCAGTTGCGACCCAGAGATTGCCTTCGCGATCTTCATGAACCGCTTGGATGGTCTCGCTTGGGAGTCCATCATCGCGCGTGAACAACGTGAATCGATTATTCAGCATACGGACCAGGCCTTGCGCTGTGCCGATCCATAGGGCGCCTTGCCGATCGGCCAATAGAGCCCGAATGTAGTTGCTCTTGAGTTCAGGAGTGTTCTGCTTGTCGAAAATAGTAAATTTTACGCCGTCGAAGCGAGCCAAACCCTCCTCAGTGCCGATCCAAATATAACCATCTCGAGTTTGAGCTATCGCGTGAACAGTGTTCTGCGGCAACCCGTGCTCGGTGAGCCACACTTCGTGGTTGAACTGAGAAAGTTCTCTCCGCGAGTCGAGCGCAAACGTGGTCCAACTGCTGCTCAGCAACAGGGGGAAGACAAGACTCAGCCAGTGTACGCAACTTAGTCGGCGCATTGATCGGTGGCATTGTCGTGTCAACCGGCGGAAGATGCAATACTCACCAACTGTTTGCTTAGAGGATCGCTGGCCGGGGTGGGCAGCCGCCGCCCATAAGTGCCTGACTGATTGAGCGCCGCTCGTATTGACATTCTATATGAAAAGATTTATTTGTAACCTTCTACAGACTGTCTATAGGAGAGATGCATGGCGCGAAAGCAAGTTGACCTGTTGCAAGGCACGCTCGATCTGCTGGTGCTGAAATCGCTGGCTCCGGGTCCGCTACACGGACTAGGCGTTTCACATCGGATCGATCAGATCACGAAGGGAACCTTCAAGGTCAAACCGGGCTCACTTTTCCCAGCGTTACACCGGATGGAAGAGGCCGGCTGGCTCCAATCGTCGTGGGGTGAGTCAGAGAACAATCGCCGCGCAAAATACTATCGCCTTACCGCGGCCGGCCGGCGCCAGCTCAACACAGAGACGGAGGACTGGCAGCGGATTTCCCTCGCGATCACCACCGCCTTAAAGACGACCTGAGGAGAAGCAGTCGTGCCGTTGATCCCCCGTCTGACCAGTCTCTGGCGAAATCTCTTCCACAAGGACCGCGTGGACCAGGAGTTCACTGAAGAGATCCGGGCGTACCTGGACATGCTGACGGAGACGAAAATCAGGCAAGGACTCACACCTCGAGAGGCTCGACGTAATGCTCTTATCGAACTTGGGGGCGTCGAACAAGTTCACGAAAAAGTAAGGGAGGTCAGAATGGGTCAACTCATGGAAACCGCGTGGCGAGACGTTCGATTAGGTGTACGCGCGCTGGTCCATAGTCCTATTTTCAGCGTAGTAACCGTGCTATCACTCGCACTCGGGATCGGTGCGAACACTGCGATATTTAGTGTCGTCAATGGTCTATTGCTTCGGCCTTTACCCTACCCCGAATCCGAGCAGATCGTTCATGTGTGGCACACGCCGCCTCAGCAAAGCTTTCCCGGCCTCGACAAATTTTCAGTGTCACCCGCGAACTATGTTGATTGGAAAGCGCAGAGCAGTGCCTTCGAACAGATGGCGGTCTACACAGACTGGGGCTTTAGTCTGAGCACCAGTAACGATCCTTTGTCATTGATCGGCGCCGTCGTGTCTTCAGACTTCTTTTCAGTGTTGCGCACAAACGCCATGCAGGGGCGCACCTTTACAACCGACGAGGAACAACCCGGACGCGACCAGGTCGTTGTGATCGGCCACGGACTGTGGCAACGAGCGTTCGGCGCCGACCCCAACATAATCGGTCAGAGTCTAACCATCAACAGTCGAAGTTTCACCGTCGTAGGCATCATGCCCGCCGGATTTGAGTTTCCGCGAGAAGCCGAGCTATGGGTGCCCCTGGCGTGGAATGACAACGACCGTAAAATTCGATCAATGCATGACTATCTCGTGATTGCGCGCTTAAAGCAGAACGTCTCACTGGAGCAGGCGCAGGCGGAGATGAGTACGATTTCGACCAGGCTTGAACAACAGTACCCTGAGGAAAACTCAGGCTGGGGCGCAGTGGTCATCCCGCTCCGTGACGATCTTGTTGGCGATATCCGCACAGCGCTGCTTGTACTTTTCTGTGCTGTCGGCTTCGTGTTGCTGATCGCCTGCGCGAACGTCGCGAACCTGATGCTGGCCAGAGGCGCCAACCGCCAGCGAGAGATCGCGGTCCGTATCGCACTCGGCGCTGGGCGCGCCCGCCTGATCCGACAACTACTTACTGAAAGCGTTCTGCTTGGTGTCACTGGAGGCGTACTTGGCCTTCTGCTCGCCGTGTGGGGAAGTAGGATGTTGGTCCAACTTGGCAGTCTTCCTAATACAGGCGATATCGGCATCGACACCTGGGCCTTGGGCTTTACCCTTCTAGTGTCGTTCGCCGCTGGAATCATAATCGGGATCGTGCCCGCGTTGCAGTTTACCAGGACCAACCTCAGTGACACTTTGAAAGAAGGTTCGGGCCGAACCGGCGGCAGCTCCATCAAGCAGCACACACGCAAGGCACTGGTAATTTCAGAAGTAGCTCTGTCACTCGTCCTGCTGATCGGAGCGGGTCTGATGATTCGTAGTTTCTGGAAACTGCAAAACGTCGATCCGGGGTTCGACACCAGCAATGCGTTAACGATGAGCGTCGTCTTAAATTTCATCAGGTATCCTGAACCGCACCAACGGCTTGCGTTTGTTGACCGAGCGATCGAACAGATACGCGCCGTACCTGGTGTCGTTTCCGTTGGAACTACTACCAGAATTCCGCTGTCGGGAGGTGGATCGACACAACCCTTCACTATTGAAGGCCGACCTGCGGGAACAATCGCGGAGCAGCCGATGGCCCAGACGCGTTATATCAGCCCTGACTACTTCCCGGCGATTGGTATCCCTTTGCGACAGGGGCGTTTCTTCAGCGACCAGGATCGCGATAATAGCGTGCCCGTCATAATCATCAGCGAGGCGATGGCGCGCCGATTCTGGCCGGGAGAAAATCCGATCGGCAAGCGGGTAACACCCTCATTTCATCCCGAGCCAGGGCCGCGTGAGATTGTCGGTGTAGTAGGTGATGTTAAGACAAGTGGGCTGGACGTCGATATGTCAGCGATGATGTATCTGCCGTTCAAGCAACTGGCGGTACCTTTTATGAGCTTCGTGGTGCGGACTTCCTCGAACCCGGAAAGCCTGGTCCAACCTGTTTCGAAGGCGATTTATTCAATCGATAAAGAGCAAGCTCTGACGGACGTACAGACGATGGACCAGGTTCTCACGAAATCACTTTCCGACCGGCGCTTCAACATGACGCTGCTGCTCGCTTTTGCTGGAGTGGCGTTGGTGTTGGCGGCCGTGGGAGTTTATGGCGTGATGAATTACACAGTCACGCTCCGCAGGCGCGAATTAGGAATCCGTATGGCGCTTGGCGCACGAAGAATGGATGTGTTGCGGTTGGTGATGGGCCAGGGACTGACGTTGACGTTGATAGGCGTAGCGGCAGGATTGATATCGGCATACGCGCTGACCCGTTTGATGGCAAGTCTTCTCTATGGAGTGACCGCGACTGATTATCTAACGTTCGTTAGCGTTCCGGTCGTGCTTATCGCAGTCGGCCTCGTGGCTTCTTACGTCCCGGCGCGACGCGCGACAAGAGTAAACCCAACGATCGCGCTACGAGCGGAGTGAGTGACCTTTGGGCTCTTTCCGAAGCAGTGATCTCAATTGCTACTTAATCTCGACAGCTCTCGCTGTGCTCTCAATTCGACGTTGCGGAAGAGCGGATTGCCGTGGACGTTCTGGACCGCCTCTTCAAATTCGCGCTTAGCCTCGTCGCTTCTACCTGCGGCAGCGTACGCCAGTGCCAGTGCGAGATGCGTTCTCGGATCGACGGGTGCTAATCCAACGGCCTCCTGCGCATCACTGATCGCCTCGTCGAAACGCTTGTACCGGATCAATATCTCAGACCGATCGATGTGACTTAAAGCCGAAAGCAGAGGGATCTCAAACCGTCCGCGATAAACGAATAGGCTCGCGTTGATCCGGTCAATCGGGCCCGATTGTATGATCGGTAAATATGCCTGGCCGCCGCGAGGCGGGAATGCCATGCCCGTGAGTATCACCGTGCCTTCAATTACCGGCGGCACCGGATCTTTCACCTGATCTGATCCGCGATAGGAAAACGTTCCCGGAAGAAGACGACATGGTTGTATCGCTTCGGTGAGCTCAAGTAGTCCGTGGTATGCATACCAGCAGTCTTTTATCCCGTTTCGTGCGACATAGTCGCGAACAAATTTGTGGCTGTCACCCCAGGTAAGATTGGGATCTTTGAAATAGAGATAAGTATTATCTGAACCACCCCAAAAATCGTTAGCAAATGCCACGTGATTCGGAGCGATTCGGGCGGCGGTCACTGAGTGATACATCATCAGAGCGATCAACCCATATCGAACCACAGAATACTTGCGCGCCATCCAGACTGCGCCCACGGCGGCCGCAATAATAAAAAATGGATAGACAGGCAAAATGTGTCGAACGCCGATGTTAAGTTTGGACATCAGCGCGATTCCGAAGAAAACAAGCGGAGGCAATAGCACGAACAACATCTCGCGGCGTTTGTCCTTCACAAAAATGCAGAATGCAACGCCTAGCGGAAAGAACAGCAAGAGTGCGATGCTCGATTTGATCAAAAATGATACCGGAAAATAGAACCACTGCCCTGTACCGTAGGCGCGGCCGAAAAGATTCATATTGCGACTGCTGTTTGCCACAACATTACCCAGCCCCAACACGTATGATTGAGGCAATACATGCGCTCTCTCCACTGCTTCTACAATCCGCGCTGAGAACGAAGTAACGGCCTCCGGACGAGCGCTTGCCATATAATCGGCGACCGAGGTCGTCGCGACATTTTCATTCGGGATCGCGCGATACCGAAAACCATAAAGCGACCAAAGAAGAACAACGCCCATCAGACAAGCCGCAGCAAACCCACCGATCCGACGAAGCGCTTTCGTTTTCAAGCCTGACGGCGAACGATCAAAAAACAAGGTATCTGCGATAACCAGCGCGAGAAGTGCGGGAAGGAAGAGAATTGCCGAGTGTTTTGCTGCGAACAGAAACCCGAAAGAGATTCCCATGACCAGAAGCGATTTCAGACCCTGCTTCCTGCAGAATTCGTACGACGCGAACACGGCTGCAATTCCGGCCGCGGACAGGACCATGTCGGTCGTAACGAGCGGGCCATTCGCAATGAAATTCGGTTCGAAAGCGACGATCGCTAGAGCTATCAAAGCCTCCCATTTTCCGAATGCCCGCAAAGTGAAGGCAAACACTAATATCGCCATTAATATTGCCACCAACGACGATGCCAGACGAGCAGGTATCAACATTTCATCAGGGCCGTTCTGCACGAAAAACTTTTGACCGTAAAGAAAGCTGTCCGGCGTCGACGTGATCTTCGACCCGCATTCCCACGGTGGAGCGGCAACGTTGCGGAACATAAGCGGCGCCGCTGCGATAAGTTTCAGCAGAGGAGGATGCTCAGGGTTGATACCGAAATCGCCGCACTGCCAGTGCCGATATCCGGCGAGAAGATGCACCGGCTCGTCCACGGTGGCGCTCGTCGCGAAGGCAAAGTAAACAAGCTGCAGCGCAAAGACGAGTAAAAGACTTGTAACCAAAGTAACGAAGATGAGCCTTTCCTTTCGAAAGCTCCACGTTCGAAAAATACTCGAGCCGCGTATACGTGGTGCTTCAAACGTCATGACTGCTCCTCATTCCGATTTTCCGTCTGCGATCGTTACCTAGACGTCCAGGAGGGGATTGCTTGATACGCCGTCGATAACATTCGCGTGCTGAAAAATGATCACGCCTCATCGATATTGCGCCGAGATGGCCAACGCGTTTACGAATACGCAAATGCAACCAATAAGCTTTTTCATATTATTTTGCGGCGCGTTTGCGCAGTTCAACAAAACATTCGGAATCGGGAACGGTGTCGGCGAGGCGTGTGTTTTGTCCCCAACTTATCTTCCACGCATTCTCCCGCTTTGTTAGAACCAGGAACTTGCGGCTGCGAATCACTGCATTCGGCGCCTGATTGCTACCTGTCAAGATGCTGCAGAATCGTAGGATCGCAGTGTGCGGCGTAATGATTTTCAGTTCCTCAAGGTTTTCGCGCTGGACGCTATTGCGGAAAATGGTCTTGTGCACGGCAGCGTGGCCTTCCTCGATAGCCTGTTTTCCTTTCCAAACGTCACCGGTCCAGAGGACCCACATGCCATCATCATGATAGAGCGACGCATAAGCCGACATGTCATGCGTGTTCCAAGCGTCTTCCCATTTTTTTAGGATCTCGCTGATCTGTTTTTCGTCATCAAGTTTGCGGATCGTCGCTTCGTCTGTACCGGAGGTTTCATCGTTGAGTTGAGTGGCATGTGCCCAGACAATTTGCCATTGACCATTTCGCTTTTCGTAAAAGTCCGTGTGCCAGAACGTAACACGCCGTCCAGGACTGCGGTTAACCGAAACTCTCAAGCGCGCTTGATAACGGATAACAGCCGAGTTGCCGTACAGCCGAACGCGCATCTCTCCCGGTTCCCATTCGAGGTAGTTCAAGTTTCCGGACGCGACATTTCGCAAGTACTCCTCTTTAGAAAGGGTACCGCCGCGAGGATTGATCAGCTGGAAGTCGTCAGCGTGCAGGCGACTGGCGGTCGCCATGTCTGCGTCCACCAGCGCGCTTACCCGCTGGCGCTCAATCGCTCGAATCTGATCCGCCTTACTTTGCGCCTTAACGTCGGGTGCCGAAAATGTTTGGACCAAACCGACGATCAATAACCCGATGGCTAGATAGTTGGGCGGCATCATATTCATAATCCTGATTAATCTCGTTTTCTAGGCCGACCTAAGCGCTCCCACGGCGAGTCAGCGAGGTCCATGACGATCGAACTTAGTCTTTTCTATCATTAGATTGTTGTTGCACCAACGTCTGACCGCAACCTTGCCATTCTTGCCGTCGACTGCCGGGATTTGCTTCGTTGAGCATCAGGCCACCGAACGCCAGACCGGAGCTCGAACCGGGTGGCATCCACGACGCGGAATTTCAGGTGATGAGTGTGCCGCTAGCGGTTATCGGGTTTGCGCCGTAAACGGCTAGCAGACGTCCCGCTTGCCGCGGATTGGTTACTGCGGTGAGCCCACCGCTCAGCGTGTGGAGAGATCGACAGGCGTCGTCTCGAGCTCCAGCACCGGCGGGTCATAGAGCACGTCGAATTGCTAGGCGTGAACGGGCAAGTCGGTGCGCTGATATTGACACCGACCGTCAGAATGTCAGCCGGCTTGGCCTCATCCATTGATGTCACCAGCGGCCGAAGCTTTTGATTGCCGTTGTAAAAGGCTGAGATCCTTGATCCACGTGTGAAACCAAGCTGGTTTCAGTGTGCGCATTGCCGTCTACGCGAGCGTGTCCTCTGAGCGTGATCGTGGCGTCAGGTCCCCCGTGAGATCATTTATCTGCGTGACTGTTTCATAGGTTTCGCCGTCAGAGTCAATGCCAGAGTGGCCCAGGCAGTTCCTGCTGTAGAGATGAACTGATCCCGCGCGTAGGGGAACCCGCTTTCGAGGTACGGCTGCAACCAGATGGATCGTGTTCTGACGTGCCATGACCCGTCACCGGCTTGGGTGCTCATTAGATAATCGACGCCCTTGCGAAAAATAGGATCGGTGATTGCCATCCCGCCAGCTGAGCCAAGTGCATATAATGCTTCTCCCGTGGCATAGGCATCGGACGCCATCGCGGGCAACTGGCTCCAACCGCCATCGGCGCGTTGCAACGCGGCAAGGGATTTCGCCTCTTCACGGATCATGGTCGCTGAACCGTCTCCCCAGGCAAGCCCAAGCAGCCTGAAAGCATGATCCTGGTTCGTC
>Ga0209387_1000246_pt1 | contig 15851 bp, 8 predicted proteins | sample NCControl_FD_187515 | JGI IMG/M metagenome (GOLD analysis project Ga0209387, IMG submission 187515) | Agricultural soil microbial communities from Utah to study Nitrogen management - NC Control (SPAdes) (version 2) | ecosystem: Environmental > Terrestrial > Soil > Agricultural land | place: USA...
TCTTAATCCTTGCGCTCGGAATCGCCGCCAACACTGCGATCTTCTCTGTTGTGAATTCAGTTCTGTTGGCGCCGTTGCCCTATGACGACCCAGACAAGTTAGTCGTCGTTAAGGAAACAAATCCCTCGAAAACCGTCGAACGAAACAGCGTGTCGCCAGGTAATTTTCTCGACCTGAAGCAAGAGGGTCTGTTCGATTCAGTCACAGCTTTCTATGAAACAGCGACGACGCTTCAAAGTCCGCAAGATGCCGAACAGGTAGCGACGGCCCAAGTATCGGTCGAATTTTTTAAGACGCTCGGCGTACAGCCGGCCCTGGGCCAACCGTTTCCGCAGGAGATCGGTGGCGCTGCGTTCGAAGTGGGACGTTTTCTTAACGGCGATCGACTCGTTGTTATCAGCGATGGTCTTTGGAAACGTCGTTTCGGTTCCGATCCGTCGATCGTTGGCAAGAAGATCACGATCATCAGCAGCGAGTGGGAAATTGTCGGTGTGATGCCGGCAGGTTTCAGCGTTCCGAGTAAGAGGACGGACTTATGGTTGCCATGGGACATCGCCGGCACCTATAACGCACGACGATTTCCGAAAGGACCACCTCGAGATTGGCGCTTCCTTCACACTGTAGGCCGAATCAAACCAGGCACCACCACTGAAGAGACGCAGCAGCGATTGTCTTCGTTCTTTGCAGGATTGGCGGAGAAGTTTCCGGAAACAAATCGCAGTTGGACAGCAACCTCGATTCCGCTTCACGACGAAGTGGTGAGTTCGAGCCGCGCGACGCTGCTCGTGTTATTCGGCGCTGTTGGCATGGTGCTTTTGCTCGCGTGTGCGAACGTGGCCGGTCTCGTGTTGGCCCAGGCGACGTCCCGCAAGCGAGAGTTCGCATTACGCCAGGCGCTCGGAGCTTCGCGCGCGCGCGTGGTCCGACAACAGCTCACTGAAAGTTTCTTGCTCGCATTCGGTAGCGGTGTTGTCGGCGTCGGGCTCGCCTGGTTGGGACTCGATCTTCTGCTTTCGTTAGCGCCACCCGACACACCGAGAATCAGTGAAGTCGCAATCGATGCACGAGTGCTTCTGTTTGCCTTCGCAGTCTCAATCACAACCGCTGTTGTGTTTGGTTTGTTACCTGCGCTGAGAAGTTCGAAGGCTGAACTCTTCAGCACACTCAAGGACGCGGGCGCCAAAGGTCTCACGGGCAGACTTTCGAATCACCGCTTACGAAACTCAGTCGTGATCGCAGAGGTCTCACTCGCGCTGGTCCTTGTCACTTGCGCAGGCTTGTTCGTGCGAAGCTTTGCTCAACTGATTTCCGTGGATCCAGGGTTTAATTCCGAAAACCTGCTAACGATGCACATCACGCTCGACGGTGAGAAGTACGGCCGCAAAGCGGGTGAATACTATCGACAACTGATCGAGCGCCTCGAATCGCTTCCTTCCGTGACGTCCGCTGCCGCCGTCTCGACTCTACCCATGAGCGACGTTGGAGTTGACTTCACACGGCCATACTGGCGTGAGGGTGATGCCGAACCAGTCGGCGACGGCGACAAAGTTGCAGTACGCATGGCCACGCCCGGTTACTTCAACACGATGGGTATTTCACTATTACAAGGCCGCCATTTCACTGACCAGGATCGACGGGATACGGTGGCTGTCGTAATGGTGAACAAGAAGATGGCCGACAAGGTGTGGCCCAACGAAAACCCTGTTGGTAAGCGTTTGATGCTTGACTACAATCGCGGCAAGTACGCGTACGAAGTTGTAGGCGTCACGAGCGGCATCAGGTATTACGGCTTGAAGGTCGAACCGCGCGCGGAAGTTTTTATTCCACACGCGCAGAATACCTACCTGCCAATGAATCTGGTGGTGCGAACTGCATCCGATCCGAATCTGCTGATCGAATCGATCAAGAATCAAGTGAGAGAAATAGATCCGACGCAGGCGATCAGCAATGTCAGAACGATGGACACGCTGGTTTCTCGTTCCGTTGCCGCCGATCGTTTCTCGATGTGGTTGCTTGGACTTTTGGGTTCGCTCGCGTTGGCACTTGCCGCCAGTGGTCTGTTTAGCTTGTTGTCGTATCTCGTCAGTCAACGAACCCACGAGATCGGGGTACGCATGGCCTTAGGCGCTCGTCATCGCGACATTTTTCGACTGGTCATCGGACAGGGCGCGATTCTGGTTGCCGTTGGACTGGCGATTGGTTTAGGTGCTTCCTTCTTCTGCGCGCGTCTGTTTTCGAGCTTGTTGTTTGGCATCAGCGCCGCGGATCCCCTGACTTTCATGGTCACTCCGGCGCTTCTGTCGCTGGCGGCTTTGGTGGCCTGTTACGTTCCTGCTCGGCGGGCGACGAAGGTGGATCCCCTCGTGGCGATCCGCGCCGAGTGATACACGCAACCGCTCACCGGACTATCCAAATCGCGCCGAGTCCGGCGTCCCAAAGCTGTTTATTGAACGCCGGAATGTCACGTTCCAGCAACTCATTCCCGCGGATCTTTAGCGTGGACCATTGCGAGTTCAGCTCCTTCAGCCGGTCCAACGATGGCTGATTCACCCGAGGAAGATCGCTTTCCGTGTGATTGATCAGAAACAGGTAATTCGCGGTGAACTTGTTAGGAAAATTCTCGACGTCGTCATAAGCTTTCGATTTTCGCTGGACCATGTCCTCATCCCACGCTTTCATTTTCTTCAACAACGCATCGCCGTCCTTCTTTAACCCACTGTATTTTTCATTCGCGGGTAAAGAACTAAGCAGCGAATCCAGTTGCTTCTGTTTGTCGTAGAGACTGTTTACCATGCGATGCATCGTTGTCAGTTCGGTCTCCATGCCGAGCATTGTTTGATGGTACTCGGCGTAGAGAGCGGGAGTGGTGGGGTAAAGCGGGTTCGCGAGGATCTCCGCTTCACTTGTCAGTATCTGCGACGGGGTCTTCAACGTGATCACGTATTTTCCTGGTGGGGCTTTATGGCCCGCCCAACCGCCTTCAATTCGAACGTTCGGTACTCCGATCATCGTTGAATAACGCGTGTCCCACACAAACCTGTTCAACCCTTTTGCTTTAGGCAGCACAGGCGCCGCACCTGGACCGCCGTCATATTTCACAAACTTCTCATCAGCTTTCGAGGAAAAACTGCGGACAAGATTTCCTGCCGAATCTTTGATCTCAATAATGATCTCGTCGGTTTTTGCTAGTTCGGGAAGCTGGTAATACAAAACCACTCCAGTTGGCGGATTGACGCCTCTGTATGTGTTCGCGCCTTTAAACTCGTCATCACTTCCGTCCAGTTCGCTCGAACCATTCGCGATGTATGTACCAGCGGGCCGATAGAGAGTGATCGAAAAGTCCGGCTTGTACTGACGCAGCAGATTCAAGTCGTCCAGAATCCAATAGGAACGACCGGACGTCGCAGCGATCAAGTTACCTTTGTGTACCCGTAGATCGGTCAAAGGCGTGATTGGTAGGTTCAACTGAAATGGCGCCCAGTCTTTGCCTCCGTTCCAGGAAATAAACAGGCCGATTTCCGTTCCCGCAAACAAGAGATCGCGGCGCCCATCGTCCTCACGCACCACTCGCGTGAACGCGTTTGCAGGCAGACCATTGGTGATCCTGGTCCAGGTGTTTCCGTAATCAGTGGTTTTATACAAACCTGGCGTGTGATCGTTGAACTTGTAACGCGTCGTGGCGATATAGGCGGTTGCTTTATCGTGCGGCGAAACTTCGATCGCGTTGACCAGGCATTCCGGCAATTCACGTGGCGTAACGTTCTTCCAGTTGGCACCGCCATCTCTTGTCAGATAGACAAGACCGTCGTCGCTGCCTGTCCAGATAACGCCTTTCTCGTGTGGTGATTCCAAAATGTAGCTCAGTGTTCCGTAATTCTCCGCGCCAACCGCTTCGTTTGTGTATGGACCACCACCTTTGCCTTGTTTCTCCTTCTCATTGCGTGTCAGGTCCGGCGAGATTTCTTTCCACGACTTGCCCATATCACTTGTCTTCAGGACGTATTGAGCGGCGTGATAATAGGTGCTGGGCTCGTGTTTGCTCCAGATGATGGGGGCGTTCCAATTGAAACGATACTTCATGTCTTTGGCGTCCATTGCGAGATACTGAATAGGGGCGGCCATGATGTTCGTTCCGGCTTTCGCAGCAACGTCCAGCACCTCGATCGTCCCCATGTAACTGCCTCCCAACGCATACTTTGGGTTATCGGGATCGAAGGCGACGAAAGCACTCTCGCCCCCTGCGGAATAGGTCCAACTCGCGGTGGTGATCCCACTGCCTCCTAATTCCCGACTCGCGATCGAAACTGAAGTGTTGTCTTGCTGCCCGCCGTAAATACGGTACGGAAACTGATTATCTACGTTGATGCGATAAAACTGTGCAGTGGGCATGTTGCTTTGCACACTCCACGTTTTCCCACTGTTGAAAGTAATAGCCACGCCGCCGTCGTTGGAGATTATGAAGTTACTTGGATTGTCCGGGTTAATCCAAAGATCGTGGAAATCGCCGTGAGTGCCTGACAAAGTCTCCCATGTTTTGCCGGCGTCGGTGGAACGCAATGCTGGTGCACTTAAGACGTAAATGGTGTTCTCGTTCTTCGGATCGATGAAGAGTTCGATGTAATACCACGCGCGTTGGACGAGGCGATGGTCGTTAGTGATTCGGCTCCACTTCTTGCCACCATTACTGGAAACAAACAATCCACCTGCTTCTTTATCTGAATCACTCTCTATCAGAGCGTAAACTTTTTCAGGATTGGATCGGCTAACAGCGATTGCCATCTTGCCCATCTCTTCCGGCAATCCCTCTTTGAGTTTTTCCCACGTCTCACCGCTGTCTGTCGATTTGTAAAGGCCGCTGCCCGGGCCGCCGCTAATCACTTTCCAGGGAAGCCGGCCGTGCTCCCACATCGCGGCGTAGAGAATCCGGGTGTTTGTCATGTCCATCGACAATTCGGACGCGCCGGTCTTATCGTCGACATACAAGACGTGTTTCCAGGTAGCTCCGCCGTCGACAGACTTGTAAAGACCTCTTTCTTTCGATTTGCCATACAGCGCGCCCTGAGCTGCGATGAAAACTATGTTCGGGTCTTTAGGATCGACGACGATTCGCGCAATGTGCTGAGTGGATTCCAATCCAATTCTTTTCCACGTTTTTCCTGCATCGGTAGATTTGTAAACGCCGTCCCCGTGGTGCGTCATTACACCGCGCACAGCATGTTCCCCCATGCCGACGTAAACGACATTCGGATCGCTTTCTGCAACAGCAATGGCGCCAACCGAGCCGGTCTTGAAGTAACCATCCGAGATGTTGCGCCAACTAATCCCCATGTCATCAGTCTTCCAGAGGCCGCCTCCGGTCGTGCCCATGTAGTAAGTCTTGGAATCGCCAACGACCCCAGTGCCGGCGACCGATCGTCCGCCTCGAAAAGGGCCGATTGAGCGCCACTTAACCGTTTTGAAAATAGTGTTGTAATCAGAGGCAGGGCCGCTTGATGTTTGCGCGAATAGCTGAGCCGCAAAGACGCACAAAAGCACGATTGAAGAAGGGTACTTGGACATCCGAAAGATCCTCGAGAAAAGGGAAATGGTTAGAACGGTGCTTGCATTTTTATCATGAAGTCGTGCTTCCGTTGCAGAGATATTCTTCCGAAGTTCGGGGCGCTGATGGCGAGGTGGTCTTCGTCGGCAATAATCTGCCGAATCTCGCGTGTAATTCCACCTAAACAGATCGAAAATGGGATCGTCTAGTCTCATTTCTGAAATTAGAGAACCACTCAAGCCGGTCCAAAACACGTTAAAGCCCAACGAACTCACGTTGGCACACGCTTTGTTTCTATAGAAGCGGAAAATCGTATACGCGATTAAGATTTCGTACTTTTCTAAGAAACATCGGTGGCTCACGTGGTATCCCTTCAAGCTACATCTACATCCGTTCCCCAGCTTCCGCGTACGCTCATCGCCGACGACGAGCCGGACATCCTTACGGCGCTGCGACTGCTCTTGAAGAGCGATGGTTACGAGCCGGAGACGGCCTCGTCGCCCGCCGCAGTGCTCGAGGCTATCGAGCGGTCACAGTTTGACGTGGTTCTAATCGATCTTAATTACGCGCGCGACACCACCAGCGGGCGCGAAGGCATCGACCTCATCTCACGCATCCAGGCACTAGATCCCTCCCTCCCGATTGTCGTTATGACTGCCTGGGCCACCGTTGATCTCGCCGTTGAGGCGATGCGTCGTGGAGTTCGCGACTTCGTACAAAAGCCCTGGGAAAACCCGCGCCTGCTGCAAACATTGCGCAAGCAGGTGAGGCATGCGCGCGCACGTCGAAACGTGATGGATCGACTTGCGGATCATCGAAAAACTGAAGCGCAACTTATGCGCGAACTCATCGAAGCACGCGAACTCCAGGAAAACTTACTAACCAACACCGAAGCATCAATCGACGGACTTCAGCTCGCGATTCAATGGCAACCAGCAACAACAGTCGGCGGCGATTACGTTGCTGCTTTCAACATCGACGAAGATCATGCAGCGTTATGCGTCGCGGACGTCGTCGGTAAGAGTTTGCCGGCCGCGTTGTTGATGGCGAATTTTCAGGCGTCGTTGAAGTCGTTGGCGTCGCAGTATCTTTCGCCGGCGCATGTCAGTAAGCGGTTGAACGACGTGCTCTACGCGAACATTCCGCTGCACAAGTTTGTCACCGCGTTCTATGGCGTCGTGAATATTCCTGAACGCAAACTCGCGTTTACGAATGCCGGTCATAATCCGCCACTGCTGATGCGGAGCAACGGTAGGTGCGAACGGCTCGAAACCGGCGGCAGTGTGCTGGGAGCATTCCCAGACTCATGTTATGCGCAGGGCGAAATTGAACTACTGCGCGACGATCGACTCGTGCTCTTCACCGACGGTCTGACCGAAGCGGTCGACGCGACAGGTGAGCAGTTTGGTGAAGAACGTTTGATGCAATTATTGAGCGATCACCGGGAGCGAAGCGCAGAGGATCTGAAAGAGATCGTCTTTAATGAAGTTGGCGAATTCTGCGCCAGCACATTTCGCGACGACGCTGCTTTGATAGTTGTAGCAATCGAATAACACAGGAGTTGGACCACGATGGACGTCCTCTGGAAGAACCTTGTTTATTCCGTGCGGATGTTGCTGAAGCGGCCGAGCCTGACGGCGGTGGCGATCATCGCCATTGCACTCGGCATCGGTGCGAACACGGCAATCTTTTCCGTCGTTAACACGGTACTGCTGCAACCGCTTCCTTTCGAACAACCGCAACAACTCGTCATGCTCGCTGCCGAGCAACGCGATCAAGCTCTCGACGGACGCGGCAGTTTCTCGGTTCCTGACTTCGTCGACATCCAAAAACAATCCAAGACCCTGGAATACGTAGCCACGCATCAGGGCACAGGCACGATCGTCACCGAAGGTGGCGATCCGGAGCGTTTGCTGGGAGCTGCTGTTAGCGCCGACTACTTTCCACTTCTCCGTGTGAAGCCGGTACTTGGCCGCGTCTTCACACACGACGAAGACAAGCCCGGCGCGCCGTCGGTCATCGTGTTGAGTCACAGTCTGTGGCAACGACGCTTCGGCGGCGATCCAAACATCATCGGTCGTGAAGTTAATATTGGTGGCAAGACCACCGTGGTCGGTGTCCTTCCGGCGGGTTTCCAGTATCCCATAAGCGATGAGCAGCAGGACTTTTGGGAGCCGATCTTTTCAGCGACTTTCATGACGAAAGACCTGCGCGAAGAACGCGCGCAAAGAATTCTTTCCCTAATCGCACGCTTAAAACCCGGCTTGACACTCGACCAAGCGAAAGCAGAGCTCGATCTACTTTCTCGCCAGATCGAACAGCAATCGCCCATCTCAAACACAAACACCATCTTCAACGCTGTATCGATGCACGAAGACATCACGCGCGACTATCGCTCGGCGTTGCTGGTGATGCTCGGCGCGGTGGGTCTCGTGCTGTTGATTGCGTGTGCGAACGTTGCGAATCTGCTGCTCGCGCGCGCGGCTGCGCGACAGAAGGAGGTCGCGATTCGAATGGCACTCGGCGCGAGTCGCGCACGAATCGCGTCGCAACTTCTTACCGAAAGTGTGCTGTTGTCACTGGCAGGCGGCGCTCTCGGTTTGCTGCTCGCGAGCTGGGGCATGGATTTGCTCGTCGCCTATGGACCAGCAGACGTGCCGCGACTTCGCCACGTCAGTCTCGATCGCTCTGTCCTGCTGTTCACGCTGGCTATTTCAACGCTGACCGGCATCGTGTTTGGCCTTGCTCCCGCGCTCCACGCATCGAGACCCGATCCGGGCAACATGCTGAAAGACGCCACTCGCGGCGTTTCGCATGGCGGACGTAGTCGCATGCGAAGCGCATTGATCGTGTCAGAAGTTGCATTGTCGTTGATGCTGCTCGTCGGTGCGGGTCTCTTGATCAACAGCTTCTGGCGCTTACTACAAACGGACGCGGGCTATGATCCAAAGGGCGTGCTCGCAGTCGATGTTCCATTGAGTAGAGCGAAATACACGAACCCAGAACAGCGCTCAGCGGCCTTCGAACAGCTCATCTCACGAATGAAAGCTCTTCCCGGTGTTCGCGACGCTTCAGTCGTCAGTAACGTGCCGCTCACCGATCGGGATATAGAGCTAAGTTTCCAGGTCGAAGGTCGCGAGCCATACAAACCCGGCAATGAGGCGGTTGCGGATTACACCGTCGTTGGCTCGGATTACTTCCGCACTATGAATATCGCGGTGCAACGCGGGCGTGTCTTTGCCAACAGCGACACGGCAAACACGCCTCAAGCCATCGTTGTCAGCGAAGCATTTGTAAAACGGTACTTTCCGGACGAGGAACCAATCGGACGACGAATTGTCTTCGACGGTCCCACTAAAACTCCGCGTGAAATCATCGGCGTTGTCGCAGACATTCGACGCAACGGCCTTGATGCCGAGGCGGAACCGGAAATGTACGTGTCACATGTGCAGAATCCCGAGCGCCGACTGAACCTAGTAATTCGCACCGACTCGCAAGACGGGTCGCAACTCACACAATCTGCGCGAGCTGAAGTGAAGGCCTTCGATCCTGACCAGATAATCTGGCGCACTGAAACTCTCGAACAGTTGTTGGGAACGTCCGTCGCGCCGCGCCGGTTCAACATGATGCTACTCGGTATATTCGCCGGCGTTGCCCTCGTGCTGGCCGCGGTCGGACTTTACGGCGTGATGAGTTATTCAGTGACGTGGCGGACTCACGAGATTGGCATTCGCATGGCCCTCGGCGCAAAACGCGGTGACGTTCTGCGTCTCGTCGTGCGTCAGGGAATGATCATGGCGTTGATCGGTCTCGTCATCGGTCTGATCGGTGCGCTCTCTTTATCGCGCGTCATGACGAGCATGCTGCATGGCGTCTCACCGACGGATCCACTGACGTTCGCTGGGGTATCGATCGTACTACTTGGCGTGGCGCTGTTAGCTTGCCTCATTCCCGCGCGCCGCGCGACACGCGTCGATCCGATTGTGGCCCTTCGAAACGAATAATCTGTTACGATGCGGATCAACTCTCGAAGGAGGAAGATATGAGGAGTCGATCCGCGTTTCTGATTCTCGCAGTTCTATTATTGACCTCAGCCGCCTACGCACAACAGCCCGCTCCGGCCCAACCCGGAACATTTGAAGCGCGCGTCGAAGAATTCCTGCGACAGTCGGGCCACGAGTATCGCAAGGTACAAGCCAACTCCTGGTTTCTGACCGTGAAGGGGAAGGAGATGGGCGAGATCCGGATCATCCTCGGTGCTGGACCAAGTCAGATTGCGATGGGCGCCGTGGTGGTTCCGAAACAGAAGCTGCAACTATCGACCGACGCGTTACAAAAGTTGATGAAGCTTTCTTACGATCTCAACTACGTGCGCATTTGTATCGATTCAGACGACGATCTGATCGTCATGGCGCAGTTAAAAGATCCGTGGCTGAATGCAAACGAGTTCCGGACGACAATCGGCCTCGTCAGCTCAGCCGCCGATCGCGCGTACGCAGTAATGCGGCCGTACCTCAGTAAGCCGTAACGTCTTTACTAAGAATCTCTCCGGTTCTTCGATCCAGTAAAAATGACCGAGGCGGCCTTTGGTCCTGGCCCGCCATAAACTACGGCTTTTAATGGGTAAAGATACGCCTCGCGTGGACCATCGCTGCCCGCTTCGTCTGGCTCCGTGTTGGTCGAGCTCATGCGGACATAAAGTTCGTAGACTTCTTCAGTAGTAGGATCGCCGGTGTTTTTTACGGGAAACGACTGCGTGATGCCGAGGCGTTTGTGATAGGTCGTTTGGTGTGGTTCGGTGCGCCAAGTCGTGGCGTTGCGGACGACGGGCCTCGACAACGGCACGCCGCCAAGATTCAACCAGTTGCCATCGCCGCGCAAATACTTCAACAACTCTGGCCACGCGCGTTTCGGAAAGGCAGAACCAAACGGGTTGATAAACAGATCGAAGCGATCGCTGTTCAGACGCGCAATTAGTTCTTGTTCGGAGAGAAAGTGAACTGTAAAACTAGCGAGCGATTGTTGCAGAATGTCGCGCGTGATCTTAAGACCCTGAATTTCGGGAAAGCCGGGCTCCCAAAATACGACAACCGATCGCGACGGCGCTTGGCTGGCCTGACTGGCTGGCGCTATTCGTGGCAGGGCGCTCACAACCGCGGCGCTTCCGATCGTCTTAAGAAACTTTCGCCTTGATCCAGACGTGGACACGGATGCAACACTATAGCCACTGCGGACAATGACGACAAACAAAAAGCGTTTGTTCGAGATCATCAGCCTTTCGCTGTTGCTGGGCCTCGCCGCAGCAATCGGCACAATCGTGTTTTTCGGCTGGTTGGCAGATGAGGTTCTCGACGGCGAGACGCGACAATTTGACGAAGTTACGCGCGAGGCGGTCCATCAAATTGCGTCACCCGCAATGACGACCGCGATGCGCGGCATCTCGTTTCTCGGCTCGACGCTCTTTCTCACGATCGCGACTGGCGCGGTGATCATCTGGTTTGCATCTCGCAAGTGGGGACGCGAAGCAAAACTCATGGCTGCAACGATGATCGGAGCGTCGTTGCTGAACATAACGCTCAAACTTGCATTCAAACGAGCACGGCCCGTTCCATTCTTCGATTTGTGGCCGCCGGAGTCGTACAGCTTTCCAAGCGGGCACTCGCTCACCAGTGCGTGTTTCTTTGGTGCGTTCGCCGCGATCATCACCGCGCGGATCGACAGAAGACGGATCAGAATTTTGGTTTGGATTGCTAGTACGACCACATTTGTGCTGATCGGTTTGTCGCGGATCTATCTCGGAGTACACCACACTACGGACGTTATCGCGGGATTCGCCGCAGCTTTGATCTGGATCCTGGTGGTGAGATTTGTAGAGATGACTTTGCGGCGCAGAAGAAGACCTAAAGAGGTTTAACTTCCTTTTGCGCCTTTGCGGGAATACCTTTTCGACGGTTCCGAACTTATCTCCCGCAAAGACGCAAAGGCGCAAAGGAAGAGACTAATTTGAGGGCGGCAGATGGAATCGCAGCTCAACCGCCAGTCCACCCTCGGGTGAATTTGCAGCCTGGACCGTCCCGCCATGCATTCGCACCGCGCGTTCAGTAATCGCCAAACCAAGTCCGGTGCCGCCGCCACTCTGACGATCACGCGCGTCTTCCGTGCGATAGAACGGACGAAAGATCTTCTCTAACGACTCGGCCGGGACGCCGTTGCCACGGTCACGAACGCTGATCACGGCGAAGTTGTCTTCGGATCCGTTTTGTTTCCGCAGCGAGACTTCGACCGCCGTTCCTTCCGGCGTGAATCGCACCGCGTTACGCACCACATTCTCGACAGCGCTGCGCAGCAGATCCTCGACGCCATTGATCGAACATTTGTCACTTGCAACCACCTGCACTGAGCGGTTCAAACTGCGCGCCTCGAAATCCGCATCCTCGGAAACTTCGCGCACGAGGGTAGCGAGGTCGACTTCGCTGCGTTTGCGACCGTCAGTTCCACTTTCGAGTCGCGTCAACGTCAGCAACTGGCTGATCATTTCGTTAAGCTGTTCTGACTCGCGCTCGATCCGATCAAGTGCACCCATCGCGTCCGGTCCGGAACGCTTTCGCGCCAGACCCAGCGCCACACCCAAACGTGCGAGTGGCGAACGAAGCTCGTGCGAAATGTCGCCGAGCAGTCGTTGTTGTGCTTTCACCATCGACTCGAGCCGTTCAGCCATCGTGTTGAAATCACGCCCCAGCTCACCAACTTCATCACGTCGCTTTGCGAGATTCGTCCCAACGCGCGCGGAGAGATCGCCTTCGGCGAGTTGATTGGTTGTAGTTCGAAGTTTGAATAAAGGCTTGGTGATATAACGGGCCAGCCAGTAACAAAAGATGCCGCCGATAACGAGGATGATCAATAAACGGATCGCCTGCGTCTGCCAGAGACTTTGAAACGGCGGACGCGGAATATGCGCGACGTACGTGTAACGTAGACCCGTTGCGCTGACGACAGGACGCGCGATGAGTGTTCCTGGACCAGCAAAGTTGAATTCGAGATCACGGCTCTCGGCGGACCTTGTCGCTAACTCCGCGGCCCCCGTTGGAAGGTTACGTCCCGAAAGTTCGCTGCCACCCTCGGTAAACAACACCCCATTAACACCCGAATTCTTTTCCGTCGTCTGAAGCGCGGAATTCAGTGCAGCAGATCCAGACTGTTCAAACGCCTCGGCAGCCTTTTGCGCGTTTGGACCAGTTTGAGCGAGGTCGCGCCACGATCGTCGCGTCGGCGTCGGACGCGTCAGCGCCACAGCCGCAAAAAACGCGACGTTAATTATGATCATGGCCAGCCAGAACCAGATAAAAATTTTCAGGTAAAGGCTGCGAAAGGAAATCTTCATTCGGGTCTCTCTGTGGGAACGCCGTAGATGTAGCCTACGCCGCGGATCGTCTTGATTCGTTCGATGCCGTTCAACTGGTGGCCCAACTTCTTGCGCAGGTTACTAACGTGCATATCGATGCTGCGATCGAACGGTGACAACTCGCGCCCTAAAACTTCCTTCACGAGATCTTCTCGCTTAACGATCTGGCCCGCGTTGCGCAGCAGTATTTCGAGCAGGTCGTATTCGACGCCGGTAAGTTCAACGAGCTCGCCGCCGCGCCGCACGTTGCGCGTGTTGCTATCCATTTCGACGTCGCCGATCTTGATCGTCTCGCGTGACGCAGTCGTTGCTTCGGCTGGTTGCGCGCGCCTCAGCACGGCACGAATACGCGCAACCAGTTCGCGGGGGTTAAAAGGCTTCGGCAAGTAATCGTCGGCGCCGATTTCCAATCCGACGATGCGATCGACGTCGTCGCCGCGCGCGGTCAGCATCAAAACGGGAATACGCGAACGCGCGCGAATGCGTCGGAGTACATCGAAACCGTTGGTCCCGGGAAGCATGACGTCAAGCACCACCAAATCGTGCTCGTCCGAAAGCGCGCGATCGATGCCGCGTTCGCCGTTGTGAATCGCTTCGACGGTGTAACCTTCCGGCTCCAGGTACTCTCCGACCAGCTCGCAAAGTCCGACGTCGTCATCAATTACCAGTACCCGTTCCATTGGCTGCTGTGCCAGATTGAAAGACATATGAACTACCTAAGGCAAGTCGTTCGAAATCCTACAACAAGCGTCGATTTTCGTGCGTAAAGAAGTGTCAATCCTGAACCTTAAATAACTGACAAAACTTTACATTCCATTGACAGACTCTTTACGCCCATTTTGGGTAGAATCCGGTCTCATTAGCTGCGGCGTAACGCGCTCCACCCACGCCAAATTGCAAAGCCGGTTCGAAGGAGTTTCGGGATGAAGAGAATAGTGTTGGCTATTGCGCTCTGTGCATTTGGCCTAACAGGCATGGCCGCTGCCCAACAGCGCGTGGGCTCGTTGCGAGGCCAGGTGCTGGATGAGCTTGGTGGCGCGATCATAGGTGTCGCAGTGACCGCGATCGATTCGAAAGGCGTGGAAAAGGCGACCGTCACCAACGATACAGGCAGCTATACGATCAACGGTCTCGCGCCAGGCAAGTACACTCTTCGAGCAATCAACGCCGGCTTCGCGCTGTATGAAAACACGGAAGTCGAAGTGGTCGCCGGTCGTCCCCAACAACTCGACATCACGCTCAAAGTCGCCATCGAAGAACAGAAGGTTACGATTGCTGCCGATAGTCGTGAGTTAAGCGTTGAGCCCGAGAACAATGCCGGCGCCGTGGTGTTGAAAGGTGAAGACATCGAGGCCCTCCCGGACGACCCCGACGATCTCGCAGCCGCGCTTCAGGCGTTAGCTGGTCCATCCGCTGGTCCAAATGGCGGTCAGATCTTCGTCGATGGTTTCACTGGAGGCCGTTTACCCCCGCGCGCTTCGATTCGCGAAGTTCGAATCAATTCAAATCCCTTTTCTGCCGAGTATGATCGTCTTGGTTTCGGCCGCATTGAGATCCTGACGCGTCCAGGCTCGGATCGTTTTCGCGGCCAGGCCTCGTTCAACTTCAACGACGACGCCCTTAATTCCCGGAATCCGTTTTCCAAGTCTCCCAAGCGACCACCAATTCAAACGCGCCAGTATGGCGGCAATCTCGGTGGTCCCATCAAAAAGGGAAAAGCGTCGTTCTTTGTCGACTTCGACAAGCGTGATGTTGACGACGAGACACTTGTCTTTGGCGAACTGCTTGATGCAAACGGAAACATCGTTAATTTCAGTGAAACCGTTCCCGTGCCTAGCCGCCGCACTTCTTTCAGCCCCAGAATCGATTTCCAAATCAACCAGAACCATACGCTGGTTGCTCGCTACAACTACACGAAAACAACTCGTGTAGCCGGGATAGGCCAGTTCTCACTCCCCTCCCGCGCGTACGACGCGGAGAATACCGAGCAGAGCATTCAGTTTACTGAAACCGCGATCATCAATAAGACGATCATCAACGAAACGCGTTTCGAGTTTGAACGCAACGGCAACTTGTCCGATGCCGACAACTCGATTCCTACGCTCGAAGTGCAGGACGCATTCATCGGCGGCGGATCGCAGGTGGGTCAGTCACACAGTGATACGAACGACTGGGAGATAAGCAACAACACGACGCTCGCCCGTGGTCCACACTCGATGAAGTTTGGCGTGCGTTATCGTTCGGTCGACATTAATAACTTCTCGCCGGCAAATTTTGGCGGCACATACACGTTCTTCGGCGGCACGCTCGCTCCGAATCTTAACGCCGATGGCGACGCGATTGCCGGGACTGAGGTAGTTTCGAGTATTGAACGTTTTCGCCGCACGCTGTTCTTCCTTGACCAGGGGCGAGACCCGCTGCAAATTCGACTTCTCGGCGGAGGCGCGAGTCAGTTTCGTCTCGCTACCGGAAATCCCGAGGCGAAGATCAACCAGTGGGACTTCGGCGGTTTCTTCCAGGACGATTGGAAAGTGCGGCCAAACTTCACGTTGAGCCTCGGCCTTCGTTACGAGAACCAGAAAAACATCGATAGCAACTTCAACTTCGGCCCGCGTCTTGGGTTCGCCTGGTCGCCGGGCGGCCAGCAATCGAAGACGGTCATTCGCGGCGGTTACGGTGTGTTTTATGAGCGTGTGAGCGAGAACTTGACGATGCAGGCCACGCGCTTCAACGGCATTAACCAGCAGGAGTTTACCGTTCAGAATCCGGACTTCTTCCCCCTGATTCCGACGCCCGCACAGCTTTTGACGTTTGCAGTTCCGGGGTCAGTCTATCGGTTGGCCGAAAACCTTCAGGCGCCGTACACGTTGCAGTCGGTGATCAGTGTCGAGCGTCAGTTGCCGCACAACA
>Ga0209387_1000247_pt1 | contig 15843 bp, 13 predicted proteins | sample NCControl_FD_187515 | JGI IMG/M metagenome (GOLD analysis project Ga0209387, IMG submission 187515) | Agricultural soil microbial communities from Utah to study Nitrogen management - NC Control (SPAdes) (version 2) | ecosystem: Environmental > Terrestrial > Soil > Agricultural land | place: USA...
TCTTGAGAATCAGCATGTCCAGGGTGCCCTGGATCACGTCGGTGCTGGGCTGGTCCATACCGGAGGATAGTGCGATTACATCTTGACTGTCAAGATGTGAAGATCAAGTGGAGAAACCGGCTACCGCCCCGTGTGCCGGGCCAGCCGGAGCGCGAGGTGCCGGCGGACGTCGGGCCACTCGGCCGCCAGGATGCTGTAGATCACGGTATTGCGCACGGTGCCGTCCCGGCGGGCCATGTGATGCCGGATCACCCCGTCCGGTTGGGCACCCAGCGCCGCGATGGCCCGCTGGGAGGCGAAGTTGAAGTTGTCGGTACGGAGCCCCACCACCTGGCACCTCAGGGCGTCGAAGGCGTGGCCAAGCAGCAGCAGCTTGCAGGCGGTGTTGACGTGGCTCCTCTGCCATCGCGCCGCGTACCAGGTCCAGCCGATCTCGACCCGGTCGACCTGGGGCACGATGTCGTGGTAGCGGGTGGTGCCGGCGATGGTGCCGGTGGCGAGCTCCCGCACCGCCCATGGCAGCATGTGTCCCGCCTGCTGGCCGGCCAGCGCGTCAGCGATGTATTTCTCGGTTTCCGCAGGCCCGGGCACCGAGGTGAACCACAGCTCCCAGAGCCGGCCATCGGCCGCGGCGGCCGCCAGCCCCTCCTGGTGGGCGACGTTCAGCGGCTCCAGCCGCACCCCGTGCCCTTCGAGGACTATCGGTTCGAGTGAGATCATGGAGGATGTCCTCTGGATGGCGCGGCGCAGCTCCGCCGCTTCGCAGCGCTCAGGCTGACCGGCGGGTCAATTCCCGCAGGGCGGTGTTCCCCACCCAGCGGCTCGGGGCGTCGGATGACGCCCCCAGCCGACGGGCCACGTCCAGCGAGGCGCTACGGAGCGCCGGAGTCCGGCTCCCGATGCCCCGGAGCGCCCAGACCACGCCCTTCTTCACGAAGTTGCGGGGATCCCGGGCGCCCTCCACGACCAGGGGCAGGAAGCGGGTGAATTGCGCGTCCGGCGCTTCCTTGCGATGGAGCGCGAGGCAGGCCATCAGGGCAAACCCACCCCGCTTGACGAATTCCCGGGACGATGCGGTCCACTGGATCGCCTTCTCACCCGCGAAGGGAACCCGGTCGAACAGCTTGAAGCAGGCGGTATCGCAATCGCCCCAGTTCTCAAAGCTCCGGGCCCAGGCGTCCATCTGGCGCCGAGTGACCTGAGCCGGATCGCCTATCAGAGTGGCGAGCAGGCGGGCCTCGTACCACCCGCACTTCCATAGCGCGAGCGAGAGCGTCTGGTTGGTTCCCAACTTCCTCGCCAGCACGAGCAGGGTCCCCATCGGAACGCCGAAGGCGCGCTTGGCCACGATGCCGTAGCGGGTCATGCGGCGCCGGGTGGCGGCGGTCCCCTTCCGTTTCAGCTCGGCGAGGACCTCCTGCGTCGAGGCACCGGGACCGATCACGCCTGATCGTAGGCCCGCTCGAGCCCGGCGATGTCGATCTTCCCCATGGTGAGCATGGCCTGCATGACCCTCCCCGCTTTGGCCCGGTCCTGGTCTCCCAGCAATCTACCCAGCGCCCTGGGAATGATCTGCCAGGAGAGGCCGAATCTGTCCTTGAGCCAGCCGCATTGCCCCGGCTGGCCACCTCCCGCGGTGAGCTTGCTCCAGTAGGTGTCCACTTCTTCCTGGGTTTCGCAGTCCACGAAGAAGGAAACCGCTTCGGTGAACTGGAAGGCGGGACCGCCGTTCAGGCCGTAGAAGCGCTGACCCTCGAGCTCGAACGACACCGTCATGGGCGATACGCTCAGCACCCTGGAATTGGGGAACACCGAGACGTAGAAGTTCATCGCTTCCTCGGCGGTGCCGTCGAACCAGAGGAACGGGGTGATCCGGTGCATCACGCGCTCCTCTCTTTGGTTGGGCCGGCCAGGCGGGCCGCCAGCAGTTCGTCGAGGCGGGCGTAGCCCATCTCCATGCCCGAGGTCGCGCCGGACCTGGCCACCGCGTCCCGGGCTTCTTTCGATTCGTAGCGCAGGGTCGTGGTCAGCGTGGTCTTCCCATCCCGCTCGGCGAGCTCCTGGAAAACCTCGCCCTCGCCCGGGTACCAGGACTGGTCGAATCGCTCGGTCGCGGCCAGCCGCTGGTTTGGCACCACTTCCCGGATCACGCCGCCCATCCCCATCACGGTGCCGTCGTCCTTGCGCCACTCGTAGCGGTAGGAGCTGCCCACCCTGGGCTCGATTTCGCAGACGGTCATGGTCCAGCCCGGAGGTCCGAGGAGCCAGCGTCGGAGGTATTCCGGCTTGGTGAGCGCCTCCCAGACCATGGCACGGGGCGCGTCGAAGACCCGGGTCATCACGATCTCCCGGTCGCTCGGAGTCGTGAGGGTGAGCGGATGGGCGGTGGGCATCGGAGCCTTCCTGTTAGCGGTTGGGGTGGCGGCGCTTCTTGCCCTGGACGGCGTGCATCTCTTCCAGCAGCGCATCGAGGCGCCGGTAGTTGGCTTCCCAGATCCTGCGGAATTCCTCCAGCCAGCCGGTGGCGTCGGCGAGCGGCTGCGGTGCCAGGCGACGAGGCCGTCGCTGGGCATCCCTCCCCCGGGTCACCAGTCCGGCCCGTTCCAGCACCTTGAGATGCTTCGAGATGGCGGGCTGGCTGATCTTGAACGGCTGGGCCAGCTCGGTCACCGCGGCGTCACCCCGGGCCAACCGGGCCAGAATGGCTCGCCGGGTGGGATCGGCCAGCGCGGCAAAGGTGGCATCGAGCCGGGCCGGGGTCACACGTCCATAACTCTTCAGTTGCATAACCATATGGTAATGTAGGAGCGGGCCAGCGGCCTGTCAATCGCCGGCTTCAGGGACGTGAGGGGATCCGGAGTGACTCGAGCGCCGCGTCCGACCATCGGGGGAGATCCCTGCCCTCCGGATCGAGCCGGGCGGCCGCGTCCTGGTAGGCCCGCATCGTCGCGCGGGGATCGCACATGACCGCGAGGAGGCGTTCCCTGCCGAAGGCGCGCTCGATCGATGACGCCATCACCCACCCGACCGTATACCAGGGGCCCTGATCCCCGTAGTAGGTCATCGCCCTCGACTGCACACTTTCGGGGGTGCTGAGACGCTCGCGACCGGCCTGGCGGATGAACTCGTCGAGTTGGCCGAAGTCCCGACCGATCGCCCCGATGCGTTGGTCCCAGGCCGACCTCCGGTCCGGGCGGCTCTCGGCGTTGGGATTGACCGCGGGCCCTCCGGCCGCGGCGAGCATGGCGAGTCCCTCGCCGAAGGCGCCCAGCCGGGTCAGCAGCATCTGCCGCGCAGGCGGGAGCAGGCTATCCCGCGCCCCGCCGCACGCGGCCGCATAACCGATGTGGTGCAGCTCGTGAGCGAGGGTGGTGCGCAGCTCGTTGGCAGGTTGCTCCGGCTCGAGGTACATGAATATGCCCATCGTTCCATCGGCTGCCCGATGGACGAAACTGTTCGACCGGGGCTTGATGAGGGGATACAGTGTCGCCCGAATCGTGGTCTCGGCCGGCAGATAGGCGCGTGCCGCGGCTACCGCGATGTCGAGGTCGAGCTGGTGCCATATGGCGGCGGCAGCGCGGAGCGGCTCCAGCCGGGCCAGGAGAGTATCCGAAAGGACAAAGGAGCGGAAGGCCGAGTCGCTGAACTCTCGACCCATCGCCCGTTCCCGCTCGGCAAGGCGGCGATAGCCGGTGCTGCCGAAGAGCTCGGTCCAGGCCGAGTCGGACGGCGGTAACCCGGCTCGGCGACGGTCCAGAATCGCCAGCACGGCGTCCATCGCGTCGGTGACGATGGTCACCTGCGCCTCGGCCCCGGCTCCGGGCGGCTTGGGGGAGGAATCGCACGAGACGATTCCAAGGGCCAGCAGCCCGGCGGCCACCAGGCGGAGTGAAGCCATGGGCAGCTAGCGCGCCGCGGCCTCCAGCACCGACCAGTCGATCACCACTCCGTGCCCGCCGACATACCGGGCCGGGGCGATGCCCATCGACCTGGCGAACGCCACCAGCTCCGTGCTCCCCAGCTGGGGTGGCGCGGTGGTGGCCGAGGGAGAGACCACGTCGCTGGTGAACACCACACCGGCCGCCGGAACCCAGGCCGCCAGGAGTCCTCCGGCATGGGTCGAGGCCAGAGGATAGAGGACCACCTTCCCCGTCCCGGTGCCGAGCACCAGCGAGTCCTGGACCGGAACCATCGGTGGCGAACCCGGCGATCGCGACAGCCGGTCCGGGGCGACGGTCTTCCCCGCTACCGCGATACCCGCCACGAAGCGGGTGTTCCGCTGATGGGCGATGACCCGCACTCCTTCGGCCATGTACGCCCGGATCCCGCCGCTGTGGTCGTGATGATGATGGGTCATGACCACCCCGTACACCGGCTTGGAAGGAAATCGGCTCTTCAGGGTGTCGAGCACGGCGCCGGTGCGGGCCGAGCTCTGGGGCCCCTCGATGACCAGCAGAGTGTTTCCCTGCTCCACCACCAGGGAGTGATGGCTTCCTCCTTCGGCCCGCCAGACTCCCGGTCCAAGGTTCACCAGCAGGACGCTGAGCGGCGTGGGCGTCGCGGCGGGCCTGGGCGCCCGGGCCGCCATCGAATCGGGAATGACAAACTGGACCGAGTCCAGCGCGGGATTCAGCACGACCGAGGTCAGCACGGTCTGGGACTGGAGCCTCCCGTTGACCTCGACGTCGATCTGTCTGGGCAGACTCAGCCCCCCGGCATCCTGCCACCGGCCATACCAGGTGATGGTGCGCCGGTCGCCCAGGACGGGGTCGTCGGCGATCGTTTCGCTGGCCAGCGGCAGGCCGGTGCTCCGGCCGAAAAACAGGTTGACGGTGTCCGGACCCAGCGGCAGCCGGATGCCGTCGGCAACCTCGCCCTGCATGGTGCGGGTCGGCAGCACCAGGGCCGAGCTGCCGTGATGGGCCGCGGCGAGCAGGATGCGCTCGATCTGGAGCGAGTGGGCTCGCGGGAGTCCGGCGGAAACGCCGGCACCGTCCATCGTGAGGGCGCCGTTCTGCTCCAGCATGCTCATGGTGGGCAGGGTGACTCTGCGCTGTCGGGTGACCACTCCCGCCGCTTGGCGCATTTCCTGGCTGGTGATCTGGCGTATACCGGCGTAATCGGTCAGGGTGCTGCCGTAAGACACCGTGGCCCGAGGCTGGGAGAGGTGAGTCTCCTCCTGCCCCAACCCGAACGCAACCAGGTTGAATTCCACTCGCTTGGCCCGGAGGGAATCGAGCGCCGCGAGCCCACCCGTGGCGCGGACAGCCCGGGCGATCAGCGCTTCCCCGCTCGCGCTCTGAGCATTGAGGGACTCTGCCCGAGCGGTAAACAGAGTGAGCAACAGACTACCAAACAAGGGCTTCGAGATCATGACTCTTCTACTGGTTTGGATTCATGGGGAAAAGATACATTTGACGGCACCATTATCCCTTCGGGCGCATAAAGGCATCGAAGGGGGCGTAGCCCTTGAGGCCATGATATTCCGGGGCTTGGTGGCGCTCGGTGCCGAAGGGATATCCCTCCGAGCTGGCCTGCTGCAGCAGGCGCATGACCTCCTCCTTCCTTCCCAGAACCGCGGCCAGCTTGGCGCGGTATTCGGTGTGGTGTCCGGCGAGGTGGGTGTCGGGAACCTCCGTCAGCCACCGGTCCATCAGCTCGACGGTGGCGAGATCCCGCTGGCGTGCCGCGATCATCCCCAGCTCGCCCCGGATGACCGGCTCTCCCATGCCGAGGGCTCCACCTTCCGCGAGCACCTCCTCGAGCAGCCGCCTGGCCTCCTCGAGCCGGTCCAGCTTGGCGAGGACCCGGGCCATTTCGAACCGATGCATGGCCAGCTGCTGCACCCAGGCCGGCGTCCTCCGAAACACGTCCACCGCGCGGTTCAGAACTACCCGGGCGTGTTCCGGCTGATCGTGGACGGTGAGCTCATCATAGGCCATGGCAAAGAGCCCCAGGGCCGGACTTCCCCAGTGTGGCTGGGGCTTGAGCAGGAGACTCTCGTTCAGCACGGCATCCAGCTCGGCGAGCCTGCCCAGCCCCGCCAGCGCCCGGACCTTGTACCAGTAGGACCGGTTGTCGCTCGGAAAGCGGCGCAGCACCTGCGCGCCGACCTCGAGCTGTTCCTCGTACTTGCCCAGCAGGTGGGTCGCCGCGGAGAGCCGTGCCCAATAGACTGGAAGCCGGCTGGCCTCGCCCTGCACGGCATCGATCCGCTTCAGGTACTCATAGGCTTCGGCGGGACGATTGAGCATGATCGCGAGCATCGGCAGATCGTTGGCTGCCACCGGGGAGCCGGGCGCGATTTCCACGACGGCCTTGGCGGCGATGTATCGCTCGGCGGGACTGTGGGCCGCATACAGATCGAGGACCGCACGGTCATAGGGCGCCAGCTCCCCCCGGCGCGGAAGAAGCACGTTCACCAGCGAATCCACCTGGGCCGCCCGCCCGGATCCGCGGTGGATATCGATCGCGTAGATCAACGGCAGTGTGTAGGTGCTGTCGAGGGCATAGGCGCGGAGAAAATGCTGCAACGCCGTGCTGCCGTCGCGCCGGTACCAGTAGTCCAGGCCTTCGGAGAACGCCTTGTAGGCCTCGTAGCTGGGCGGGGAGCTCTGCACCGCGGCGGCCGCGGCCAGCCGGGGATCGAGCTGGGATGCGAGGACGGCCAGCGTCTTCTGTCGTAATAGCTCGATGGCCGGCATGGGACTGTGGACACCCGCGCGGACGCTCCCGAGTGTCAGCAGCGATTCGTTCCGGTTTACGTCGGCGAGGTCGGCCTGAATTTGGAGCGAGTCCCCGCTCCAGTAGTAGGAGCCCCACACCACCAGGTCGGCTCGGGCTCGTTCGCCCTGGTCGCGCACCCGGTTCAGGTATCCGGCCACGTCCTCGCTGGCAGTCGAATCCAGTGCCGGCGGCATGACCCGCACCAGACCGGTTCGCGCGATCCCCTGGGAAATCCAGTCGGCCGCAATGCGTCCCAGCGAATTGAGCGAGGGGTCGCCGGTCTGGTTCGCGAACCCCAGCACCAGAAGTCTCGGTGGACCCGGATCCCCAGCCGGTGTTTGGGAGCGAACCAGTCGCCAGCCGCCGAACCCGGCGGTCCCGGCCAGCAGGATCACGGCGGCGGCGTGCATCCAGCGCCGGGAGCGGGCCGGGACCATGCCCAGACGACGGTGCCGCTCGAGGTCCGCCCGATCCGGCGCACCCGGTGGTCGCTTCTCGAGGGCCGCGGCGGCCGCGCGATGGAGCCGCTGCCGCTCCGCCGAAGACAGGGATTCGTAGGCCACCCGCTGGAGGAGGTGGTGCCCGAACGCGTATCGCACCGCCGGCCCCGGGATCTCGCGGAGAATCCGTCGGGCCAGCAGCTCGTCCTCGGCCCGGGCCAGCTCGGCGGACGACAAGCCCGCCACCTGCTCCAGAAGCGCGCCGTCGACCTGGCGCCCGAGGACCGCCGCGGCGATGGCGGCGGCTCGCGCCGTAGGCGACAGCTCTCCGAGCCGGCGCTGCACCGCCTCGCGTATGGTGCTCGGAACCGGGGCGGGCCCTTCGCAGAATGCCGGTGACAGGCTCCAGGACCCGCTCGGGTCCATCGTGAGCAAGGGCGTATCGGCGAGTCCGGTGATCAGCTCGACGGTATAGAACGGGTTTCCCTCGGCCTCTTCGCTCAGGCGGTCGGCCAGCGCGCGACGCTGGTCCGGCGGCAGGGTCAGCATGGAGTGCAGCAGATTCTCGACCTGGAGCGGGGAGAGCGGCTGCAACTTGAGGCGGGACGCCGCCGAGGCCAGTGATCGCAGGTCGGGATGCGACTCGAGCTCATCGGTCCGCGCGGCGATCACGATCAGCAGTCGGGGAATGGCCGCTCCCGCGAGTCGCAGGAGGGTGGCTTTGGTCCGGGCATCGGCCCGGGTGACCTCGTCGACCACGAGCAGCATGGGCCGCTCCGCGGCCGCCTCCCGGACGACCTCCACGACCGCCTGCTCCAGCGTGACGGTTCGGCGGGTCGGAGCGGGGAGCGCCGTGAAGCGCTCCTGCAGCGCCGGCACCAGCTCGCTCACCTCCGCGAGCGAAGCGGGGGAGGCGGCACCGACACCCGGGGCGGCGTCGAGGGGCTCGAGTAGCCGTCGCAGGGTCGACCACGCCTCCTGATGGTCGCCCGAGGCGGGACGGCAGTGCAACACCACCGCATCGTCAGGCTCCGCCTTCGCTTCGCGGACCAGCTCCTCGCAGAGCCGAGTCTTGCCGATTCCGTGATCGCCCTCCACCAGAATGAGTCCGGCAGTGCCGGCTCGCGCCGCACTCCAGGCGGCTCTGAGCGTGGCCAATGCTGAGCCGCGCCCCTCCAGCTCCGGCGCCAGCAGCGCGGCCGATTGCTGTGCCGCGGGAACCGCACCGGCAGCCCCCGCCAGCTCGGCCCCCAGACGTTGCACTTCCGAAGAGGGCTCGGTGTCGAGCGCGCTCCGCAGCCGTGCGACGTATTCGCTCTGCGCCGCGAGCGCCGCCGGGAGCTCTCCCAGGCGGACCAGCAGGGCGCACCGGCGCAGCAGGGCGCGCTCGTCGAATGGCAGCGCGGCGGTCCATCGTTCCGACCACGCGAGCGCTGCTGGATGATCTCCGTCCTGTTCTGCCCGTGCGGCCAGACGGTCGAGCACCACGCCAAGCCGGCGCCGGAAGCCTTCCCGCTCGGCTTCGAGCCACTGCCGGAATGCCTCCCCCCCGACGGAATCGACGCCCGGGAGAAATTCGCCCTGCCACCGTTGCACCGCCGCCGTCAGCCGCCCCGCGGCTGCCTCCGACTCGAATTCCGCGAGGTCCAGGTCGACAGCCGTGTTCGTAACCCCGACCGCGTCGGGTGAGGCGGACAGGTGGTCACCCAGGACCCGCTTGAGCTGCAGCAGAGCTTGCCGGAGTGAGGCCCGGGACCGGGACTCGTCCCGGTCCTCCCAGAGCAGGGACGCCAGCTCTTCCCGGGGTATCCGCCTGGGGGCATGGCGTGCCAGGAAGGCAAGCAGCACCAGCTCCTTGCGCCGGCCCCGGAGCAGCTCGTTTCCCGCGCTCGAGAGGCGCAGGGCACCCAGCGTTTCGAGCCTGAGAGGCATTCCGCTAAACCGTCGGCTGGAAATGAGTTGACGGCCGATTCACGGCCGGTTGTGCCGCGCGTCGCAGCTTGTAGGCGTTGAGAAGCTGCCACCGAATCAGGCGACATGCAACCAGGGGGGAGTCATGACCGGAAGCACGGGTCTCGGGCCATTCGGCATCGGGCTGCTGATGCTCCGCCTGGCTCTTTCCCCCTTTCCGGTCCCCCTGGCCGATCTGCAGCGGTACTCGTTCGACATCGCCGCCAAGCTCCAGTTGGTGGGAGGCGAGGGGTGTCCCTGTCTGAACCTGCGATTCACCAACCTGGGCCCTTCGAGGTCCACTGGCTTCACCTACCAGGTGGTGCAGTACAAGTGGCTCGCCACCGAGAAGAAGTACGGAACCGGGATGGACCTGAACACCCAGGGCGAAGGCGCAGTTCCTGCGCTTGGCACCACCGCGTCGTGGCAGAAGAACTTCGCTCTGAGCCTGGAAACCCCCTCGAGCTACCTCTTCAAGATCCTCTACATCCCGCCCCTGATGGATGGGAATCCGGGCAACCACAACATCCAGCTCCGGTACGCGTTCCCGTGAGAGCCATGCTCGCCGCAGCGCTCCTTGGACTGGCAGCCGGGCGGCTCGCCGCGCAGGACTCTCTGGCCGTGACGCCGATCGGTAACGGAACCGACTGGGTTCGCCCGGACGCCGGGATGGAGCTCCAGCTCACCCGTCCCCTGGGAGTCGGCGAAGGGCGGCTCGCCGTCTTCGTGGGGCACATCGACCTCAGTGCCCTGTTCGTTCCGCTGGGTGACCGCCTGGTCTATCGGGCGTCGGGGATGCCCCTCCCCACCGGCAAATCGGAGCTGCTGGTCTATCTCGTGTCGCCGGCGGGCGAATGGCGGGAGTTGTCGCGGAGTCCTCTGCAGGTTCTCACCGGCGGGGGATTTCAGGAGGTCCAGGTCGCCCCGAAACTCACGGTGAGCAACAAGGGACAGGTTGCCGTGGGTCCTGGCGGCGGAGCCACTCCCGACCGCGCGCACTATCAGGACTTCACCTTCAACACCGGCGTTCAAACCCTCCATGCCGGCGCCGGCTGGGCACTCAGGAGTCAGTCCAATTTCGTCGGGGTGAGCAACCGGGCGGAGGCGTTGCGGTTTGCCGAGCGGCAGAATCGGGCGCCGAGACTCGATCTCTCCGACTATCTGGTCACGCTGGAGCGCGGGGGCGCCGCGCTGTCGCTGGGGCACGTGTCCTATGGGAACAGCCGTCATCTGGTGAATGGGGTGAGCAGCCGCGGGGTGACCGGCATGATCCGGCTGGGCCCAGCCGACCTGTCACTCGCGGCGATGAACGGCACCAGCGTCGTCGGATGGTCCAATCCGCTCGGGCTCTCCCGGGCGAGCCACCGCATCACCAGCGGAACCCTCGGATTCGAAGTCTCGCCGAGCCGGCCCGGGTTGATCCGGATCGAAACCTCGCTGCTCGACGGCTCGCTGCTGCCCCAGGCCGGATATACCCAGGGAGTGGTGAACGACGCCGAGACCAGCACGGGTATCGGGGTCCGGATCAGTGCGGCCGATCCCACCCAGCGAGTCCGCTTCGAGGCGGGGTTCACCCGAAGCCGATTCGTGAATCCGCAGGATACCGCGCTCGAGCAGGGCGCGTCGCTGGTGCCGGTGCGCAGCACCAGCCGGAACGCGCGCTATCTCGATGCCAGCGTCGAGCTGCTTCGGGACCTGAAACTGAGTCCGACCCTGCCGTTCACGCTCTCCGCCAACGTCCGGCACGAACGGGTCGATCCCCTGTTCCGGAGCGTCGCCGCCTCCTCGCAGGCCGATCTGCAGCAGAACGGGTTGGGGCTGAACGGAACGCTCGGCCAGCTGGCCGTGCAGGCAACGATCGGCCGTTCGCAGGACAACCTCGCCGGGCTGGCAACGATCCTGAAGACCAAGACCCGCGCAACCGGGCTGAACCTGGCGCTCCCGTCCGGCTTCGTCATCGGATCGGTTTCCCCCTGGTATCCGGTCCTCACCTATGCGCTGACGAGACTGCACCAGTTCGGAACCGGGGTGCCGGTCTCCAGCGACTTTGCCGAGACCCACGTCCCCGATCAGATCAGCACCAATCACGGGATCGGCGCGACCTGGCAGGGGCGGCTCTGGCGCGCCGGCTATCAGCTCGGGCGGTCGTTCCAGGACAACCGGCAGGTCGGCCGGGAAGCCGCGGACTTCGGCAATCTCACCCACAACCTGGCGGTGGGTGTGACCCCGGTCCCGTCCCTCGATCTCGCTCTGGACCTGGGCTTCGAGCGGGCCGACAACAAGGAAGTCGACCAGCAGAACCTGGTCCACCGGATTGGCGGCTCGCTGGACTGGCGTTTCACCAAGAGCGCGACGCTGGCAACGAGCCTCTCGGCCACGCGGACCCGGGACGACCCCCGCACCCTCGAGCTGCGCTCCAGCGAGCTCCGGATCGAGCTGTCGCAGCGGGTCCAACTGATCCGGTTCTCGACCAGCCGCATGGCCGGACAGCTCTTTCTGCGCTATGCCAGGCAGACCAGCCGGCAGATCAACCTCGACGTAGCGGGAGCGCCCATCCAGCGCTGGAATGTGAACAGCGGGATCGCCCTGACGGTGTTTTGACCCTTTGAGGAATGGAGCAGGTCATGCGAGTAGAGGCACATGGGATCCGTCTGACGCTGGCGATCACCGTACTGGCCCTCGGCGCGGCCAGGTCTCCGGTTGCCGCCCAATGCTCCGTCGCGACTAATTCCGGAGAGAATGTCTACGTGAAGGACCCGATCGGCGGATGCCAGAAAATCGCCCTGTCGTTCGGCAACCCGGTATCGAAGCCCCGGGTCCGCCGGGATATGACGACACACGTCATTGTCTTTCGCCATTTCGTCGACGGGGCCGTGCCCATCACGACCAACGGCACGATCTCCGGCGAGCGCAACGGGACCGCCGGCGGCATCGGGTTCAAGGAGTTCGACCTGACCCTGAATGCGAACGCGCCGCTGGGCGACATGATCATCACCCTCAACTCCATCCCGAACGACTTCACTCTGCGACTGGCGGTAGACCGCCGCGGAGAAGTCACCGGCATGAGCCAGACGCCCAACCCGGCGCGCTGGGGCGACTCAGTGCAGGTCACGATGACCGGCCGTGACATCGGCAATGCCTCGCTGCGGGTGAGGGATCACACCACCAGCGGAGTCAGCAGCACCGCCACGACACTTGCCTACACTGCCAAGGCGAGCATCACCACCACGGCGCGCACCTCGGCGGAGGTGACCGTCTGGGACAAGGCCAATGCGCTGGGCCTGGCCAACTACCTCCGGGTCGGACAGCCGGTTCCCGGCCAGGTCCTCTATTCGACCGCCGCCGCGGCCCCCACCTGCACCTCGGTGCCGTCCCTTTCCGCGCCGCTGCTCACCAGTCCTGCCGGCGGTGCCGTGATGAGCTTCGCTTCGCCCACCGAGCCCCTCAAGGCGACGGTAAGCATGTCCTGGCCCCAATCGGGTGATCCGCAGCGGAAATACATCCTGCATCTGGAAAACACCATGATCTCGGCAACCACACCGACGACCACGACCACCGTGTCGAAATCCGGTGGCTCTGTCACCCTGGCTCCGCTGGGGAGCACCGACGAGACCGTGGGGCCCTTCTCGGCCACGACCCCTGCCGCCAGTGTCACCCGCCAGCTCACCCGGAACCGGATCTACAAATGGAAGGTCCGGGCGGTGAATTGCGGACAGGCCGCCCCGTGGTCGGCAGTCGGCACCTTCACCGTCAAGTAGATGGAGCGGTGCATGCGAGCACTCGGACTGGTTCTCACGGCTCTCGTCATCGGCGGATCGGGAACGCCGGCGTCGGCCCAGGAATGCCCGGATTCCACCGGCGAGGGGTTCCGGTGGAAGGATCCAATTAGCCAAGCTTGCCATAAAGTCCCGCTCAACACCAAGCCAAAGATTCGACGGGGCGGAACCGCCCGCCTCACCGTCGTTCGCAACCTCATCGATTTCACCGACCGGACCGCACTCGCGCAGCAGAATATCGGCGTCACCTTTGTCGCGGCGGGCAACACGAAAGGGATCGGTTTCATCACCATCGACCTTGCGCTCGCCAATGCCGGTCTGGAGGACAGGATCATCAGGTTTCCCCACCTGACCGGGGGGTTCAACGCCACGGTCGCGATCGTGCGCCGGGGAGAAGTCACCGGGGTCAGCCAGGTTCCAAGCCAACCGAGGTGGGGCACTGACGTGGCAGTCACCATCAAGGGGCGGGATATCGGCAACGCGGGGCTCGAGGTTGCTCGACATACGTTGCGGGGAATTACGAACACTGAGTCGGAGATCAAGTTCACCGCCAGATCAGACGGTGCTGGAGAGGGGTACACCAAGAATGTCATCGTGGCCTGGGACAAAGGCTTCACCAAGGGAGCGGTGCGCTACGGCCGACTCACCCCTCCCGGGACGAGTTCGTTCCAACTGTTGTTCTATTACTCGTCCGCCGACCCACCCTGTGTGACGGTGCCGAACATCGCCGGTCCCACTCTCACCGGGCCGGCCAACGGCAGCATTGCGACGGGATTTGCCTCGGCGACGGACCCCATCACCTCGAAAGCGAATCTCACCTGGCGACAAAACGATCCGCAACGCAAGTACATCCTCCACATCGAAACGTACCCCGTGATCACGCAGTCCACGACGATTACAACGAGATCCGGCTCTACGACTCTGGCTCCCATGAACACCGTAGAGAAAGCCGTCGGACCGTTCTGGAGCGATTCCCTGGAGGCGGTCTCTGTAGAGTGGCTGCCCCGCAACCGGACCTACAAGTGGAAGGTGCGGGCCGTGAACTGCGGGCTCTCTACACCCTGGTCCGGCGTCTTCACACACACCGTGAAGTGACATGACGATGCGAACACTGTTCCGGGTCGGAATACTGGGGGCCGCGCTGTTCGGGGCATTGGACGAAGCGTCCTATGCCCAGATCGTAGTGAATCCGAATGGCGTAAACGTCAACGCCCAGAACGCCACGACGGTGTTTCTGACCTACGGAGGCCTGGGCACCACCTACTCCCCCGCTGATGCGGAATGGTGCGGGGAGCTCATCCCGGCCGCGCCGGACGTCGGGCTCAGGTGCGACCCTGCCACGCTGTTCGGGCGACTTCCCGCCCGATACGATCAGTCCCGCCGGAGTGGCACCGGCGGATTCACCGACATCATGTCCATCCCGCCCTCGGTGGCGCGTAGGGCGTACCAGGCGGCCGAGCAGGGCGCCAACTCCGCCTTCTATTACGTGCGGCGCTTCGTACCTGCGACGGGAGGGGCCGACGTGTTCGTGGTGGTCACCTGCCGGATGGCGGGTGGAGGGGCCCGGGTACCGCTGGCGCTGACCGACGTCAAGCTCGGATTCACAGTTGAGACTCCGGTGCTCTACCTCGCGGAAGGCGCGCTGGCCCCGGCGCTCTCCGCGGAAATCACCTACAACGGCACCGGCCGGCTCAAGGGTCGCTGGGAGGTGGTGCTCCCCGGTGAAGAGCTCCCCGAGTCGCGCGACCTGCTCACCGAGGCGAGCCTCCCGCTCGAGGAGCGGGGCACCCAGCGGCGTTACCGCGAGCTGGAGCGGTTCAACCTCTTTCTGCCGCCGACCGGACGGATCGTGGTGCCGGGGCCGGATCCCAGAGGCATTCCCACCGATGTCTCGGGGACCTATCTGGTCCTGCTCCGGGTGGAGGCGAGCGACGAGAAAGAGGGCGATTCCGACCTGGGCGTGACCGGCGCCGGCACCGGCGTGGTTCACAGCGGCGCCGTCGCCGGATTTCCGCTGCCCACGTTGCGCTACCTGGTGGGATCGGGCGGGAGCGAGCTCTCCCCGCCGAGCGCCCCGGCGACCGGGAACTTTTCGCTGCTCACCCCGCCCGATAACACCACCCTGGGGGCCGGACAGCCCGCCACCTTCAACTGGGTCGAGCTCACCGGCGCGGCGCTGTATCGCCTGGAAATTCAGTCCATCGAGGACCGGGCTCCGCTGCTCACCGCCCTCCTGCCCCCGGGAAGTCCCCGCTACATCGCCCCGCCCTGGCTCGCGGAGAAGGCGGCCGGCAAGGCGATTCGCTGGCGGTTGACTGCTCTGGATGCCGGCGGCCGAACCCTGCGGAGCACTGCGTGGCGACAGGGCACCTACCAATGACCTATCACTTTCCGGAGCATCGTCCATGACACCCAGAAGCGCAGGACTGTGTTTGGCAGCTGCTGCTCTCACGGCCGGCGCAGGCATCGCCGTCGCCCAGAACGCCAATTACACCGTGCCGGGCATCAGCGCCTGGACCACCGCCAAAACCTACGGGTTCGAATTCGCACCCGAGCGAAACACCGGCGAAACGGTGACCCAGCCCTTCGATGGCATGAACACCCGCCTGCGTCGAACCGAAACCGTTCTGTTCAAGCCGGTGACGAAGACCGTAGCGCAGGTGGTCGGAGGTCAGCCCAGCGTCAATCAGGGAGAGCGCAACACGATCTTTCGAATGTTCGCGGGAAGAACACTCCAGCCCGGGTGGACCGTGAAAAGCGTGGACATAGGCGGCAACTTCACCTACGTCCAGCAGCCTCGCCTGGGAACCACCGACTTGTCGTTTCGGGTGAAGCTCTCGCCCGGCGGCACGGCGACGCTACGGAATGTCGTGCTTACCGGGCCGGCCGGGGCCGACTGGAAAGACGCGTTTTCCGCACCGGTGCGAAAGGACTACGTCATAAACGGGGTG
>Ga0209387_1000249_pt1 | contig 15833 bp, 14 predicted proteins | sample NCControl_FD_187515 | JGI IMG/M metagenome (GOLD analysis project Ga0209387, IMG submission 187515) | Agricultural soil microbial communities from Utah to study Nitrogen management - NC Control (SPAdes) (version 2) | ecosystem: Environmental > Terrestrial > Soil > Agricultural land | place: USA...
ATAACCTCTGTGTTCTCTGTGTCCTCCGTGGTCCACTTATTTGTTCGAAAAAAGATAACCACAGAGGCACAGAGGTTACACAGAGAAGAAGTCGAGCACATGACTTTTGGGCAAAGGCTAGTTCATTCGATCGCATCGGCCTTCGCGCGTTCGCGGCGGGCCAACAGGGTGAACGGAATCGCAAATACCTGGAACACCGCACAGAGCTGGTAGGAGAACGGATAACCCCAAACGTCCGCTGCCTTCCCGAGTACGGGCTGAATCACGACACCACCCGTCGAGCCAAACATAGAATCGAACGACAAAACGGTCGCACGTTGCTGTGAGGGGATCAGTGCGTTGAGGAATCCCTGACGAATCGGAGACACGGCGGAAAACATCAGTCCCCACAAGACGAGCAGACTCACAGCCACCCAGAAGTTCGGCACGAATCCGATCACCGCTAAAACGATCACGCTAATCACATGACCCACGAATAAAACCGTCGTACGCCGGCTGAATACTCGCGCTATGTAAGGAACAAGCAAACCGCCGGCAATTTGCGCTCCTGCGACAATCGCAGCCGCGAGTCCCGCGACGCTGTACGCGGTGCTTTTGCCATACAACTCCAGCAAGTAAGGCTGCATGGCATAAAAAGCATACATCGAAACGCCACCAGTAAACGGCGCTGTAAACATGATCCACCTGACAGGTCGATTACCTAACCCGTGTTTGATCGACGCTTGCAGGATCGACTTGATCTCTTCAGTGGCACGTTTGCGTTTCGCGGGCGTGAAGCCCATGTCGTGCATCAACGCGAACGCAAAGATCAGGTTAAGGACCAGCAGCACCGCGCGAATTACATACGGAACGCCGAGATTCGTCGCTTGCGCGATCACCCCACCGGCAACCGATCCGACAAGCATTGCTGAACCTTCAACAATTTCGCCTTTCGCAAGCACGGACTCCAAACTTTCCTTCAAGCCCGCATGGTCCAACGCGTCGGCAAGCCACGCTTCGAAGGCGCCTGACAAAAACGTAAACCCCAAACCGAGCAGTAACGATGCAATGGCCCAGGCCCAGAAAGGCGCACGCATGTACCACATCAAGAGATACAACCCCGTGGAGATCGCGAGCGTCAGTAACCCAAGCAGGTACGAGGTTCTTCTCCCACGCAGATCGGCAACCACACCGGTGGGAATCTCAAACAACACGAAGCCCGCTGTGAAAAATGCATTAGCTGTAAACGCTTCGAGATTGTTCAAGCCGGCGTCCAGCAGGAACAGAGTATTGATGCCCCAGATTAGCGAGGCGGCGAGAGTGTTAAAAAGTTGGAGCGTGAGGTAGGTCCGCTGGACTTTGCGTGCCGCCTGATTCATGAACGCGGATCGTCACTTCGCCGGGGTTAACCATCGCGCCACATTGCGGACGTAAGTCTTCACATCGTTGAGTTTCGCGGGATCACGGTGGATCTCATCCCCTGGAGGTTCGAGTAAGAAGCTCGGACAGCCTTTCAACGTGTCCCAGTTGTAATCGACAAAATGATGAAAACTCGATTCGGCGATAGCGCGGCCTGATAGACCACGCTCCGGGTGGTCTGTCCTTTCGAGGGCCACAATCAGATTGAAATCTCGACCCGTGGTTTGACTGCGACCAGTCGCAATTACTCGCGCGCGATCTTCACCTTCAGGCACACCAACGCTGCCCTCGTGCGGATGCGCCGGGAAGTATTCGATCGCGCCTGATGCGTTGTCTTCGTTTCGCAGCAGTTCGTGAAGCGGCTCGGTCGGAGTGATCTTCTGATAGTTACCGTTGCTGCCTGAGTGATAGTTGGGCCACGAGATGGAGGTCGTATCGTGATCGTCGGCAACGTGACGTGATTGATCCGGATCGAGGTTATTGCTGTGAAAGAAATGAGCGCGGCCGATGCCTCCCAAAGTACAGAGCGATGCACCGAGATCCTGGTGATCGCGTGTCGTCAGCAGACCGCCGCCTCGCTGGTAAAAGCGCGTGATGCCGCTACAGTCGTTAGTCGTCAACCCTTGGCCGACTTCGACCGCAAACAGCCAGAGCTGATGAAAGTGGCTGTTATGGAGTTCGCTTAGTACGACGTCGTCGCCTTGCGCGTTGGTCTCGCGATTGCGCTTCGTTACCTCGTAAAGCCGTGCGCCACTTTCATTCTTGATCGATGCGAGATGATCGGCCAGTAAAGAAAACCGGTCGATATTCCAGTCGTCTTCGGCAGACGGAATCGTTGTTTGCAGCAGAATATGAATTGGATTAGACATTGCCCCCACATGATAACAACAAGTGCCGTCTGCCGATTACTCTGCTCAGGCGCTGGTGGTGTCTTAGTTTGCCACCATTCTCTGCGTACCTCTGCGGTCCTCCGCGACTCTGCGGTAAAGGAACCGCAAAACATACAACCGCAGAGACGCGGAGGACCGCAAGATACACAGAGGAAACTAAGACACCACTCAGGCGCTGGTCGCAGCGCGCTGCGAAGTTGCTTCCGCGGCCTGTCCGATAAAGCGAGCTACCGCAGCAGGTTTTGACGCAAACGGAACGTGGCTCGAAGTTACCTCTTCTGTCGTCGCTTTGATCCGTTCCGCAAACACACGTTGCAACGCAGGATTGATCGCCTGATCTTCGGTGGCGACGAGATACCAGTTTGGAATCTCTTTCCACGCCGCAGCTTCGTACTGTTGTGCGAAGATCGTCGAGTGAACCGGTTTCTGTGCGGCGTTCATGATGCTGCGCTGGCCATCCGGAACGTCCGCGGCGAACACTTCCTTAAACTTCGATCGATCGATATACAAGAAACCAGCAGCATCGGGAACTAATGCGGTGCCAATTTTCGAAGGATACTTCTGAAGCAACGCCTGCAAGTTGTCACCGGCGTCCGGAGCGAAGGCGGCGACATAGACCAATGCCTTTACGTTCTTAGCTCCGACTGCGGCGCCCGTAATCACCGCACCGCCGTACGAATGGCCCACGAGCACAACTGGTTTCTCTTGCGCGTCGATCACGCGGCGAGTGGTTGCAACGTCGTCGGCGTAAGAAGTGAGCGGATTTTGCACGGCGATGACTTCGTAACCGTCCTGTTCGAGTAAAGGGATCACCTCGCCCCAACCCGAACCGTCTGCAAAAGCTCCGTGAACAAGAATAATTGTAGTGTTCTTCATGACTGCTCCTTTATTTTTCAATTTTGCACTATCATTGTTTCCGCTCCGAACAATTGACGCATCACTGGATTTCAGGGTTTTTAAGTACCACGATGGTGGTACGACTGCGGAAGTATCCCCTTGAATGTCTTCAGATTCAGTTTAGGCGTGGCCGTAGTTTTACTGATGAGCGGTTGCGCTACCGATCGAACCAGGCCGGCGATCGAATGGACCAACATACCGCGAGCCGATAAAGGCGGTGGACTCGAGCTCGCTACGATCAGCGGTCGCGTCACTGGTGCTCGCAGCGAACAGCGGATCGTTTTGTATGCGCGCAGCGGCGCGTGGTACGTCCAGCCATACGCAGATCAGCCGTTTACGAACATTCAACCTGACACTACCTGGAGCAGTTCAACGCATCTCGGCACGGAGTACGCCGCGCTGCTTGTCGATCCGGGCTATGTTCCTCAAGTGTCAGCATTCGAGTTGCCTGGTAAAGGTGGCGGAGTGATTATTGTTGCGATCGTCCCTGGAACACCGCCGTTCTGGCGCACGTGGTGGTTCCGCATCTCGTTGTTGCTGGCGGGTTTAGTTGTACTGTTCGCGCTTTATCGTTATCACCTGCATCAGGTCAGGACGCAACTCCATCTCCGCTTTGAAGAGCGACTGGCGGAACGCATACGTATCGCTCAGGATCTGCACGACACGTTGCTACAAGGAGTTGTAAGCGCATCGATGCAGTTGCACGTCGCGAGCGAACATCTGCCTGCCGATTCGCCTGCGAAACCGATCGTCGGTCGCGTGATGGAGTTGATGCGCCAGGTGGTAAACGAAGGACGTGACGCTGTTCGCGGACTGCGGTCCACGACCGAGAATGCCGACGATCTCGAGACCTCGTTTGCAGAGGCTGGAAAACAATTTGCGACGAATGGCGAGAAAGATTATCGAGTGATCGTCGAAGGTACGCATCGTCAACTGCAACCGATCATTCGGGATGAGGTTTATCGCATCGGGCGTGAAGCTTTGGCGAATGCGTTTCATCATTCGCAGGCGAATAAGATCGAAGTCGAACTGGAATATTCGGCGAAACATCTGCGCGTTTCTGTTCGCGACGACGGTACCGGGATCGATCAGAACGTGCTCGACTCCGGACGCGATGGACACTGGGGTTTGGCCGGAATGCGAGAACGAGCCGAAAGTATCGGGGCGCGGTTTCGTGTCTGGAGCCGCGCGCGTGCGGGAACGGAGGTGGAGTTGTCGATCCCGGGTGACATCGCTTTTGTTTCTCCGGAGGCGAATGGTTGGTTTAGTCGATTCAAAGGCGGTGCTGCGAGGCGTAATTCGAAAGGCAAGCAATGAGCGATCAAATACGAGTGTTCAGCGTCGACGATCATCCCCTGCTACGTGAAGGAATAGCGGCGCTCGTCAACAACCAACCCGACATGGTGCTTGTCGCGGAAGCGTCGAACGGCGCTGAGGCGATTCAGCTTTTCAAGCAACACCTGCCTGACGTGACGCTCATGGATCTGCGGCTTCCGGACATGAGTGGGATCGATATCGTGATCGCGCTCCGGAGCGAGTTTCCTGAAGCGCGGATCATTATGTTGACGACGTTTGAGGGTGACGTTGAGATCCATCGTGCGTTGCAGGCGGGAGCGCGGGGTTACCTGCTTAAAAACATGCCGCCGTCGGAGTTGCTCGACGTGATCCGTCAGGTGCACGCCGGAAAGAAACGGATCCCTCCGGAGATCGCGTCACAGCTTGCCGAGCATATGAGTGATCAAAATCTCACCGAGCGAGAAGTAGAAGTGCTGCGGCAAGTGGCGGATGGGAATCGGAATCGTGACATTGCCAAAAAACTGTTCATCTCAGAAGAGACCGTCAAGGTTCATATCAAACACATTATGGAAAAGCTCGGCGCCTCCGATCGTACTCAGGCCGTTTCGATCGGCATCCGCCGCGGCATCATCCAGCTCTAACCCACGGCTTTCGATAACTCCAAAGAGTTATTCAAAGTTACCTTTATCTCTGGATTCGCCCTCCTCTCACTACCAGTACAGTAGAAATACGGGCTCGACAGTGTCGTACGTTGACTGCTGCGGCTCGCATCGAGTTGTACGTCTTACCGTGCGGCTTCGCCGCCTGATGTGCGGCGGCGGCTATGCCCCGCTGATTCGCCGGTACCACCCGATGGGCTTCGGCGGACCACATACGGCGGCGAAGTCGTACTGACAGACGGTCTTGAAAACCGCTCGAAGCGAAGGGGGTCGTTTTCTGCAAAAACTGTTTCCAGCGTTCCCTGCTGGTTGGCCCGGATTGGGGTTGCTCCTGTTGCGCGCGTTGGTCGCGTTTATGTTGGTTACACAGGCGACTGCGGCGGCGGGTGGCTGGTTAGTCAAAGTGCCGATACTGACCGGCGCTATTCTCTTGTTATTAGGATTGATGACACCGCTTGTTGCGGTAGCGATTGGGTTGGCAAGTCTCAGCCTGGCGTTTTCGAATAATGACGTGGTCCAGGTTGTGGGCTTGACCGGAGCAATCGCCCTGCTTGGACCAGGAGCGTTCTCGATCGACGCGCGCTTGTTCGGACGTCGTGAGGTTTTTATTCCCCGGCGCGCTACTGAAGCGCCTGCCGCACCTGACCACTCACGTCATTAGTCTCCCACTCACCCCAAAGATCGTACGCCTGCCGCAAGTGTTTCGTGCGGATCTTCACGAAGTGACTCAACAACCAAATGAAAGCCGCCACCTGATCGTCGCGCTTCTGATTTCGCGCCTGGCTGATACGTTTACCAAGACTCTCGATCCAATCGTCGCAATCGTGCAGGTCGCCGAGCGCCGTTTGTAGCTTGGCCGCATTCTTCGCAAACGTTTGCAGCGATCGTCCCCAGCACTGTTGAAACAGTTCCATCGCGTAGCGCAAACGTTTCGCGCCGATTCGCATGTCGTGCAGCGCCTCGATCTCGAATGGCTGATACAAACTCTCGCTCAACGTCTCCAGCTCCTTCAGCCGTTCGAGAATCACCGTCGCCGCCATTTTCGAATAAGTAGGCTGCGACTGCGCCCCACCACTCGCTTTTCGCACCGCAGTCGCTTTTTCGATGCGCGACATGAACTCCGTCTTTGCTTCTTTCATCTCGCTCGCAATCAAAATCGAGCTCAACTTCTCGCGCGAGTCGTTGCGTCGCTCTTTCCGTTCGTCGACGAGTTGTTGGAGAGCAGCAGACATGGCGTCCGGAGCTTCTTTCTGGATCTTTTCCAACGCGATGATCGCCACGTCCTGATCTCGAACTTCTCCCAACGCTGCGGCAACACTCTTCGCACGTTTCAACACGGAAGTTAGACCACGTTGACGCAGGTACGGCATGAAGTCGCGCATCGCGCCGCGCAGGCGCCGGGACGCGACGCGCATCGAATGCACACCTTCGGGATCGGACCAGTCAAGCGCCGCCTCACGAAACCCGTACATCTCTTCATACCTCGTCTCGAGCACTAACCGAATGCCCACTGAGGCCATATCGTCGCAGTCTATCCCCTTTATTCGCTTCGCTTTTGCCATTGTGATTGATCAGTTCTCAGAAGTTTACAAAACGACCTGACGCTCACAACTTAACATGAATCGTTAGGGCTGTGGCTACTACGGACGAGTCAACGGGGAACCCGCCTAACCTCGCGTTATCCCTTGCCGAGCGGAGCGATGTAGAAGTAGAGTGCCGACTCGCGCGAACTAGCCAGGCGCAATGCAATCAATTCCGATTCACAGCGTTCCATGCGCGCACGTTATCAAAACCGCGCGCAATAGTTTCGCGCACATCCGAACGATTTTCCTTCGCGGCCCTGACCCGTGCTGCGAAGGTGAAATGGAGACTGAAGCAAATGAACCCTCTTGCGAAACTGGCGGCGCTCTGCGTGATGGCGGGCTGCGCCTTTGACGCCGCTGCTCAAGGCCCGTGCCTGACGGCGTCGAAGTTTGGACCAACCGATCAGATCGGCAACGTCAACAACATAACGCCGGAAAAGACAATTGCCGCCAGTAAATTGGTTACGAAGGGCAAAGCCTATCGCCTCGGTATCGAGACGAATAAAGACACTCCCGCCTATCCGCCACGCACCTTTGCGATCACGATCGTCCAGCCCGGACAGAACGCCGGCTCCACGATTGGTCCAACCAAGACTACCTACAACGACGACCTCATCAACGGCTGGGCCGGAGTCGGCAGTCAACTCGACGGCCTGGGCCACATCGGCATCGACAATCTCTATTACAATTGCAATCGCGGTATCGACTTTGCCCTCACTGACGGTCTAAAAAAACTCGGAATCGAGAATGTCCCGGCGATCGCCACGCGCGGCGTCGTGCTCGACATGTCGGGTTACCTTCAGACCGAGATCGTTAAAGAAGGCACCGCTTTCAACCGCGCTGAAATCGAAGGCGCGATGAAACGCCAAGGAATCAAGTCGATCGAAAAAGGCGACGTAGTGCTCTTTTATACGGGCTGGCTGAAGCTGCTCGGCAAGGACAACAAACGCTTTGGATCGGCGGCTCCGGGACTCGGCCGCGATGGCGCGCGCTATCTCGCAAGTCTAGGCGTAGCAATGGTCGGTTCCGACACGTGGAGCCTCGAAGTGATCCCGTTTGAAAAGGACGCGGGTATTTTCGAGGTACACCAGATCCTGATCCCGCGGAACGGCATTCACATACTCGAGAACATAAATACCGAAGAGATGGTGAAAGATCAGGCGTGGGAATTTCTGTTCACGCTTGGTCCAACCCGCATCACTGGCGCCGTGCAGGCAATCGTGAACCCCATTGCCATCAAGTGAGGAACTCATGAAAACACTTGCGATTCTTTTCCTGATCTGTGCGTCTTTCACGCCGCACGTTTACGCGCAGGGCACCGCTGCGGATTACGAACGGGCCAACGGTTTACGCACGACGTATGAAGCCGCCGCAATCGACATTGCCGGTACGCCGGTATGGATCGGCAACACGCATCGCTTCTGGTATCGCAAGTTATCGCGCGGCGCGAATGAGTATGTGATCTTCGACGCGGACACACTCAAGAAACAGCCGGCGTTCGATCATGAAAAGATTGCCGCTTCTCTTTCGAAACTAACGTCAAACACGTACAAGCCGCAGGACTTGTCGATGACGCAACTCCGGTTCGACAACAACGTTACGTCATTCACTGCAACGATCGACGGCACCGCCGTCCGCTGCACGATCGCCGACTCTGCTTGCACCAAAGTCGATCCTCCGGCGCCGGGAAATCGTCCTCAGCCGCCTCTCAAATCGCCCGACGGCAAATGGGAAGCATCGATCAACAACTACAACCTCGTCGTGCGACCAGTTGAGTCCCGCGATTCGATCGTCCTGAGCACCGATGGCTCCGAAGGCAACTACTACAACGCGCGGACAATCGTCTGGTCACCTGATTCGACAAAGATCGCGGTCTATCGTGTACGGCCCGGTTATCGTCGCGAAGTGCGTTTCATCGAGTCGTCGCCGGAGGACCAGATCCAGCCGAAGTTCTCGTCAATCGTTTACGCGAAACCGGGCGACGTACTCGATCTCGAACAACCCGTGCTGTTCGATGTTGCAACGCGGAGGCAGATGAACGTCGACAACGCGTTGTTTCCAAATCCGTACGAGATCTTCGATCCGGCCTGGCGAAAAGACAGCAGCGCATTCACGTTTGAATACAACCAACGTGGTCATCAGGTTTACCGCGTGATCGAGGTCAACACGAGCGGGCAGGCACGCGCGGTTATCTCCGACGAACCAAAGACCTTTTTCAGTTATCGTAACGCGAACGGAAGCCTTGCCGACTCGGGCCGGAGGTATCGCTATGACGTAAACGACGGCAAAGAGATTATCTGGATGTCGGAGCGCGACGGTTGGGCCCACCTTTATCTTTACGACGGCGCGACGGGCACGGTGAAGAACCAGATTACGCGCGGCGAGTGGGTCGTTCGCGGGGTGCCGCGGGTCGACGAAGCTAAACGCCAGATCTGGTTCAGTGCGGGAGGGACGCGTCCCGGCAAGGACCCTTACTTCCTGTCGTTCTTTCGCGTCAACTTCGACGGCACTGGTTTGACGGAACTTACAACCGCCGACGCAAACCACAATGCGACTTACTCAAACGACGGTCAGTTTTACGTCGACAACTATTCGCGTCTCGATCTGGCGAACGTAGTTGAACTGCGTAAGACCGCTGATAATTCGCTCGTCGCAACCGTTGAACGCGGCGATACAAGCGAGCTCGTCAAAGCGGGATGGCAGGCGCCGGAAGTCTTCACCGCCAAGGGTCGCGATGGAAAGACCGACATATGGGGCGTGATCATTCGGCCGACGAATTTCGATCCGGCGAAACGGTATCCGGTGATCGAAAACATTTATGCCGGACCACAAGGATCGTTCGTGCCGAAGTCGTTTCTTAGCTACTCGTCGATGATGGCCCAGGCGGAGGTCGGATTTATCGTGGTCCAGATTGACGGCATGGGGACTTCCAACCGTTCCAAGGCGTTTCACGACGTCGCGTGGAAGAACCTCGGTGACGCTGGTTTTCCGGATCGGATCCTCTGGCACAAAGCGGTGGCGGCGAAGTATCCGTGGTACGACATTTCGCGCGTTGGGTTGTATGGCGGTTCTGCGGGTGGGCAGAACGCGCTCGGCGGGCTGTTGTTTCATCCGGAGTTTTACAAAGCGGCTGTTGCTTATGCGGGCTGTCACGACAACCGGATGGACAAGATCTGGTGGAACGAACAGTGGATGGGTTGGCCCATCGGTCCGCACTATTCTGCCTCGTCAAACGTCGACAACGCGCATCGATTGAAGGGTGAGTTGCTGCTTGTCGTCGGCGAGATGGATACGAATGTCGATCCGTCGTCGACGATGCAAGTGGTCCACCGGCTGATCAAGGCGAACAAGAATTTTGATCTGCTGGTCGTCCCTGGCGCGAACCACGGCGCCGCGCGTGGCGATCGTTATGCTGCGTATGGAGCTCACAAACAATACGACTTTTTCGTCCGTCACCTGCTCGGCGTCAACCCACCACCGTGGAACAAGTCGGCCACAGCAAGTTCGACGCAATCGGCCCGTTGAGCGAACTATCCCGCAAAGGCGCCAAGGCGCAAAGACGTCCTGTTTTCGTGTTTTAAGAAATCTTTGCGCCTTGGCGCCTTTGCGGGAAACGTCCGACCAACCTACCGAAAATGGTCCGTTGCTCGGACAAGCGCGTCGCAGATTCCTGGTTCGGTTACGGAGTGACCGGCATCGGGAATGATCTCGAGCTCCGCTTCGGGCCAGGCTAGATGCAGATCCCAGGCATTCATGAAGGCGCAAACAATGTCGTATCGCCCATGCACAATCACAGCCGGGATGTGACGAATACGATCGACATTCTCGATCAAATAATTATCCGTTTCGAAGAAGCAGTTGTTGATGAAGTAATGACACTCGATACGCGCAACTGCGATCGCCATTTCAGGCTCTGTAAACTCGTCGATCAACTTTTGATTCGGAATTAGTTTTAAGGCGCTCGCTTCCCACAACGACCACAATCGCGCTGCTTCAAGACGCACTGCCGGATCATTGCTCGTGAGGCGTCGATAGTAAGCGCGGATCATGTCGCCGCGCTCAGCTTCCGGAATAATTCGTACATACTGTTCCCATACTTCAGGGAAGATCGCGCTCGCGCCCTGGCCTTCTTCGTAGAACCAACGCGTCTCATTCTGTCGACCAAGAAAAATGCCGCGAAGAACCAATCCGCGCACTCTCTCAGGATGCGTCTCAGCGTAGGCGAGTGAAAGCGTACTGCCCCACGAACCACCGAACACGAGCCACTGTTCGACGCCGAAGTGTTCGCGTATCTTTTCGATGTCGCTAACCAGATCCCACGTCGTATTGTTCTCGAGCGAAGCATGCGGGATGCTTCTTCCCGAGCCCCGTTGCTCGAAAAGGATCACGCGATACGCTTGCGGATCGAAGAATCGTCGATAATCCGGCGTTAAACCCGCACCTGGACCACCGTGCAGAAACACGACCGGCTTACCATTCGGGTTACCGGACTGTTCGTAATAGAGCTGGTGAACTTCAGAGACTGAAATGTGTCCGCTGTCGTAGGGTTCGATTGGGTCGTAAAGGGTTCTCAGTTGTTTCATAACGCGCGCGATTATCGTTTGAGATCCTGTCGCTCTGCAAATTCGCGTTCCTTCTGAACCCGAAATAGCTTATGTTGAGCAACATGTCTGACAATCGATCAGTGCCTTCGCTCGCGCGATCAGTGGTAACCGGAGCAATTGGGTTCTGCCTGGTTAGTTTGGTTGTATTCGCAACCGTTGCTTTCGGCGAACCGTGGTTGTACGAGCGTTTCCGCGTCACTGGATCTTACGTAGTATGGACCGGGCTTTTTATATTGTTAGGTGGCGCAGTTTTAGGTTCGCTAGTTGTCGGCCGGTGGCGTTTGCCGAAGTTTTATCTTCTGTTCGGCCTAGCGTTTCTGGTTTATGCAGTTGGTTGGGTGGTGTCCTATTCCATGTTGCGTCGGAGCGCTGGCGAGTGGGTCGGGTCACTCGCTGGATCGATCTTGATGGCGGTTGTATTCGCGGCGGGATTCAAACGGATGAATTCCGTTCCGAAGTTCGCCGTGATTCTCTTCGTCGCTAACTCGATCGGATACTTTCTCGGCTCCGCGCTCCATCAAGCCGTCGCCGGCCAAAGCGGAATGTTGCTCTGGGGCGTCGCCTATGGCCTGTTCCTCGGCGCGGGAATCGGGGCCGTGCTTCATTACTCGCAAGCTGGTCCATCATCGTAATGGAACAGCGGTATTCTGAAACGTTGCGATGTGTCCTGCTGCACGTGATGATCTTCTACCCAATCACGTCGGATTTCTCGGCCTGGTATGCGGGTGATTACGTTATCGCGCTTGTCGTGATGGTTGCCATGGTTGTCTTTGCTTTTTATACGTCGCTAGCAGGCCAACCGCTGTTCAGCGCTTCGTTGCCTGACGATTGAGTAAGCCGATTAGTCGGCCCGGTTCAGGGCGCGGACCGCAAGCGAGAGACAGATTACGCCGAAGACGATGACGGCGACGCCTTCCAACAGCAGTGTCGTTGTAGTACCCACACCCAACAAGCTGAAGCGTAATAGATCGACTTGCCACGTCATCGGGTTGAGGTATGCAGGAATGCGAAACCAGTACGGCAGGTCCGGAAGCGGGTAGAACATTGAACTGAGAAACATTAGCAGGATGTACATCGCGCTGAGTAACGTGTTGAAAGTGTCCATGCGAGCGAACTTGATCGCGAAGACACTGAAAAGAAAGAACCATTCGGCCGTCGCGACTACGACGATCGCCGCTGTCAGCGGCAGGAGATCCCAACGAATCGTCGCGTTCATGAACGCGACGCCGGTGACGATCGCCATTATTGAACCGATGAGGGCCAGCAGAAGATTGAAACTGATCTTGCCGATGAGTAGTTGCAGTCGCGTGATGGGATAGGTGAGCAATTCGTAGAAGATCCCGGAGTCTTTGTCCATGAAAAACCCCCAGGATGTATTCATCGCGACTGAGAAAGTGACCATTCCCAGCACACCGGGCAAAAGGAACGCAATGTAACCAAAGCCCTCACCGCCGACCGCGATCGCGCCGCCGAGCATGCGCTCAAAACCTAGGCCAAACAGAATCAGATAAGCGAGCGGCACGAACAGATCCCAAAACACGAATGCGATGTTCGTCATTCGCTGCCGGTAGTCACGGTAAAAGACCGCTCCGATGCCACTCATTTCGTTTCCTTCATCAATGCGATAAAGACCTCTTCGAGTGTTGGCCCACGTACTTCAAATTGCAGTATCGGAGTCTCGCGAGAGATCTCGGCAAGCTTACCCAGCAGCGACGACTCCTCGCCATGAAACACCATCTCCGCACTGTTTCCTTCCACTTGCAACTCGACAGGGTTGAGCGCTCGAAGGCGGCCCATTAAGTCGCCATTCGTGTCGCCAAATACGAGACTCACGCGAAACATGTGCGTCGATAGGGCGCGGAGCTCGCGCAATGAGCCGGAAGCCATCTCGCGCCCCTGGTCCAGGATCATGATGCTCTCGCACAACTCTTCTGCTTCGCTGAGGACCTGTGTGGTCAATAGGATCGTGCGTCCGTTTCGCGCTTCGGCACGCAAACGATCCATCACCCGACGTTTCATTAACGGATCCATGCCCGTCGTGGCTTCGTCGAGAATGATGACAGGCGTGTCCAGCATGAAAATCTTCGCCACCTGGATGCGACGTTTGGTACCAAGACTCAGCTCCTGCACCGTGTCGCGCAATCGTTCGCCGATTTCAAACTCTTCGACGACGTCTTTGAGTCGTTCCTGAGCGGCTGCTGGTTTTACACCGTGAAGGTAAGCGTAGATCAGCAGGTTGTCGCGAACCGTTAAGAGGTTTTCTGTCGCCGTCTGCTGTAGCACGACGGCCAACTGTTCGCGCACAGCGAGCGGCTGTTGCGTAACGTCGAAACCCATTACCGATGCGCGCCCCGAGGAGAGTGGCGTGATCGTGCTGAGGATCTTTACGAGTGTCGATTTGCCGGCGCCATTGGGACCGAGTAGCCCATAGATGCGCCCTTGCGGAACCTGGAACGAAATCCCGTTCAGCGCATGGACCACCTCGCCTTTCCGCGCCTGATAAGTTTTATGGACGTCGACAACTTCGATCGCGTTAGTCATTGAAGTTAGGCTAACATGCCGGGCCGGCGGTGGCGTCGTAATCGGTGTCGGGAGAGCGGTCGTGACTGTCGATGCCGCGGCCGCGCTGGTGGCGGGCGAGTTGGGCCAGCACTTCGGCGAGAGCGTCGAGGTTGAGTGGTTTGGTCAGGTGTGAATAGAAGCCGGCGACACGCGCTCGTTCAATGTCGTCGCCGCGGCCAAAGCCGGTGATCGCAACAACCGGAACGTGTTGCCGTCCATCTATCTTTCGCAGTCTCTGCAAAAACTCAAAACCATCCATTTCGGGCATCGAGATATCTGACAGGATCACGTCGTATTCATGTTCCGAAGCAAGTCGCAGCGCGTCTTTGCCATTGGTCGCGGTCGTCACGTTCGCGCCGCTCATCTTCAGTAACTGTTCAAGCATCCCGATCGTGTCTTCGGAATCGTCGACAATCAAAACACTCGTGCGCGGCGCAATTTCCAACTTCGCCGCCGCCGACACCGCAAGCACCGACGAAGAGAGTGGCCCTGTTTCACGCAACAACGGCAAACGCACAGTGAATCGCGAACCTTTGTTCGATCCTTCCGAGTGAGCCTGGATCGTTCCGCCATGAAGTTGGACCAGTTGTTGCACCAGTGCGAGACCGATGCCGAGTCCGCCATGACGCCGGCTGTTGCTGCTGTCGGCCTGGCGAAACATCTCAAACACGTGCGGCAGAAAAGCGGGATCTATTCCCTGCCCTGTATCGGCGACGACCAGCACCGCGCTTCCATTCTCATTCTTCAAACCGATATCGATGCTCCCACCGTGCGGCGTAAACTTCACCGCGTTATTCAACAGGTTCCAGGCGACCTGCTGCAACCGCAAACGGTCGCCATCGACGAGCAAAAGCTGATCGTTGCCGAGCAAACGGATGTCGATGCCTTTCGACGACGCGTCGGCACGAACTGTCTCCACCGCACTGTCGATGATCGCCGCGAGTGAAACTGTCTCCTGATTCAACGAGATCTTGCCGCGTTGCAAACGCGATAGATCGAGCAGGTCGTTGATCAATTGCGATTGCGACTGCGCGTTGCGTCTCAACGCTTCCGCCATTTGAGCCAACCGCGACGAGCGTTCGATCTCCGGCATGCGCAGCAGCAACTCCGAATAACCGAGAATCACGTTCAACGGATTGCGCAACTCGTGAGACAGCGTCGCCAGAAACTCGTCCTTAAGTTGGTTTGCCTTCTCCGCTGCGTCACGCGCTTCCTGCTCTCGCTGGAGCAATTGTTCGCGCTCGGCTTCCGCGCGCAGCTTTTGAATCGCGGTCCACGTGCGTTCGGCCACGGATTGCAACAGCGACACTTCTTCCCTGCTCCATTGCCGCGGCCGGTCATCGCTGGCCCACAGCGAAGCCACCCAGCGACCGTCGCGCATCAACGGCACCGCAACATACGCCCGCTCGCCGTTTGGTGCGTAACTGCGCTCGTAATCCGCGGCCGTGCGTGGATCGATCTTCGAATCAAAGTTGATAACGGTCTTTCCCCGCTCCATGTCCGCGGACGTGATGCTGCTGTACTCGGAAATGCGATGCTCGCCCGCCACTGAATCCGCGCCGTCACAATAATCGCGATGCACTATCTCGAGGTCGCGCTCGACGTCGGTCTCGTTGAACAAACAACGCCGCACGTTGAGATGCATGCCGACCGTCTGCGCCACGGCGTACGACAATTCATACGGATCCTGCAGGGTTCTAATCAGGTCGCTGACGCGAACAAGTACGTCGAGCCGGTCCTCGGCACGTCGCTGTTCGTCGATGTTTTGGACGACAATGACGACGCCGGCAACTTTGTCGTCTTGATCGCGAAACGGAACACTGACAATGCGTGTCCAGATCTGCTTTCCGTCATCGGCCGTGTAAAGAAACTCCATCCCACCGTTGACCTGCTCACCGCGAAGAGCCCGTGCACCGGGCCATTCCGAACGAGGCAGCTCGCGTC
>Ga0209387_1000251_pt1 | contig 15724 bp, 14 predicted proteins | sample NCControl_FD_187515 | JGI IMG/M metagenome (GOLD analysis project Ga0209387, IMG submission 187515) | Agricultural soil microbial communities from Utah to study Nitrogen management - NC Control (SPAdes) (version 2) | ecosystem: Environmental > Terrestrial > Soil > Agricultural land | place: USA...
TGATCCTGAGAGAGAATCTGGGGAACGATCCGGGGAAGGTTCTGCCCTTCATTGTAGGTGGGCAGAATGACGAGGAACCGCTCAGCCATGGGCAGCCGGCCGGGGGCGAAGCCTGGAGAGGACCAGCATGGCCAGTGCCACGGCGATGGCGATCAGCGAGATCAGCTTTCCCCGGGCGTACTCACGGGATCGGAATTCGAGGGTGACTTCTCTCGCGACGGGGGGCACCTCGACCGAAAGCAGAGTGTGCTGGGCCCGCAGCACCGGGGCATCGGCTCCGTCGATCGTGGCCCGCCAGTCCTTGTACCAGTTCTCCGCCACGACCAGGTAAAGCGGCCGCTCGTCCCTGCCCGCGACCGACACCACCATCTTTCCCGGCTCCCACGAGGTGAGCGCGGCAGTGGCCGTAGCGGGAGCGGGAACCTGGGACAGCTCGGTCGGAGAAACCGGCGCGCTGTCCCCGTACACCGCGACCGACAGGAGCGGGAACTGGGGATTGAGCAGCAGACCCCCGACCTGGGCTTCGGGTACCTTGACCGCCCCGGCCATCAACCGGACATACGGAGGCGCGGTATCCGCCTCATAGAGCACCGCGCTCCGTCCCGGCGTGGTGGCGACCGGGCCCGCGACCTGGTGGAATCCGGGAATGTCCATTCGCTGAGAGAGGGCCACGTAGCGCACCCCGAACAGCTGGAGCAACCCTCCGCTCACCTGATTCCCCCAGATGTTCTTTTCCCCCATGAGCTCGTCGAAGCTGCGCAGCTCGTTGCCGTGATAGCCGAGCAGCTGGGGAACGCCGGCTCCCATGAGCCAGGAACCGGGGTACACCTCGAGCCTGGCGTACTGGCCCTTGGGATCCCAGACCCGAAACGGCATCGGGGTCCGCTTCACAGCTGTGATCAGCTCGTCGTCGCCGAACAGCTGGCCGGCGGTCCCCGCAAACACGAAGAACCGCCGCTCCACGCTCCACAGATCGGCGACCACCACCGCGATGAGCGCAGCCGCGGCCAGAGGGCCGCGAAGGCGCGAAGACGCGATGCCGGCCAGCACCGCTCCGCCCAGCGCGGCAACCAGTAGCAGGCGAATCCCGCCCTGCTGGATCTCGGCCGAGTTCTGCACCACCTGGTCCACCAGCTGGGGGTGCGCGGTGGCCATCGCCAGCCCGGTGAGGGCGCCGGCGGCCCCCAGCAGGCCGATGAGCCCGAAAATCCCCGCCCCGATCAGGATCCGCCGGACCGGGATCTCGCCCCGGAAGAGCCGGGAAGCTCCGAATCCGGCAAAGACGCAGATCGGCAGCGCGACCAGGTAGAACGCCATCCCCGCCGCACGGACCTGCTTCATCCGGGGCATGATCTCGTACCACAACCGGTAGAACGGGGTGTGCCCTCCGAACGCCACCAGGAGAAAGAGCAGGCCGATCCCGCCCAGCACCAGCCGTTCCCTGCGCCGCTCGCGCCCACCTAACCCGCAAAGGGCAAGCAGCACCACGACCACGCCCAGATACTCGGTGTGGTGCTTGAGCCCGTTGCCCCCGGTGTAGTTGTCCAGTATCCCGTTGATTTCCGGATAGAAGGTGCTAAACACCTCCGAGGGGGGAAACGCGAAGCCTGTGGCGTACTCCCAGCCGGAGCTGGGGCCTCCCTCGGCGCGGGGCGAGAAGGGGATGTAGGCCGCGAACGGCATCGCCTGAACCGCGTAGATGGCCATGCCCAGCGCCACCGCGAACACCCCGAGCCCGATGATGCGCCAGCGCTCCCCTCCCCTCGGTCCCGCCTCGTCCCAGAAGACCAGGTACACGGCCCAGATTGCCGCGGCGATCAACAGGTAGTAGGTCATCTGCGGATGACCATGGAGCGCGAGCCCGATCAGCAGTGCGGTGGCTCCGAACCCGGCGAGCTTTCGATGCCGCACTCCGCGCAGCAGGGCGAGAAAGAGCAGCGGCGCCAGCGCGCTCACGAACAGCTTGCCGTCGTGTCCCGGCGAGACCAGCGACGCGACCAGCCCGGTGAGCTGATAGGCCACTCCGCCGGTCACCGCGGCGGCCCAGCCGGTCCGGAACTCCCGGAGCAGGGCGTACATCGCCACCCCGGCGATGACCAGGTGGAGCGCGAAGCCCAGGTTCATCGCGGTGCCGGTCGGCAGGATCCAGCGCAGCCACGCGGTGGGGTAGAAGATGTCGCCGTGCATCCCGCCGACGAACGGCATCCCCCCGAAGATGTAGGGATTCCAGAGCGGAACGGAGTGATGGGTCTTCCAGTATTCGGCGGCGAAGTGCCGGAAGCCGTACCCGGCGACGTACTGGTCGGAGGCGGGCCCTCCGATGAACTGGCCGGAGAGCATCGGCCAGCAGAGCAGCAATGCGGCCGCGAGGAAGACCAGCAGCGCCAGGAGACCGGGCCGGGCCGGCTCCAGTCCGTTTTCCATCTCGGCCCGGTTAGACGGCATGTCGAGCGGCCTCCCTGAAGGCGCGAACGAACGGCAGCGCGGCGAGCACATCGGCCGCAGTCATGCCCAGGCGGGATACCGCCGCAAGCGCGAGCGCGTTAGCGAGACCGATCCGGGGCTCCAGCATGATCACAAAAACCGATTCCCGCACCCCGAGCCCGTTGGGCGCGAGGAGAAAGAGGTATCCCGCGATGTACGACGCGGCGAATCCGCCGATCGCCTCCACCAGGCCGAGCCCCGCCGCGGGCAGAACGCCCCGGGCCAGGAGCCAGAGCGCAACGCCATAGCCGATCCAGGCCGCGGCGTTGGCGACGATGCCGAATCCCAGCGCGCCGGGGGCGGGCGTGAGCCGCTCGGCCGAATCGGGCCGCAGCCGCCGCAGCACCCGGGCCGAGACGCCCGGGGTCAGCACAAGCGCCAGGCCCGCCACACTGGCGGCGAGCAGGATCCAGAGCGCGGCGGTACTCCCCGGGTGCCGGGCCTCGAGTGCCGCCATCCCGGTGAGCCCCACGATCAGCGCGCCGGTCGCGATGGAAACGATCTGGAGCAGGATCGCCGACGCGGTCGCCGCCCAGGGCGGCACCCCGCGCCGCTGGGCCAGCAGCGCCATCCCGGCGATCGCCCAGATTTTTCCCGGAATGTATTTCCCCATGCTGGAGATGACCCAGACCCGGGCGGCGTCCCACCAGGCCAGCAGCGGCCCCCACCCCGCCAGCATCCTGCGCCACGACTCGATCAGCAGGGCGTAAGTCAAAAGCACCAGCACCAGGCTCGCGGCCACCCAGGCCGGCCTGAAGGTGAGATCGAGGGGCGCCCGCCGCACTTCGTCCCAGTTCGCCGCGAGATAGCGTACCACGAAAATCACTACCAGCGCGCCGCCGACGGCCTGGACCCAGCGCCACCATCCCTTAGGCACGGAGGGCCTCACGATACCACCCCTCGAAGCGCTCTGCCACCGCGGGAGGAGCCAGGGCCTCGCGCCAGTGCTCTCCCGCGGTCCGGGCCGAGGCACGCCGGGCGGGCGTGCGGGACACCCGGATGGCGCGGGCCAGCGCTCCCGGCATCGGGTCGGTGACCATGCCGCCGCCGTGAGCCTGCACCGCAGCGACCACGCCGCCGCCGTCCCGGCAGGCGACTACCGGCACGCCGGCCATCAGCGCTTCGATCGCCGCAAGCCCAAAGCCCTCGTTGACGGCGGGAAAGAGCATCACATCTGCGGCCCCCAGCTCACGGGCTACTTCGGCCCCGGGCAGAAGCCCGGTGAAGCGCACCCGGGTCTGGAGCTTGAGCGACGCCACCAGCCGCTCCAGGTTGGGCCGCTCGGGACCGTCGCCGATGATGGTGAGCGGTCCGTCGAGCTCGGCCAGAGTGCGCACCGCGAGGTCCACTCGCTTCTGCCGGGTAAGCCGGGCCACCACCACGATGCCTCCCCCGCCCCGGCTCCAGGGCCGGTCCGCGCTGTCGACCGGCATCGGCTGAACCCGACCCATCACGTCACGGCGGCCGGTGACCCTCGCAACCCGGGCCGCGAGATCTTCCGAGACGGCGGTGACCACCCTGGCCCGCCGCAGCACCCGTTTCCCCAGCCAGCGGAGGGCCGCCTGCCGCTCCAGCAGAAGCCCGTCGGTGCCGTGCAGCGTCACCACCCTCGGCAGCTCCCGGGGGAGCGCCAGCCCCGCGGGGATCCACCAATGGGCGTGGACCACCGTCTCGACCTCGGCGCCCTCCGCCTCACTTCTAGCACCGTCGCGAAGGGCGCGGATCAGGCCGCGGAGCGCCAGCAGTCCGCCGGGAGACCGCACTGCCCGCTGCATGGATCCCTCGTAAGCCAGGTTCTCCCGGGCCGGCTCGGCGTAATGCACCCGGCGCACCGGCACACCGTCGAGCGGCTCCCGGCCGTCCCGGCCCCGGTCCGCGGGCGCGACCACCCGGACGTCGTGGCCCCGGGCCAGCAGCGCGGTGGCGAGGGGATGCAGGAAAGCGCCGGGCACGTCGCCGGCGTGACGGGGATAGTTGTGGGTCACGAAGACGACCCGCACCGCTACTCGTCGGGCTTCCGCTCGAGGCGGGCCAGGTGGCCGGAGAGCTCGCGCATCTCCTCCCGCGAGCCGGCGATCATCTCGGCCACGAAGCCGAATCCGAAGAGCGAGATCCCGCTGATCACCATGGTCTCGACCAGGTTCAGCAGAGGCCGGAAGCCCAGGCCGAACCCGAAGCGGAGCACCAGCGCCACGATCCCGGCGAGGAGGCCCACCGAAAACAGGAACGCGCCCAGCATGCCGAAGAAAAGCATCGGCTTCCGGCCGAAGCGGAGCTGGAACCACACCGAGACCAGGTCGAGCACCCCCACCGGGATCCGCTTCCAGGTGAACTTCGAAACGCCGGCCCGGCGGGGATAGAGCGGCACCGGGCGGGAGGTCAGCCTCCAGCCGTCCGCCGCGGCGATCACCACCATGTAGCGGTGCCAGTCGGGCCGGAGCGGCACGTGCCGGGTGATCTCGCTGCGCCAGGCTTTCACCGAGTTGAGGTCTTCCACCTTGACGCCGAAAAGCCGGCGGCAGAGCGCATTGTACACCGAGCTCACGAAGGCCTTCTCGTACTTACCCTGCTTGGTTCCGGTCACGATGTCCGCTTCGCCGGTCAGGATCGGCTGCACCAGGGCGGGCACATCGGCGGGGAGGTATTGCAGGTCGGCGGGATAGAACACCAGGATGTGGCCGGCAGCGGCCTCCGCGGCGCTCTCCAGCGCGTCGGCGATGCCCCGCTGGCGACGGTGGGTCACCACCCGGAGGAAGGGGTACTCGGTCCGGAGCCGGGCCAGGACCGCCGCGGAGTCGTCGCGGGATCCGTCGTTCACCACCACGACTTCGAAGCTGAAGGGAGCCGGGCTGAGGGCTTCGGAGCAAAGTCGAACGAATTCGGGGAGGTTTTCCGCCTCGTCCTTGGCGGGGACGAGGAGGCTCACGTCCACGGTGCGGGTCATACCCTCTTCCGCATGCGGGCCGGAAGGATCCCGAGCTGGTCGCGGTACTTCGCCACCGTGCGGCGGGCGATCTGGATGCCCTGCTCCTGGAACAGATGGACGATCTGCTGATCGGTGAGCGGCTTCGCGGGCTTCTCCTCCTGCACCATCTTCTGGAGCTTGGCCCGGATAGAGCGGGCGCTGGCGTCCTCGCCCGACGCGGTGGTAAGTGCGCTGGAGAAGAAGTACTTGAGCGGCAGCACCCCGCGCGGGGTCTGGACGTACTTCTCGTTGGTCACCCGGCTCACCGTGGACTCGTGCATGCTGATGACCTCGGCAACCTCACGCAGGGTGAGCGGCTTGAGGTACTCCACGCCTTTCTCGAAGAAGGCCCGCTGCCGGTCCACGATGAAGTTCATCACCTTGAGCATGGTCTGGCGCCGCTGCTCGATGGCCTGAATCATCCAGTTGGCGCTGTTCAGCTTGTTGGCGATGAACTCCCGGTTTTCCGGGGTGAGCTTCTTCTTGTCGCGGGCCACGTCCTGGTAGGAGCGGCTCAGCCGGAGCCGGGGGACCCCGCCGTCGTTCAGGCTGACGTGGTACTGCCCGTCGACCTTGTCCACGATGAGATCGGGAATGATGTAGCCATCGCTCCGGTTGGCATACTTGAGCCCGGGCTTGGGATCGAAGCGGGAGAGGGTGTCCCCCGCCGCCTGGACCTTCCCGGCCTCGACCCCGAACCGCTTGGCCAGCTCATTCCACCGGTGAGCGATCAGGTCCTGGAACGCCTCGGCGATCAGCCGGTAGGCCAGCGAATCGGTCTCCCCCGCCTCGCGGAGCTGGAGCAGCAGACACTCCCGGAGATCGCGGGCGCCCACGCCGGGCGGATCCAGCTTCTGGATCAGGGTGAGCATCTCCTCCAGCTCGGCGGCGGAGTAGTAGGGCACGCCGGGCAGGTTTCCCCGGGGGGCCGGCTTGGGCGCTTCGGCGGGCTTTCCGTCGGGCTTGGGCTCCTTGACCGGCCGGGCCGTGTTGGGATCCGGCATCCCGATCCAGGTCGGGTCCGGGGCGAGTGCGTCGGGAGGAAGGGATTCCTCCTCGTCTTCATCCTCGTCGGCGGCCGCACCGGGCCCCGCGTGACTCTCCAGCAGCAGATTCACCGAGTCGAGGATCTCCGGCATCGGCGCGATCAGGTACCCCTCGTCGTTCAGGTTACCGAGGAATTCCTCGCTCAGCAGCTGCTGCCGGGTGGTCAGATCCATCATCTGGAGCTGATCCCGGAGATGATCGATCAGATCCTTGGTCTCGACGCAGACCGGCTCGAGGTACTCCTGCTCCTCGTACTGCTGCTTCTGGCCGCCGACGTCGAACCCGTTGAGCAGGATCTCCTCCCAGTCGATCTCCTCCTCCTTCTCGGCCTTTTCCTTTTCTTTTTCCTTTTCCTTTTCGGCGGTCTCCTTGCCCTCGTCCTCGTCCTCCGGCTCCAGCAGCTCGAGGAAGGGGTTGGTCAGCAGCTCCTGCTTGAGGTGCTGCTGGAGGTCCATCATGGGCATGTACAGCATGTCCATGGCCTGGTACAGCCGCGGATTGATCCGGAGCTCCTGGCGGAGCCCGGTCTGTTGGGAAAGTCCGGTTCTCACGCGTCTTTCTCCATGCGATTCCGCAGCCGGGCCGTCATGGTAGGCCCGAGATAGAGTTCCGCCACCTGATCGTTGTAGACCAGCTCCCGGACCGTGCCGGCAGCCCGGACTTCTCCCTCGTACATGATATACGCGCGGTCCACGATCTCGAACATATGCTCCACGCTGTGGTCGGTGATCAGCACCCCGATCCCGCGGGTCCGAAGCCCGGTGATGATGGTCTGGATGTCGTGCACCGCGATGGGGTCCACCCCGGCGAACGGCTCGTCCAGCAGCATGAACTTGGGCTCGGTCACCAGCGCGCGGGTGATCTCCAGCCGGCGCCGCTCGCCCCCGGAGAGCGAATAGGCCCGGCTCTTCCGCAGGTGCTTGATCGAGAGCTCGTCCAGCAACCGCTCCAGCCGCTCCCGGCGCGCGCTCCGGGATAGCGGCAGGGTTTCCAGAATGGCCTGGACGTTCTCTTCCACCGTCATCCGCCTGAACACCGACGGCTCCTGGGCCAGATACCCGATCCCTTCGCGGGCCCGGCGGTACATCGGCTGGCCGGTGATGTCCCGGCTGTCGAGCGCGATGCGGCCGGCGTCGGGACGGATCAGCCCGGTGATCAGGTAGAAGGTGGTGGTCTTCCCCGCCCCATTGGGCCCGAGCAGTCCGACGATCTCGCCCTGGGAGACCTCGACCGCCACGTCCTTCACCACCATGCGCCGCTTGAACGACTTGCGGAGCCCGCTGGCGGCCAGGACGCTCGCGGCGTTGCCGTTGCCGTTCCCGGTCATCGCAGAAAGCCCGGCCGGGGACGGACCGAATCGCGACGGGGGCGCAGGCTGTCGACCCGCAGCAGCTGGGGCTCGAATTGATAGCCATCCACGTTGCCGGTCATCTCGACCTTCTCGACCTTGAGGGAGTCGGTCCCCTGCATGGTCAGGACGATGCGGTCGGCCCGGGCATAGTGGATCGAGGGACGACCGCCCGGCGCGCCCGTCTTGGTCACCCGGTAAAACGACGCGGCCGATCCGTTCCCTTCGAGCCGGCGCAGCAGGGCCTTTTTCTCTCCGGGCCCGGGAGATTCGGAGAACATCGCGGCAATCGAGTCGGCCGAGAGGTAGTCGCGATCCCCCTGGACCGAGTCGGGCCGGAACCCGACCCAGGCGCCCCGATAGGAGCGCAGCGCCTTGAGCTGCTCGTCGGGCGTGTCGATGGCCAGCGAATCGCCCCGCACTTCGTATTCGTCGGCCAGGGCGCGGGGGCGGGGTGTGCTGCCCCAGGCCAGGGTCTGCACCACCTTGCGCCCTTCCAGTCGGAGGGCGATGGTGGCGGCGAGCAGATCGAGATTCCTGCTGGTGAGAGTGGTGGCGCTGTCCCGGCCCACGATCCCGGTGAGCTCCCGCCGGGTGAGCGCGAGATCAATCCGCTTCCCGGCGAGCGCGAAGCTGTCTTCCACTGCCCGGCGGATGGAGGCGCGCCCGATCAGCGCGCCGGCGCTGCCCTTCCCGGTATCGAGCTGCATCGAGTCGCTCCGGCCCTTGAGGTCGGAGCGGTCGATGGTGACGGTCCCGCCCGCCCACATCAGGTCTTCGCCCCGCATCCGGATCCGGTCCGCCACAACCACGTAGGGATCGCTGGGCCGGTTGGCCGAGTCCCGCGCCGCCAGGGTGAGGGTGGGGCGCTGATCGGCGTAGACTTCCTCCTGCTCCTGCATCCCCCGGATCCGCCGCATGTAGTCGGCGGAGGGACCCCGCAGTTCGGAGCCATCGCGCAAGTCGCGGTAATGGACGTTGCCCCGGGCTTCCCAGCGCTCGCTGTCCTTGTAGTAAGTGCCGAAGTCGGAGGTGACCTTGGCGGTCTCGTCCTCGTAGCGGAAGTTCCCGATGAACTGCACCACCTGGCCCTGGTAGGAGGCAACGCTGTCGGTCCAGATCCTGACATTCTGTCCCCGGCAGCTCATCCGCACGTTCCCGCCGGCGAAGTAATTGGTGGTGTTGGTGCCGAACACCGTGGTGGAGACGCCCTGCCGGTCCACGTTGTCGATCTGGAGCGTGCAGCGGCGGCCCTGCGCCGCGAGCGGAGCGCCGATGCCGAGCGTCACCCAAAGCGTCAGTACCACGGTCTGGCGGATCACAGCGAATCCGGTTTCTGCCCGGGAAGCAGGAACCCTTTGCCCTTCTGGGTCCCCCGGGGCTGCTGCACGATCACGTTGTTGAACCCGATGTCCGATACCGCGTGGTTGCCGGTGAGCCGCCCGCTGGGGCCATCGGCGATGAACGCGGTGTCGATGGTGATCTGGTTGGCCTGCTTGTCGTAGATCAGGTGCTCGGTGGTGAGCCGCCGGCCATCGGGCGACGTCGCGATCACGTTGCCGCGGGCCTCGAGCCGGTTGCTGTAGGTGCCCAGCAGGCCCTTGTCGGCCACCAGGGTGCTCTTGAGGTTTCCCTGCTCGTCGAAGAACAGGATCTTCATCCGCCGCAGATCGGTGATCGCCTGGTTCTGATAGACATAGGCCGTCTCGGCCTCCACGTAACTCCGCCGGATACCGTCGGAGTGGATCGTGGTGACCATCTTGAGCAATCGCTGATCGGCGCTGTCGGCGGTCTGGGTCATGGCGGTGGGGCGGACGCCGGAGTCAGCGCATGCGGCGGCCAGGGCCGCCGCAAAGACGCAAAGACGCAAAGACGCAAAGAGAAGCACACCTTGCGTCGTTGCGTCGTTGCGTCGTTGCGCCTTCATACGGCGCCGGCTCTCATGAGATCATGCAAATGCACCACCCCCACCACCCGTTCGGCCGGGTCGAGCGCCGGAAGCGCCATGATGCCGGCGCGCTCCATCACCCCCACCGCCGCGGCGGCGAAATCGTCGCTGCGGCAGGTCCGAGGATTCGGGGTCATGACCGCATCGACCCGCAGCGCGAGAAAGTCGGGCTCCCGTCCCGCCACCCGGGAGAGATCCCCGGCGGTGATCACCCCCGCGAGACGAGCATCCTCCCCCACCAGCGCGATGCCCCGGTGCCGGGCCAGCGCCACCACCGCGTCGCGCATGGTGGCCGAGGGGGGCAGGAGCGGCGCCGGCTCCTGCATCACGTCCCGCACCCGCAGCAGCAGTTTCCGCCCCAGCCGGCCCCCGGGATGCAGGCGGGCAAAATCCTCCCGGGCGAAGCCCTTCACTTCCAGCAGGGTCACCGCCAGCGCATCGCCCAGGGCCAGGGCAACCGTGGTGCTGGTGGTCGGCGCCAGATCGTGGGGGCAGGCCTCTTCCGGCACCCCGGCGTCCAGCACCACAGCGGCGGCGCGGGCCAGGGTGGATTCGCGGTCGCCGGTGAGAGCGATGACCGGGACCTGGAGCCGCTGGAGTGCGCTCAACAGCCCGACCAGCTCATCGGTCTCCCCGCTCTTGCTCAGGACAATCGCGACATCGCGGGGCCCGACGCCGCCGAGATCTCCATGCAGGCTGTCCACCGGGTGGAGCCAGGCCGCCGGAGTTCCGGTGGAGGTGAGGGTCGCGGCAATCTTGCGCGCAATGAGACCGGACTTGCCGATCCCGGTCACGATCACCCGCCCCTCGCAGCCGCGGAGCAGCTCCACCGCCCGGCTGAAATCGCCATCGAGCGCATCGGCGGCGGCGGCCAGCGCGCCCGCCTCCAGGCGGAGCACCCGCTGTCCCGCCGAGATCAGCCGGTCGGAGGCCATGGCATCGTCTCCCCCCGCTCGGCCAGGTAGGACCGTACCGCCTGGTCCCATTCTCCCCTGGCCCGCAGGATGCCCTCCACCACTTCGCGCACCGCGCCGTGTCCCCCGCTCGCGCTGGTGACCCAGTGGGCGATCGCTCTCGTCTCGGGACGGCCGTTGGCCACCGAGATCGCGAGTCCCGCCCGCCGGAGGATCGGCAGGTCGGGAAGATCGTCCCCCACGTACGCCAGCTCCGCCCATTCCAGCCCCTTTTCCTCGAGTATCCGCGTGAGCGCCGGCAGCTTGCTGGCCTTGTTCTCCTGGAGCACCGTCGCAATCCGGAGCTCTTTGGCTCGCAGCTCGGTGGCTTCCGAGTGCCGCCCGCTCACCCATGCCACCTCGATGCCGGTACTGCGCAGGAGGCCCAGTCCCAGTCCGTCCTGGATGTCGAACCGCTTGAACTCGACCCGCACCCCGTTCACCGGCGCGATCCAGATCCCGTTGTCGGTGAGCACGCCATCCACATCCAGCGCGAGGAGCCTGATCCGCCGGGCGACCTCCGCGGTGATCACGCGGGTTCCCGCGCCGCGCGCCAGATCCGGAGCGTGCGCACCAGCAGCGGCTCGAGCTGGTCCAGCGGCCACTGGGTCTCGGCATCGCTCGGTGCGCGGGCCGGATCGGGATGGGTCTCCACGAAGAACCCGTCCGCCCCTCCCGCCGCCGCCGCCGCGAGCAGGCCGGGGATGTGCTCGCGTACACCGCCGCTCGATCCCCCGGCACCCTGCCCCGGTTGCTGGACGCTGTGGGTCGCGTCGAAGATGACCGGGGCTCCGGTGGCCCGGCGGAGTCGTTCCAGGTTCCGGAAGTCCACCACCAGGTCTCCGTAGCCGAAGAAGGTGCCCCGCTCGGTCACCGCCACTTCCCGGGAGCCGCCCTCGCGCACCTTCTCCAATGAGCCGGCCATCGCGGCGGGAGCCATCCACTGGCCCTTCTTCACGTTCACCGGCTTGCCGGTCCGGCCGCAGGCCAGCAGCAGGTCGGTCTGCCGGCAGAGGAACGCGGGCACCTGGAGGACATCGGCCACCTCGGCCGCTGCGGCCGCCTGCTCGGGCTCGTGCACATCGGTCAGTACCGGCAGTCCGCTCCCGGCCCGCGCCGCGGCCAGCAGCTCGAGCCCCCGGTCCATGCCCGGGCCTCGCGGAGCGGCGAGACGGGAGCGGTTAGCCTTGTCGAAGCTGGCCTTGAAGCAAATCGCGATCCCGAGCCGCCGGCCGATCTCGGCGAGCCGCTCCGCCACCCGGGGGAGCACGTCGCCCTCCTCCACCACGCAGGGCCCCGCGACCAGAAAGGGCCCCGGTCCGAACCGCCAGGCGCTCACTTCGAGGATTCGATCAGCTCCTGCACCGCGGCGCTGGTCCGCCCGGCGGCCGCATCGGCGTGGCGCCGCGCCGCGCCGATGAACGAGGCGAACAGCGGATGGGGCCGGGTGGGCCGGGACTTGAGCTCGGGGTGGAACTGGCAGCCGAGGTACCACGGGTGCCCCGGCAGCTCGATGATCTCCACCAGTCCGCCGTCGGGTGAAAGCCCCGAGAACCGGATTCCGTGCTCGGCGAGCAGGTCGCGGAAGGCGTTGCTCACTTCCCAGCGGTGGCGATGCCGCTCGCTGATCTCGGTCGAGTTGTAGGCCCGGGCCGCGAGACTGCCGGCCCGGAGCCGGGCCGGGTAGGCGCCCAGCCGCATGGTTCCCCCGAGATCGGAGACGTCCCGCTGCGACGGAAGCAGGGAGATGACCGGGCTCTCGCAGTCGGGCTCGAACTCGGTGCTGTTGGTGCCCTTGAGCTGGGCGACGTTGCGGCCGAACTCGATGATCGCGATCTGGAGTCCGAGGCAGATCCCGAAGAACGGCAGCCCGTTCTCCCGGGCGTAGCGCACCGCCTCCACCATGCCGTCCACCCCGCGGACTCCGAAGCCGCCGGGAATCAGCAGCCCGTGAATGCCGGAGAGGAGCCGCCCAGCCGCGGCTTGGTCGGTGAACTGGTCGCTGCCCAGCCACTCGATGTCCACCCCCACGTCGTTGGGAATCCCGCCGTGGAGCAGCGCTTCCTGAACCGACTTGTAGGCGTCGTGCAGGTCGGTGTACTTCCCCACCACCGCGATCCGGACCCGCTCGGTGGGGCGGAGGATCTTCTCGGTCATCGCCTTCCAGTAGCCCAGGTCGGGCTCCCGGGTGGTGAGGTTGAGCCGCTCGCACACCACCCGGTCGAAGCCCTGCTCCAGAAACCGGATCGGGATCTCGTAGATCGAGGTCACGTCGGGGCTCTCGATCACGTGGCCGAAGTCCACGTTGCAGAAGAGCGCGATCTTCCGCTTCACGTCGGCGGAGAGCGGCTTCTCGCTGCGGCAGACCAGGAGGTCGGGCTGGATGCCGATTTCCATCAGCTCGCGCACCGAGTGCTGGGTGGGCTTGGTCTTGAGCTCCCCGGCCGCGGCGATATAGGGCACCAGGGTCAGGTGCACGAAGATCGCGTTCTCCCGCCCGACTTCCTGGCGGAACTGCCGGATCGCCTCGAGGAAGGGGAGCGACTCGATGTCGCCGACGGTGCCCCCGATTTCGATGATCACCACGTCGTGGTCGGGCGCCGAGCGGCGGATGGCGTGCTTGATCTCGTCGGTGATGTGGGGAATGACCTGCACCGTGGAGCCGAGGTATTCCCCGCCCCGCTCCTTCCGGATCACGTTCTGATAGACCCGGCCGGTGGTGACGTTGTTCTGCTGGCTGAGCGACCGGTCGATGAACCGCTCGTAGTGGCCCAGGTCGAGATCGGTTTCCGCGCCGTCGTCGGTCACGAAGACCTCGCCGTGCTGGAACGGCGACATCGTCCCGGGATCCACGTTGATGTATGGATCGAACTTGAGCATGGTGACCGAGAGGCCGCGCTCGACCAGGAGCCGCCCGAGGGAGGCGGCCGCGATGCCCTTGCCGAGGGAGGAGACCACCCCGCCCGTGACGAAAATGAACTTGGTGTTGCCGGTGGTCATGTAGTCACTCCCTGGGTGTCCTGCCAGTGTGCCTCCGCCCGCCGGAGGTCCTCCGGAGTATCGATGCCCGGGAGAGCCGGGGCGCGCACCCGGGCGATCCCGAACGTCATCCCGTGCTGGAGCGCGCGGAGCTGCTCCAGCTGCTCGGCCTGCTCCAGCTCGGTCGGCGCGAGCGCCACCCACGCCATCAGGGCGTCCCTGCGGCAGGCATAGATCCCGATGTGCTGCCAGTAGAGCCCCTCGACCGGGCCGCCGTCGCGCAGACAGGGAATCGGGGAGCGGGAGAAGTAGAGGGCCCGTCCCCGGGCGTCGAGCACGACCTTGACCCGGGCGGGATCGGCGGCGTCGGCGGGATCCAGTGGCGTCGCCGCGCTGCCCACATCGTCGCCGCCGTGCACCCGGGCAATGGCCCCGGTCACGGCTTCCGCGGGGACGAACGGCTCGTCGCCCTGCACATTCACGATGAGATCGAATCCGGAGAATTCGTCGCGGCCGGCCACCTCGGCCACCCGCTCCGTGCCGGTGCGGTGGGACCGCGAGGTGAGGAGGGCGCGAAATCCGGCGGCTTCGGCGACGCCTTTGATGTCGGCGGAATCGGTGGCGATGACCAGGGCGTCGAGACAACCCAGACCGCGGACCCGCTCCGCGACCCGAACTACCAGCGGCACTCCACCCAGCAGCTGCAGTGGCTTACGGGGCAGCCGCGTCGAACCCAGACGTGCGGGAATGACGCCGAGGACGGGCATAGTCCAAAGTAAAAGCGCGGCCGACCCAAGTCAAAAGTCGTGCCGCGCCGCTTGACAAGTCGCTAAGGACAGTTTTTACAATGGCTTAGGATTACTGCTCCCGGGAGGCACCGGGGCTACGGGAGGCACCGTGGCGGCCGGCTGCCTGGCCCGGATGGAGTCGGCCCTCGCCTTGAGCTGCGCCGAGCGCTTGTCCAGGCCCGCCGCGGTGACGGAATCCTCGTACTGCTGCTCCAGGACCCGGGCCCGCTTCGCCACCTCGGCCGCGAGCGAATCGGCCTTGTCGCTGGGCGAGGAGGGATCGCCGCCCCGCCGAATTTCGGCGACCACGTGGGAGGGAAGCAGCAGGGGGAGCACGAGGGTGGGGTCGTCGTGGTCGGGATCGCTCAGGTACGCTGTCACCTCGCCGAACGACTCGTAGCCGGAATCGCTGGGCACGCAAATGAAGCTGGTGCGCTCATCGAAATTGCGGGCGTCATTGACCGAGAGCCGGCAGTCCTGAAGCCTGGTGAACGCGGCGGTATCGGAGAGCCGGACCCTGACGTCGAACCCGGCCAGCACCTTGGGCTCGCTCCGGCGGATCCGGATCTGCCGAATGCTGCCGACCCGGATCCCGTCGAGCTTGAACGCGACGAAAGAGCCCAGCGGGATGGTGATGTCCTTGTTGGTCACGATCGACTGCTTGACGTTGCGCCCCACCGAAATGAAGGCAAAGCCGACCGCGAAAATCAGCAGCATGCCCAGAATGATTTTGCCCCAGTATCTCCGCATCTCAGCCCCCCGGGGCTAGCGTTACAGTCTGTAACGTAATTTGGTGGCCTAAAGTTTCGCAACTGGAAGGACGCGGGGCCGCGGAAGACGCGGTGGACGCGGTGGACGCGGAAGACGCGGAAGACGCGGCGGGGTTTTTCGCGTCCATCGCGCCCCCGCGCCCTCGCGTCCTCGCGTCAACCCCTTGGATGAAACTGTCGATGCACGCTTCTCAGATACTCCCGGTCCACGTGGGTGTAGATCTGGGTAGTCGAGAGATCCACGTGGCCCAGCATCTCCTGCACGGCTCGCAGATCAGCCCCGCCCTCGAGGAGGTGGGTCGCGAAGGAATGGCGCAGGGTGTGGGGTGTGACGCGGCGGGTTATGCCGGCGGCCTTGGCCACCCGCTTGATGATCCCCCAGGCACCGACCCGGGTGAGCGGGCCGCCCCGTGCGTTGAGCAGCACCCGCCCTTCGCTCCGG
>Ga0209387_1000253_pt1 | contig 15682 bp, 14 predicted proteins | sample NCControl_FD_187515 | JGI IMG/M metagenome (GOLD analysis project Ga0209387, IMG submission 187515) | Agricultural soil microbial communities from Utah to study Nitrogen management - NC Control (SPAdes) (version 2) | ecosystem: Environmental > Terrestrial > Soil > Agricultural land | place: USA...
ATCGCGTCATTGGCGACAGTCAGCTTGAAGCGCTCAAGGATCGTTTGCTGCTAGTTGACGATGCGATCGCGGCTTTGCAGCAACTTGCGCATCGTGTTTACACCGCGTGGGGCAGACCGGTGGTGGCGATCACAGGCAGCGCCGGGAAGACGACGGCGAAAGAGTTGACTGCACACGTGCTGAACAGCGCCGGCTATCGTGTGTTGAAGAGCGAGCGCAATTACAACAACGGGTTGGGACTGCCGCTGTCGGTGCTGCGAATGGTGAGCGGCCGTTATTCGCCCGACCAGTTCGATCTGGCAGTGTTGGAGATGGGCATGTCGTCGCCGACACACGAGATTCAGCGGCTGTGTCGCATTACACCGCCCGACGTTGCCGTGGAACTGATGGTCGCGCCGGTCCATCTCGAATATCTTGGCTCGATCGAAAACATTGCCGCGGCGAAGGCGGAGTTGATCGAAGGTTTGAAACCGGAAGGCATCGCGGTACTGAACGCCGACGATGCGCTCGTGATGAACATGCGCGAGAAGCACAGCGGTCGCGTGTTGACGTTTGGCATCGATAACGCCGCCGACATTTCCGCGACGGACATCGATACCGGATCGCTTGGTCAGATCTCGTTTCGTTTGCGCACACCGTTGGGAGAAGCAAAGGCGTCGTTGGCGATGAGTGGTCGTCACAATTTGAGTAACGCGTTGGCGGCGGCAGCAGTTGCTACTGCGTTCGACTTACCAACCGAGGAGATTGCGGCGGCGTTGAAGACGGCGCAGTCGCCGAAGATGCGCGGTCAGATATTTGATTTCACAGCCGGGTTTACAGTCATTGACGACTCGTACAACTCGAATCCGCGATCGTTACTGAACATGGTCCATACGATGGCAGATGCGCGTCAGAGTAGAAGGCGGTTGATCGTGATCGCCGGTGAGATGTTGGAACTCGGTCCGGATGAAGTCTCGTTGCATCGTGATGCCGGACGTGAGATTGCCGGGGCAGGCGTCGACATGGTTTGGGGTGTGCGTGGACTCGGAAAAGAGATCGCGGCAGGCGCCGCCGAGGCGGGTGTGGCGACGAGGTTTTTTGAGTCGTCAGAAAATGCGGCGACGGAAGTTGTTAGGGAGGTGAAGGAAGGAGACCTGATCTTAATCAAAGGATCGCGCGGCGTTGCTACCGACAAGGTGGTGACTGCGTTGCGTGAACGTTTTCCACTGGCCGGTGAAGAATAAAGTTTCCCGCAAAGGCGCAAAGGAAGCACAGAGAACCAAGAACAAAGGACAAAGCACAAAGAACAAAGAGCAGAAATCTTTCTTCGCGCCTTTGCGCCTTTGCGGGAGAACTAAACGCTGAACTGAGATGTTTTATTACTTTCTTTACGAGTTGGTTTTCAACCACTTCAAAGACAAGGATTGGTATCTCATAAAGGCGCTCAACGTCTTTCAGTACGTCACGTTTCGTACCGCTTACGCGACGATAACGGCGTTGCTGATCTCGCTCTTTTTTGGCGGCAAGTTAATCGAAGCGCTGCGCAAGTGGAACATCGGACAACAGATTCGCGAAGAAGGACCGCAGGGCCACATGGTCAAACGCGGCACGCCGACAATGGGTGGTGTGTTGATCGTTGGTTCGGTCCTGATCTCGACGTTGCTGTGGGCCAAGCTTTCGAGCATCTACGTCTGGACCGCAATGATTGCCACACTGCTGTTCGCGGCCATCGGATTTATCGACGACTACTCGAAGATGGCGAAGAAACGCAGTCTCGGATTAACTGGGCGGCAAAAGCTGTTGGGCCAGGCGCTGGTGGCCGTGGGTGTTTGGGCGATGCTCTACGTCACGACGAAGTATTCGTGGAACGTGAGCATTCCGTTTTTCAAAGCGACATCTGACCCGGTTGGAAAGACTTTTGTTGGTCCTTATTTGTATCTGATCTTGATCGCCGTGGTGTTACTCGGTTCGTCGAATGCAGTGAACCTGACGGACGGGTTGGATGGACTGGCGATCAGCGTGACGTTCATCGCGATGAGCGCGTTGACGGGCTTCACGTATCTCAGCAGTGACGCGCGCTGGGCCGGATACCTGGACCTGACGCATCGACCGGAAGCGGCTGAGTTGACGGTGTTTTGCGGAGCGATGGCGGGAGCGAGTCTCGGGTTTCTCTGGTACAACGCGCCGCCCGCGCAAGTGTTTATGGGAGACGTCGGCAGCCTCGCGATCGGCGGGGCGATGGGAACAGTCGCTGTGCTCACGAAGCAGGAGTTTATGTTGCTGATGGTGGGCGGGGTGTTCGTGATCGAGGCGCTTTCGGTAATGCTTCAGGTGAGCGTTTTTAAGATGACGAAGCGCACAACCGGCACCGGGCGTCGTTTATTCAAGATGACGCCGCTGCATCATCACTTCGAGATGCAGGACTGGCGCGAGTCGAAGATCGTTTTCCGGTTTTTGATTTTGGCGATTCTGTTTGCGCTGCTGAGTCTCTCGACGTTGAAACTCCGATGAGCAAGAAGGTTTTAATCATCGGAGCTGCAAGAAGTGGAATTGCAGCGGCGAAGTTTTTGTTGGACCAGGGCGCGACGGTTGCCCTAAACGATCAAAAGCCGTTGGACCAGTGGTCGCCGGAAGCGTCGGCGTTGAAAGAGTTGGGAGTGGGTTTGTTGCCCGGTGATCCGCCAGGCTGGTTGCTCGATCAGATTGAGCTGGTGGTGGTTAGTCCGGGCGTGCCGGCGAACATTATTCCGATTCGTTACGCGGAACGAGCAGGGGCGGAAGTTATCGGCGAGATTGAACTCGCCGGCCGTTATTTGAAAGGACGCGTTGTCGCGATCACCGGGAGCAATGGGAAAACGACGACCACGTCGTTGATTGGAGAACTGTTGCGTGACGCTGGTTTACCGCACGTGCAGGTCGGTGGAAACATCGGCAAGGCGCTGATCTCGATGGTCGACGATTCGCGCGACGATGGTTGGACGGTGGTGGAGTTGTCGAGTTTTCAGTTGGAGACGATCAAGACGTTTCGACCCTCGATTGCGATTGTTTTGAACGTGACGCCGAACCACATGGATCGTTACGAGACGTTTAACGATTACGCCGCCGCGAAGCATCGCATTTTTATGAATCAGACCGAGGACGACGTCGCGGTGTTGAATGCGGACGATGAGACGGTTTCGTCGTGGGCCAGTGGGTTGCGAGCGAAGGTTATGTGGTTCAGCGTTCGTCGCGAGCTCGAGAACGGTGTTTTTCTGCGGGGCGATGAGCTGGTTTACGGCGATCAAGTTTTGTTGCGAGTGAATGATTTGAAACTGCGCGGGTTGCATAACGTCGAGAACGTAGCTGCGGCATTCGCTGCCGGAATCGCAGCGGGCGCGTCGGTTGAGTCATTGGCCGCGACAGCGAAACAGTTCCATCCGGTCGAACACCGGCTTGAGTTTGTCGCGGAGGTCGGTGGCGTCAGGTTTTATAACGATTCGAAGGCGACGAGCGTCGATGCGACCGTAAAAGCCCTCGAAGCATTCGCGCAAGACGCGGGAAAGATAATCTTGATACTTGGCGGGCGAGGGAAAAAAGCACCGTACGAGCCGCTCGCATCGCTTGTGAAATCGAAAGTGCGAAAGCTTGTTTTGATCGGCGAGGATGCGGAAACGATTGCGAACGAGTTGGGTGAGTTCGCGCCGAGCGAACGAGCAACGGACATGAACGATGCGGTCTCGCGTTCGTTTAAGACGGCTGAGCTAGGTGACGTGGTGTTGCTCGCGCCGGCGTGCGCGAGTTTCGACATGTTTGAGAGTTTCGAACACCGTGGCAAGGTGTTCAAAGCGGAAGTCGAAGAACTGAAAGAAAGTTCTCCCGCAAAGGCGCAGAGGCGCAAAGAAGAAAGATGAAAGTAAAAGCTGGAGATTGGCTTTGCGTCTTTGCGCCTTTGCGGGAGAAGTCTTACTGAGATGGCGCGCAAACTTGCTCCTGACAAATGGCTTTTCGCTGCCACAACCGGCCTCGCGTTGTTTGGCGTCGTGATGGTCTACAGCGCGTCGGCCATCATGGCCCAACGCGACAACGGCAGCCAGTTTCATTACGTGATCAAGCAGGGCGTGTGGGTGGCGATCGGTTTTGGCGTGATGTTGCTGATGATGCAGTTCAATTATCAACAACTGAAGAACCGGCGCATCGTTTACGGTTTGTTGGTCTTTTGCACGATCGCGCTGCTGGGCGTGTTTGCGTTCAGTCCGATTAACGGAGCGCATCGTTGGATTAAGTTTCCTGGGTTCTCGATGCAGCCGTCGGAGGTATCGAAACTCGCGCTGATCATCTTTCTCGCCTACTTCCTTGAGAAGCGTGCGGGTGAAGAAGGCGACTTTTGGCGAACGTTTCTGCCGTGTGGTTTGGTTACCGCGTTGCTCGCCGGGCTCGTCGTGATCGAACCCGACTTCGGCACCGCGATGATGCTGGTGCTGATCTTTACCGTCGTGATCTACACGGCTGGCGCGCGCGTTGCGCATCTGGCGATGGCCGCAGCGCCGGCGTTAGTAGTGGCAGCGGGCTTGTTAATTTTTGTCCCGTGGCGGTTGAAGCGGCTCGTGACGTTTCTCGATCCGTGGGCCGATCAACAAGGTGCGGGTTTTCAGGTGGTCCAATCGCTGATCGCTATCGGCTCAGGTGGCTCGAACGGGCTCGGGTTCGCGCAAGGGAAGCAGAAGATGTTGTATCTGCCGTTCGCGCATTCGGATTTCATCTTCGCGGTTATTGGTGAGGAACTCGGACTGGTTGGTGCGCTGGCAGTCGTTTTCGTTTTCGCGTTGTTTCTCTGGCGCGGCGTTCGGACCGCGTTGCTCGCGCCGGATCGTTTTGGAATGTTGTTGAGCCTCGGCATTGTGGTGAGCATCGTCGCGCAGGCGCTTTTCAACATCAGTGTGGTGCTTTCGCTTGTACCGACGAAGGGCATTCCGCTGCCGTTTATTTCGTACGGTGGATCGTCCCTCGTGCCGACACTCGCGGCCGTCGGGATCTTGCTGAACGTGTCGCAGCACGCGAGTGGAAACATTGCCGATTTCAAATCGCCGATTGCCAGTTTGAGTAAGAAGTTTGAAGGTCGGGTAAGTCGGCAACCGGCGATCACCGATTGGCAATGAAAGTACTGATCGCTGCCGGCGGCACTGGCGGACACATTTATCCGGGGATCGCGGTCGCGCAGGAGATCATGCGACGCGACGCGAATTCAAAGGTGCGTTTCGTCGGCACAGCGCGCGGGCTCGAAACACGACTCGTGCCGCAAGCGGGATTTGAATTGTCGCTCATTGACAGTGCGGGTTTGAAGAACGTGGGTCGCATGGCGCAGATGCGCGGGGTAATGCTTCTGCCGAAGAGTTTTCTTTCGGCATTGAACCTGATTCGTGCCGTCAGACCGGATGTGGTCGTTGGAGCCGGCGGCTATGTTTCCGGTCCGGTGGTTTTGATGGCGGCGCTGACGAATCGACGAACGCTCGTGATGGAGTCAAACGCGCTACCAGGTTGGACCAATCGTGTGCTGGCACGCTTCGTCGATCGCGCAGCGGTTTCTTTTGAACAAGCGTTGCCGTTCTTTCGCGGCAAAGGCGTAGTGACCGGAAATCCGGTGCGTCGCGAGTTTTTTGAGATACCGCCGAAGCAAAGAGACTCGGGAAGGTTTTCGTTGCTCGTATTCGGCGGCTCGCAGGGAGCGCGAGCAATCAACGAAGGGATGGTAGCGGCGTTGCCGTCGCTGGCTAGTTTGAAGTGGACGTTACGAATCAAGCATCAGACAGGCCCGGCCGATTTTGAGAAAGTGAAGAAGGCGTACAGCGACGCCAGTTGGAATGAGCAAGCGGACGTGCGCAGTTACATTGACAACATGATGGCTGATTTCGCCGCGGCGGATCTCGTGATCTGCCGGGCTGGAGCCACGACGACAGCGGAACTGATCGCGGCCGGCAAAGCGTCGATCATGATTCCGTTCCCGTTCGCGGCTGACGATCATCAGCGGAAGAACGCGGAAGCGTTGGAAGCGGCTGGTGCGTCGCGAATGATCTTGCAGAAGGATTTGAGTGGCGAGCGATTAGCGAAAGAGATCGGTGTTTTTGCAGAATCGCCAGAGCGGATAAACCAGATGGAAGAAGCAAGTCGGAAGTTGGCCCACGGTGATGCTGCTTCAACAGCGGTAGATATGATTGAGGAACTGGCAAAGCGGTAATGTTTCGCAGAATTCAACACGTCCATTTCGTCGGTATCGGAGGCATCGGCATGTCCGGTATCGCCGAGGTACTGATCAATCTCGGCTTCCGCGTTTCCGGTTCCGACTTGAAGCGTTCGGCTGCCACAGATCGACTGCAAAAAATGGGTGTTGAGGTTTTCGAAGGTCACAACGCCGAGAACGTGGGCCAACCGCACGTTGTCGTTCGCTCGACGGCCGTGCGCGATGACAATCCCGAGATCGTCCAGGCGCACCGGCGTTCAATCCCAGTGATTGCGCGCGCCGAGATGCTCGCGGAGTTGATGCGACTCAAGCCGCATACCGTCGCAGTCGCTGGCTCGCACGGAAAGACGACCACGACGTCGATGGTCGCGACAGTTCTCGGACACGCGGGGCTGGATCCGACGATGGTTGTCGGCGGTGTTGTCGGCGCGTTTGGTTCCAACGCGCACCTCGGCACGAGCGACCTCATGGTTGTTGAAGCAGACGAGAGCGATCGGTCGTTTCTGATGTTGACGCCGACAATCGCCGTCGTTACCAACATTGATCGCGAGCACATGGACTATTACCACGACATGGACGACGTGCGTGCGTGCTTCGCAAGCTTCGTCAACAAAGTTCCGTTTTATGGTTCGTCCGTGTTGTGTCTCGACGATCCAAACGTGCAGGCGATTATTCCCCTCCTCGAACGGCGACGCATGACCTACGGATTCAGCGCGCAGGCGGACGTTTCGGCGCACGGCATTCGTCACGACAACAATTTCGGATCCAGTTTCAACGTGTGGCGCGGATCCGATGTGATGGGCGAGATGGTCCTGCGCGTACCGGGCCTGCACAACGTTTACAACGCGCTCGCCGCGATCACAGTCGGGTTCGAACTGGAAGTTCCCTTCGAAAAGATCGTCGAAGGACTTCACAGCTTCACTGGTGCGGGGCGGCGGTTCCAGGCGAAAGGCGAAGTTGACGGCGTTCTCGTCGTCGACGATTACGGACATCATCCGACGGAGATTCGCGCGACGCTCGCCGCCGCCAAACTCGGTTCGGGCGGCCGCCGGATCGTGGTGCTGTTTCAACCGCATCGCTACAGCCGCACGCACGACCTGATGCAGGAATTTGCGCGCTCATTTAACAACGCAGACGTGCTGTTCATTACTGATATTTACGCAGCGAGCGAGGATCCGATTGAAGGTGTGACTGCGGAAGCATTGACGAACGCCATCAAGCGCTTCGGTCACAAAGACGTCAACTACATCGGCGAACTCGAGAACGCCGCGCCGGCATTGCGTGAATGTGTTCAGCCCGGCGATCTCGTGCTGACTCTCGGCGCCGGAACAGTAAATCGAGTGAGTGAACAACTGCTTAGTTTACTGCGTGAAGCAAGTGATGAGTCGGCTGAACAAGCAGTTCTCCCGCGAAGGCGCCAAGGCGCAAAGGGAGAGGATTAGATGGACGTCTTTGCGTCTTTGCGCCTTTGCGGGAGACCTTAGAAAACGTGATCGTGTTGGAAGAAGTAAACAAATTGGAAGAACGAGATCGCGCCATCGAAGAGATCGCCGCGCGACTCGGCGTGCGCGCAGAACGCGGACGCCGCTTCGCCGAGTTGACCAGTCTTCGTGTCGGCGGTGCGATTGACTGGGTCATCTCCCCGCAGACGGAAGCAGAAGCTGCGGCAATTGTTCACGAGTTGGACCAGGCAGGCATTGGTTGGCGTCCATTGGGATCCGGCAGCAACGTTCTCGCCGACGATCACGATCATCACTACGTCGTTCTGAACATGAGTGAGATGAAAGGCGAGGTGCGGATCGAAGGCGATCGCGTGTCGGTGAGCGCTGGTTATTCATTGCCACGGTTGTGCATCGACGTCGCCCGCGCCGGACTTTCGGGAATCGAAGGTCTTGGCGGGATTCCGGGAACAGTCGGTGGTGCGCTCTGGATGAACGCGGGAGCTTTTGATCACGAGATCGGCACCGTGACTGAAACGGTGCGTGTTGCGCGTGAAGGCAAGGTGACTGACATTCCCGGCGACAGCATTCAGTGGAACTATCGTCACACGTCATTTAAAGACGGCGAGTTATTACTCGGCGCAACGTTGCGACTAACACCGGACGAACCGGAACAGATCAAAGCACGCATGGACGATGCGAAAAGCCGCCGACTCGCGACGCAACCGCACGGCTCGCGATCCGCTGGTTGTTTTTTCAAGAACCCACCGGCAAGCACGACAAGCACCGGCAAGATCATCGACGACCTGGGAATGAAGGGACAGCGTCGCGGCGGTGCCGTTGTGTCGCCGGTTCACGCGAACTTCATCGTCACTGAAGGTGAGAACGCGCGCGCCGAAGACGCACTTGCGCTGGCCGAAGAGATACGTGAACGCGTCAAACGCGAACAGGGAATTGAGTTGGAGTATGAAGTCGAACTTTGGCGCTCCAATCCCGAACCACCAACTGAGAAAGAGGAGCAATAACCTTGAGAGAACAAGTTGTACCTCAGAAAGTGGGCAACCGCACCGGCATCGGCAAAACGAAATCGTCCGCCGGTCAACGACCCGCGCGGCGCGATCGCGAACCGGGTCAAAGCGTGACGACGCGCTTGCGATCTCTTGTCGGTTACATTCCGCTCGCGTTGCGGATCGGCGTGATCGCGATATTTGGGTTGGTAGGTCTCATCGGTTATCGCGCCGCGGCTTCCGCCGACTTCTTCAAAGTGCGCAATGTCGAAACACGTGGCGCCGTGCGCGCTTCCAACGACGAAATCAAAGCAGCGGTGGTTCGCGATGTAGCCGGGACAGGGGTGTGGCGCGCCGATCTCGAACAAATGAGTAAGCACCTGGAACGCTTGCCGTGGGTCCGTACCGCGATCGTCACGCGTGTTTTGCCGGACGGCATTCGGGTGCGCATCACTGAACGCGAGCCGCGCGCCGTCGTCCGCACCACCTCCGGACGTTTCATCTGGGTCGACGACGATGCAGTGCATCTAGGCGAACTGAAGCCCACGGATCACATGCCGGCGTTCTTCCTGCACGGTTGGAACGAAGAGAACACAACTGCCGCACAGACAGAGAATCGCCAGCGCGTCGCCCGGTTTCTCGAACTCCAGCGCGAGTGGAATGCACAGTCGATCTCTGATCGAGTGAGTGAAGTAAACCTGCTCGATCTGCGCGACGTGCGCGTGCAACTCGCAGGCGAAGATGCGCAGATCGAAATTCGTCTCGGCGCACAGGACCACGCCTCACGTCTTAAGTGGGCGCTAACGGTCCTCGACAGAGAACGCCAAACGTCTCGTGGACCACTTATCAGTTACCTCGATCTCTCGCAGGGAAAGAGAGCAGTCGTCGGTCTCGTGACCGGCAAGCAGACGATCGCTGACTCGTCGGAGTCGGCGCGACGATAAATAGTCGCTAGGAGCAAACCCCGATGGCCAAGCGCACGCAACACACAATCGGACTCGACATAGGGACAAGCAAGGTCACGTGTATTGCAGGCGAGCCAGGTGAAGGTGGATTACTCGAAGTGGTTGGCATTGGAGAAGCAGAAGCGCGTGGTTTGCGAAAAGGAGTGATCGTGAATCCCGACGCTGCGGTGGATGCGATCAAGAAGGCAGTCGAAGATGCGGAACGAATGAGCGGACTCGAAGCGGAAGAAGTAACAATCAATCTCGCCGGCTCACACATCCTTGGCTTCAATGGCCAGGCAATTGTCGCCGTGTCGGGACGCGATCGCGAGATCGTTGCCGAAGACGTGCGCCGCGCGATCGACTCTGCTTGTGCGATTCAACTTCCCGCGGGCCGCGAGATCGTCGATCGACTGCCTCAGGAATTCATCGTCGACGATCAGGATGGCATCAACGATCCTGTCGGCATGATCGGTGCGCGCCTGGCAGTGAAGGTGCACATCGTGACCTCCCCAGTGACCGCGCGTCAGAACGCCATCAACGCCGTGAACCGCGCCGGCCTGGTCGTCGCTGACATGGTGCTGGAGCAGCTTGCCGCTGCCGAGGCGTCGCTAACTGAAGATGACAAAGAGTTTGGCGCGGCGCTTGTCGATGTCGGGGCGGAGACAACAGGGCTCATCATTTACCAGCGCGGCGCGGTCCAGCACACTGCGGTGTTCCCGCTTGGCGGTTCGCACTTCACAAACGACATCGCTTTCGGACTGCGAACGCCAATACCCGAGGCGGAGAAGATTAAGAGGACTGTGGGTTGCGCATGTAGCAGCTCGTTGAGCGAGATCGAGCGCGGTGAATTAGTAGACGTGCCGTCAGTCGGTGGACGTCCACCACGACAACTGTCGCGACAGATACTTTGCGACATTCTGCAACCGCGTGCTGAAGAAGTGTTGATGCACGTCGCTGACGAGATCAAAGACGCGGGTTGGGAACGTCAACTGTCGAGCGGCGTCGTGTTGACCGGTGGCGGTGCGTTACTCAACGGCATGACCGAGATCGCCGAACAGGTTTTCGACGCGCCCGTACGGATTGGTTTTCCGGAACGCGATCGTTTTGGTGGGTTGGTGGAAGACATTCAAAGCCCCGCGTGGGCAGCCGCCGCCGGTCTCGCGCTGCTTGCTCATCGCACTCAAGCGGCAGAGATTCGCACTGGAGTCGGCCGGCGAGGATCGACAGGAAAGTTAACGCACTTCGTATCACGATTTAAAAATCGTTTTGGTAGTATTTTCTGACAATGTGTTGTATGCTTGCGCCCCGGTTGCACAAGATATTGTCCGCAAGATATCGATGCCGATGGCTCAAGAAACGCAACATAGAAGGAAGCGGCCTTGGAAGCCATCCCGTTTTGGGAGAGAGGAACTAACTATGACACCGGACACTCGTCAACCCGGAACCGGCATTAATATTTTCATTGATGATGATCCGCCCCTCACCGGAGCGCGGATCAAAGTGATCGGCATCGGCGGCGGTGGCAGCAATGCAGTCAATCGCATGATCGAGGCCGGCATCGAAGGCATCGAATTTCTTGTTGCCAACACGGATCTCCAGGCACTCAAGCGCTCCCGCGCCCCGATTAAAATTCAACTCGGAAGCCGTTTGACGAAAGGTCTCGGCGCCGGCGCCGATCCTACCGTCGGCCGCGAAGCCGCGCTCGAAGACACTGACAAGATCATCGAAGTGCTCGAAGGCGCCGACATGGTGTTTGTGACCACTGGTCTCGGTGGCGGCACGGGCACTGGCGGTGCACCGATCATTGCTTCGCTTGCGACTGAGCTCGACGCGTTGACAGTCGCAGTCGTGACGAAGCCGTTTCACTTCGAAGGACGCCGTCGCATGCAACAGGCCGAGCAAGGTCTGCGCGAGTTGCGCGAGTGCGTCGACACAGTGATAACGATCCCCAACGAGCGTTTGCTGCACACCGTCGAGCGCGGCGTCTCTCTCTCCGATTCTTTCCGCGTTGCTGACGACGTGCTGCGCCAGGCAGTGCAAGGAATCAGCGATTTGATCACCGTTCCGGGTTTGATCAATCTCGACTTCGCGGACGTGAAATCGATCATGCAGGGAATGGGAATGGCGTTGATGGGGGCGGGGCGCGCGACTGGAGAAAACCGCGCGATCGAAGCTACTCAACAAGCGATCTCCTCGCCGTTGCTTGAAGAAGCGACGATCCAGGGCGCGAAGGGTGTTTTGATCAATATCACCGGTGGACCGGATCTCACGTTGTTTGAAGTCAACGCTGCGTCGTCGATCATTCGCGAGTCGGCTGATGACGATGCCAACATCATCTTCGGCGCGGTCATCGACGAAAATATGACTGACGAGATGAAGATTACGGTGATCGCAACCGGCTTTGACAAAGAAGCCGTGGCAGTTGCTTCGGCAGCGTCGACCACAACGATGCCGGTTCCTCCGCCTCGTTTCGTAACGCGGCCCGCGGATGATTTACCGCGACCGATGATGGCAAACCCGCGCGTCGATGATCTCGACGTTCCCACGTTCATCCGCAAGAAAGCGGATTGAGTAAGTAGTTTTTCCGTGTCATCCGCATGCGGCAACGCAGATGACACGGATGCATTATTTCTTGCAATAAAAATCGTAAAACTAATTGACTGCTTTGGAGTTTTCTCCTTTGCTTTTTCTGCTCGTGTTGTGTAGCATGTCGCTCATTCCTTGCAGGAAAATCCATTACGGGTAATGTTCGTTCCTCTCCTCGGGTGGGCCGCAGCCTGCGAGAGTTTTAGCTGATCTTGTACGTACAACTAAGCCCTGTGTCTTAAGCATATAAGTTCCTGACGGGTGAAACACCCGTCTTAGATATTTGGAGGTAATAATCACGTGAATCGCAAACTCATCAGAACCACACTCGCGGAAGTCAAAGGCAAGGCCCGAGAAGTTCCGCAGCCCAGAGAGCGTTCGAATGGGAGCTCCCGCGCCTCAAACGACGGCAGTCAGGCACGTGCCGCGCAACAACACTCGCACGCGCCAGTTCAGGTCAAGAAGAGAGTTCCACCTCCTAATGAAACCAATGCGGAGATTTTCTACTACAAGAAACAGATCGACGCTCACACCGTGATGGTCATCGTTCTACTTGATGGTGAGGAAATTGAAGGGACGATCGAGTGGTACGATCGTGGCGCGTTAAAGGTCAATCGTAAGGGAGCGCCGAATCTGCTCGTGCTCAAACGGAACGTCAAGTACATGTTCAAGGCGGACGAGCGAGTTCAAAGCGCTAGCGACTAAAGCAAGACTTAAGCGGCCCTCGCCCCTGTTAAAATCTTTGCCCAGGACAACGTGCGTCGCCTCAAGAAATGCGACACTCAGACCAAAGCTCATCAAGCGGGGGTCCTCGACCCCGGCGAGTTCTGCCGCGCATCGGCATCACCATGGGCGACCCGTCGGGCATCGGTCCGGAAGTGGTGCTCAAGGCTGTCGCTGAAGAAGAAATAAAGCGCATCTGTGTGCCAGTGATCATCGGCGACGCGCAGTTGTTGGCGCACACCGCCCGCACTCTCGATCTTCAATCCGGCTATGACATCATTCGTCGAGGCGAGGACTTTCCCGAACAGTTCTCCGAGCCCATCATCTATCATCTCGACAACATCAGCGGCTCCATCGAACCCGGTATCGAGTCGGGTGCCGCAGGGAAAGCCGCTGGTGAATACATTGAAGCGGCGGTGGAGTTGTGTGCGGCAGGGAATGTCGACGCGATCGCCACGGCGCCGATCAATAAACGCGCCTTGTTTCTCGGCGGCTACAGTTTCCCCGGCCACACGGAATTCCTGGCGCATCTGACCGGCACCGAAGAGTGTGCGATGGCTTTTGTCGCAGCGAATCTTCGGATCGTGTTGTTGTCGACTCACGTACCGCTGTCGCAAGCGATTCGCATGGTAGAAAAGGATCGCGTGGTGAAGATCGTCAATCTCACCAATCGTGAACTTCAACGTTGGGGAATCGAGCGCCCGCGACTCGCAATCGCAGCGCTCAATCCACACGGAGCGGAAGGCGGCCTGTTTGGAGTGGAAGAGGCGTCGGAGATTATGCCGGCGATAGAGGCGAGCCGCCGGCTCGAAGAAATCAATGTACAGGGACCGTTTTCGGCTGATACCGTGTTTCTGCGCGCCTCGCGCGGCGAGTTCGACGCCGTCATCGCGTGTTATCACGATCAGGCAATGATTCCGGTGAAGTGTTTGTCGTTTGGCGAGGCGGTCAACGTCACGCTGGGTCTGCCTTTTATCCGGACCTCGGTCGATCACGGCACTGCTTTTGACATTGCGGGCAAAGGACTCGCGGAGCACTCGAGCATGGTGGCCGCGATCAAACTGGCTGCGGAACTGTCGATGAAGTCGGGCGAGAGCTGCCGCGCCGTTGAGATCTAAAAAACCCTGTCTCACTATTCTTTCGAGGAAACACTCACATGGAGAACAACGACGACGTGACCACCGGGAACGAGGAGAAGAAACCACGCCGGATGTTAGTGGCCGACGATGATCCGGCGATCCTGCGTTTGATCGCGACGATTCTCGAGAAGGAAAACTTTACGGTAGTGACGGCTCGCGATGGACGTGAGGCGTACAAGACGTTGCAGGCGGACGCTGATTTTACAGCGGCGATTCTGGACGTCGTGATGCCGCACATTTCCGGACCGGAGTTAGTGCGGTACATGAAAGCGGAAGATCGTTTGAAGAAGATTCCGGTGATGATGATGACTGCCGAGCAGGATCCGAAGCTCTCGTCGGATAGTTTCTCGGCGGGTGCTGTTGTATTCCTGCCTAAGCCTTTTACGACGGCGCAACTGCAAATCATGTTGCAGATGTTGATCGGCAAACAGCCTGCTGAGTGATGTTGAATCCGCGTTATTGCTCCTATCTTTGGCTCCTCCTTGTTCTCGCTCCTGTTGTTGCTCGCGCTGATCTAAGTCAAAGTCAGGCCCGCAAACTGATTCAGGCGTTGGGCGGAGATTCTGTTCGCGTGCAGCAGATTCGTACTGGTTCGGCGGAGAGTGCTGAAGTTGGCGCGGAACTGCAACTCGTGTTTCGCGTAACGCAGCATGATGGTCGCTGGCGGTTGAGTGAAGTGCGGACTGCACCGAATCGCTGGGAACGCGTGGACTACATCGCGCAGGCAGTGAAGGTTGAGCTCAAGGAAGACAAGTGTGACGAGCCATCGGAGTTTGCGCGCACCGCTGATGCGACTGAACTCACTACGAAGCGCGCGCGATGTTTAGTTGCGGCACTCTTCAATGTCCAACTGCCGTCTGATCAAGTGAGGATACGTAACGTATCTCCGTTTGGGCTTTCTTTCGGTTCCGCTGATGCGTCTGCGTTGATAACGTCGTTGGTTCAACTCGATTACCGCTTCGTGCGCGATGCACGAGGATGGCAAGTGGCGGCGGTCAAGATCGGCAATCGCGATTGGTTGGACGTCCAGGGTGTCTCCGCTTCGGTGGATCAACTGAAGCGTTCATCTGCTGCGAATGAGTTGTCGTTGATTGCCCAGGCTCTTGATAATTATCGTCGCGACCGTGGGGTTTATGTCGTTTCAGACAAAGAATCGGTCTTAATCGACCACCTCAGCCCACGCTATCTGACGCGTGTAATTCGGGTGGATCCGTGGCACCGCCCGTATCAGTACGAAGGCAGCCAAACCGGCTATTCGCTGCGTTCCCTCGGCCCCGACGGCAAACCCAACACAGGCGACGATATAGTGGTCTCAAATCGATGACCGTCTTATCCGCGGCTTCGCCGCCTGATGTTGAGGCGTGGCTTTGCCGCGCCGCCCGTGGTTAACCCAACCTGGGGCTACGCCCCCAAAAACTAAACTCTTGACTGCCCCTAACGGCGGGTGTTAGGTTTCATATGAGGTCTGTTCCAAAGGCCCACTGCGTAACGACTTGCCCGCGCCATCCGTGCTAACGCACAGGCCCCGCCGATGGTGCAATTCAGCTAAAGGAACTAGCTTTGCTAGCTGGACGCAAACTCCTACTTGCCGACGATTCGGCCACCATTCAGAAAGTCATCGACCTTACGTTTGCTGACGAAGGTGTGC
>Ga0209387_1000255_pt1 | contig 15591 bp, 13 predicted proteins | sample NCControl_FD_187515 | JGI IMG/M metagenome (GOLD analysis project Ga0209387, IMG submission 187515) | Agricultural soil microbial communities from Utah to study Nitrogen management - NC Control (SPAdes) (version 2) | ecosystem: Environmental > Terrestrial > Soil > Agricultural land | place: USA...
AGTAACCTGGTCGGGTGGCCGGCCCGGCTTCGGGGAGCCAAAACCGCTCTTCTCGATGCGAGGCTTCGTGGAGGGGGTGGAGCAGCGGTCGTTCCAGCCCGAGCCGGGGGGGCGCTCGTTCCTCATGGTTCAGGAGGCGGAGTCCAAGGCGCAACCACAGCTGGTGCTGGTGCTCAATTGGTTCGAGGAACTCAAGGCGAAAGTGGGCCCCAGGCGCTGAATGTCGTCTCCATGGCGTGTCGACCAAGGAGATTCTCATGTCGAAAACGAGCCGGTTTCTGCTGATCCTGACGCTCTTGGCTGTGGCCGGCACTCCCGCCATGGCGCAACGGCCGGACAAGCCGGCCAAGCCCGCCAACCCGAAAGGCGCCAAGGACCAGCCCGTGGTCCGCGTCGTTTTCCACGATTCGGATCGCGGGGTGTTTCGCGAATACTACCGTACCCGTCGGGAGGGCGTAAAACCGCTCCCGCTGGGGATCTCCAAGAACCTGGTGCGCGGAAAGCCGCTTCCTCCCGGCATCGTCAAGACCCGGGTGCCGGATGCGGTGCTGGTGCAGCTGCCCTGGCGCCCCCGCGGCTACTCCTTCTTCCTGGTGGGTGACCGGGTTGTATTGCTGGATGGGAACGGACGCGTCGCCGACATCCTGGACAGCATCTTCTAGCGGAGCGGCGGGAGCCACTGATGAGGTTGCTCCGAATCTCCGCCCTGCTGGCGCTGTTCGCGCAGGACCCGGCCGGGCGGCCCCGCTTCGAGGCTTTTCCGGGCGAGCTCCGCCTCGGTACGCCCTCGCTCACCAATGCGATCGCCGACTACGACGGGGACGGGGATCTCGACATTTACGTGGGCATGAACGGAGCGCCCAACCGTCTGTACCGGAACGACGGGGGCTCCCTTACCGAGGTGGCCGGCGACGCGGGGATCGCCGACGCGCGCGCCACTCGATCGGCCGCCTGGTCCGATTTCGACGCCGACGGGGATCCCGATCTGCTCCTGGGATTCGCCGGGCCGGCCGGGATCCTCAAGCTGTATCGCAACGATGCCGGCCGCTTCACCGACATCACCCGCGAGTCCGGCCTCCAGCGAGACTCGGCCGCGGTGCGGCAGCTCTCCTGGATCGACCTCGACGCCGACGGGGATCTGGATCTGTTCGTGGCGTTCCGTGACAAGCCAAACGCACTCTACCGCAACGAAGCCGGGCGTTTCGCCGACGTTGCCGTGTCGCTCGGTCTCGCCGATTCGCGCAAGAGCGTGGGCGCGGTCTGGCTCGACTACGATCAGGACGGCGACCTCGACCTCTACCTGGCCAACCAGGACGGCGACCGGAACGGCCTCTGGCGGAACGACGGCGCCCGGTTCACCGACGTCGCCGACTCGGCGGGCGTGGCGTGGGGAGGGCGCCGGCCCGACGACCCCACCAACGGAACCGTTCGGCCCTGTGCCGCCGATGTGGACGGCGACGGACGGCTCGACCTCTTCGCGGCCAACTACGGGAAGAACGGGCTCCTGCTCAACCGCGGCGGGCGGTTCGAGGATGTCTCGGCCGCGTGGGGGGTCGATCTGGACGCCCGGTACGACGCCTGCGCCTTTGCGGACGTGGATCACGACGGCCGACTCGACCTCTACGTGAACGGGACGGTCACCGGCGGGACCAGTTATCGCGATTTCCTCTATCGGCACGCCGGGTCACGCTATGTCGACGTCACCGCCGACAACCTGGCCGAGCTCCAGGCGGATCACGGCGTCCAGTGGGCCGATCTTGATTCCGACGGTGATCTCGACCTCGCCCTCACCGGTGCCGCGGCCCCCGGCACGGTGGTGCTGCTTCGGAACCTGCTTCCCGCGGAAGCGGCCGCGCGTTCCCTGAGCGTCCGTGTCCTCGACGCCCAGGGCCGCGCCACCCGCGCCGGCACCGAGGTGCATTTGTTTGCCGCCGGCACCCGGCGGCGGCTCGGCACCAGGCTGGTGGATACCGGCTCGGGCTATAACTCGCAGAACGATATGCCGGTGCACTTCGGCCTGGCCGACCTGACGCCGGTGGACGTGGAAGTCGTGTGGCCGGGGAACGGGCGTCGAGTGGTGACGCGCATGGCCCACGTGAAGCCCGCCGAATGGCGCGGACGTACCCTCGTGATCCGGGTCGGCACCTGAGCGACCTAAAGCCGGCTCCCGCTCGGCTCACCAGGCCTGGGTCGGCACCGCCTTGGGGGGAGGGAGGGAGCGCACGTAGGTCACCAGCTTCCAGATGATTGGTGTCGACAACAATCCCCCGTAGGCGGGCATGCCTTTGGGCCGGCCGAAGTAAATCGACTGAAACAGCGCCGCATCGCTCCCGCCGTATCGCCAGCGGCCGTCGCTCAGGCTCGGCGCGGCCCATCCCTCTCCCCCACCGTGGCAGCCATCGCAGTTCATCGAGCTGAAGAGGAGTTTGCCCTCGGCGGCCGACTTCTCGTCTCCGGTGAACGGATTCGACTCGCTGGCTCCGCGCGGCGCCGTGCCGCCGGCCAGGACGTGCTGGTCATAGCGCACCGAGGGGGGAACTGCCATCGAATCGGCGAGCGTCGCACCTTCGGACTGCTTCGCGCCGCACCCCGCGGCAAGCGCCAGTCCCACGAGGGGCAGGAGTCTCACAGCGCGAAGACCCAGACCATGCCGCCACCGCTGGTATAGCGGCCCAGATCGTGGATGAAGTCGGCCGGGTCCCGTACGTCGGTGGGATCGTCGGAACGCACATCCCCGGAGAGCAGCGCCCAGTCCCCGCCGATTCCCGAATAGACCGCCACGTACTGCCGCCCGTCGGGGCCGCGATAGGTGATCGGCGCGCCCACGATGCCTGACCCGACTTTGAATTTCCAGAGCGGCGCGCCGGTGCGCGCATTCACCGCCTTGAGCCAGCCGTCCAGGGTGCCATAGAACGCCACGTCGCCCGCGGTCACCACCACGCCGCTCCAGACCGGATACTTTTCCTTGATCTCCCACACCTTCCGTCCGCTCACGGCGTCCCAGGCCATGAAGCCCCCCATGTGCCCGCCGGGTCCCGCGACATATGGAGTACTCGCCCCGATGAAGGGAGTTCCCCGGATTCGGGCCCGCTGCTCCGCGTTGAAATCCATGCACAGGTTGACCGTGGAGACGTAGAACCAGCCGGTCCGAGGGGAATACGCCGCGGGAGACACCGGGCTCTTGCCGCCCTCCAGGCTGGGGCAGATGTACTTGACGTTGCGGCGGGTGGACCCGGTGAATTTGGTCGTATCGATCACCGGCCGGCCGGACGTGAGATCGATGCGCCGGGCCCAGTTGACGTGCGCGTACGGCTCGGCGACGAGCACTTCCCCGTTGGTGCGATCGATGGTGTAGGCAAAGCCGTTCTTGTCGAAATGCACCAGCGCCTTGCGCACCCGGCCCTTGATGGCGAGGTCGACCAGGATCATTTCGGCGTTCGAGTCGTAATCCCAGTTGTCATGTGGAGTGAACTGATAGGCCCAGATCAGCGAGCCATCGCCCGGACGACGGGCCAGGACGCTGTTGGTCCACTTGTTGTCGCCCAGCCGCTGCTCGGGATTGTAAGGGCCGGGATTGCCGACTCCGTAGTACATCAGGTCGAGCTCGGCGTCGTAGGACAGCCACCCCCACACCGGCGCTCCGCCGATCTTCCAGGTGTCGCCGGACCAGGTGGAAAGACCCAGATCGGTGCCCCGATCGTAGAACGGCCTGAACGTCCCGGAGCGAGCCAGGATGTCGCGGTCCGAGCCGACGTTGCGGGCCATCCAGGCCAGGTTGCCGGTCGCGAGGTCCAGCGCCTTGAGCCACCCGTGAATGCCGTACTCTCCACCCGAGGGCCCCACGAAGACCCGGTTGCGCACCACCATCGGGGCCATCGGGGTGGTTTCTCCCTCCGCCAGATCGGCGACTTTCACGTTCCAGAGCTCCCGGCCGGTGGCGGCGTCCACGGCGACGGTATGACCGTCGAGGAGGTTGTAGACAATCTTGCCGTCGGCGTAGAACGCCCCCCGGTTGATGGCGTCGCAGCACGCCATCCCGAGGGCGTTCGGATCGACCATGGGGCGGTATTTCCACTTGAGTGGATAGTCGGGCCGGGTCAGGTCGAAGGCGTAGAGGACGTTGGGGTAGGGAGTCACCACGTACATCGTGTTATTCACGACCAGGGGCTGTCCTTCGTGCCCCCGCAGGACCCCGGTGGAAAAATTCCAGACCGGCTTGAGCCGCGCCACGTTTGCGGGGGTGAGCTGGGTCAGGCCGCTGTACCGGGTCGAGCCGTAATCCCTGCCCGGCATGGCCCACTGCCCATCATCCGGGCGTTGCGCTGCGCCGGTGCAGGGAGCGACAACGCTCCCCAGCAGGAACAGACGGACCAGGGTCGTTCGAGACGATTCCATCCTGGTCCAACACTACCAGCTTCGCTCCGGAAGTACAGCAGGGACCGGATTCTGGTGTCATATTCCCTCCGTGCCCCTGAGCGAGCAAACGCCGCCCTCGGCGGAGTATCGTCGGCTGGACGAGCGCCGGATTGCCCAGACCCTGGGGCGACTCCGCGCCCGGATCTCCGAGCGCTTTCCCGGTTCCGGGCTCTCCCGGGTGGCCGACGAGCTGGGAACCCTGGGCGAGGAAACCACCACCCTGGTCGCCTATCTGCGGCAGCCCCACTGGCCGATCCGGATCGGCGCCGGCCTCGCCATGACGGCGATGCTCGGTGTGCTGCTCGTCGTGGTCAGCTATTTGCCGCTTTCTCCCCGGGTGCTCGGCTATGCCGAATTCGTTCAGGCCATGGACGCGGCGCTCAGCACCCTGGTCTTCCTGGGCGCCACCCTCTTCTTCCTGATCACCCTCGAGGTCCGGATCAAGCGCCGCAGGGCGCTCGCCGCGCTGCACCAGCTCCGCAGCGTGGCCCACATCGTGGACATGCACCAGCTCACCAAGGATCCGGAGCGGATCACCTCGCCCGAGCCCGACACCGCCTCCTCTCCGGTGCGCGCCCTCAGCCCGTCGGAGCTGGGCCGCTATCTCGACTACTGCAGCGAGCTGCTGTCGGTCATCAGCAAGCTGGCCGCGCTGCACGTACAGCATTTCCAGGATTCGGTCGCGCTGGCCGCGGTCAACGAAATCGAAACCCTCACCACCGGGCTCTCCGGCAAGATCTGGCAGAAGATCACCCTGCTCGACCAGGCCGCCTCGTGAGGCCGGGCATTGTCGCGGCCGGCGCCAGGGCTTTTCTGGCCGCGTTCCCCCGATAGGACGATATTGCTTTGGTGCCCACCGATATCCCGGCGGAGCTCGTCGCCGCTCTCGAGAAACGCTATGAGCTCCGCGAGCTCCTCGGCCGCGGCGGCATGGCGACGGTTTATCTGGCCCATGACCGGAAACACCAGCGAGTGGTGGCGCTCAAGGTCCTGCGTTCGGAGCTCTCCGCGACGATTGGCGCGGAGCGGTTTCTCAAAGAGATCCAGATCGTCGCCCAGCTGACCCACCCCCACATCCTGCCGCTGCACGATTCCGGCGAAGCCGGCGAGTTCCTCTACTACGTGATGCCCTACATCAGCGGCGGCTCGCTCCGGCAGCAGCTTCTGGACCGGGGCCACCTCGACCTCCCCCGCGCCCTCGCCATCGCCGGCCCGGTGGCCGATGCGCTGAGCTACGCCCATGGGATGGGGATTCTCCACCGGGACATCAAGCCGGAGAACATCCTGTTCTCCCAGGGGCACCCGATCGTGGGCGACTTCGGGATCGCAAAAGCGGTGAGCTCCGCCTCCGAAGCGCAGCATCTGACCCGTACCGGGTTCTCATTGGGCACCCCGGGCTACATGAGCCCGGAGCAGGCGGCCGGGATGACCGACCTCGACGTCCGCACCGACGTCTACAGTCTCGCCGCGGTGATCTACGAGATGCTGGTGGGCGAAGTACCGGGCCGCTGGCCCACCGAAGACGCGGTGCGCGCCGGCCGCTTTCTCGAAGCCTCGGCCCTGCACCGGACCCGGCTGGCTCCGAGCGGCGCTGCGGTCGAAGCGGCGCTGGTGCGCGCGCTCGCCATTCGTCAGGATCAGCGTACCGAGTCACCGGCAGGCCTGCTGGAAGAGCTCCGGGGAATTCCGCCCCGGCGGAAATACCGCTCCGAGGAAGCGGTGGAAATCGTCAAGCGCGCGGCGCTGCTTGAAGCCAGCAATCCCACCGGCGCGGGCGCCATGACGATCGGCGGCGTGGAGGCCCTGGGTGCCGAAGTGGGGATCTCACCCGAGCTGGTGCGCTCTGCCGCGCGGTCGGCCGTGTCCCGGAGCACCGGGTCCGCCGGCACTCCGGTTCCGCCGCCTACCGCGAACCGGCTGGCGGGCGGCCCGACTCGCATCTTTCTCGAGCGCATCGTCGAAGGTGAGCTGCCGGAATCCTCCTTTCTCTACGTGGTCGAGGAGATCCGCCGAGTACTCGGCAGCACCGGCCAGGTGAGCCAGCTGGGCCGGTCGTTCTCCTGGTCCATGGGCAAGTCACCGTCCGGCCGCAACATCGAAATCAGCGTCAGCGTGCGGGCCGGCAGGACCCGCATCGCCGTGGACGAGAACCTGATCCCTCTGGTGGGCATTGTCTACGGCCCGGTTGGAGGGGTCATGGGCGGCATGGGGATGGGAGTGCTCTCGGGAATTCTCGCGGGCGCTTTGGGAAACCCGGCGCTGATCGTCGTCGCCGCTCCACTGTGGTTTGCGCTGACCTACGGCACCGGCCGGGCAATTTATGGCACCGTCACTCGCCGGCGGCTGCGCAACCTCACCGAGCTGGCCGACCGGCTCGCGGCGGTCACCGAGGACGAGATACTTTCGACCCGGGCGCTGCCCGGCGCTTCCGACCCATTCACTCCCCGCTTTCCGGAGCCCCGATGAAATCGAACGTCGGCCGCCTGTCGGTCATGATGTTCCTCCAGTACGCGGTGTGGGGCGCCTGGCTTCCGCTGGCCGCCCGCTACCTCACCGCGCCGGTCGGGGAAGGCGGACTGGGATTCACCGGGACACAGATGGGGTTGATCCTGGGGCTGGCCGGCTCGATCGGGGCGATCTGCGCGCCATTCATCGCCGGGCAGCTCGCCGACCGGCACTTCAGCACCGAGCGGTTCCTGGCGGTCCTCCTCGCGATCGGCGGGGTGGTCAAGTGGATCACCGCGTCCCAGACCGGCTACGGAGCCTGGCTCTTGCTCTCCATCGCCTACAGCGTGGTATACATGCCCACCCTGGCGCTCTCCAACTCGATGGCGTTCGCCAACCTCGATAACCGGGAGCGGCAATTCCCCAAGGTCAGGGTCTGGGGAACCATCGGGTGGATCGCGGCGAGCTGGATCTTCCCGATGATCTATCTGCAGAGCGGATTGCAGCTCCAGCTGATGCCGCCTTTTCTGGTGGGGCCGGAGCTGCCCAACGTCACCGCGCGGCTGGCAGACTCACTTCGGTTCTCGGCGCTGATCTCCTGGGGGTACGCGGTGTTCTGCCTCACCCTCCCGCACACCCCGCCGCGCAAGGACGCAACCGAAAAGCTGGCGTTCAAGAGAGCGTTCGGGCTGCTGCGGGAGCCGTCCTTCGCCGTGCTGATCGCCGCCGCGCTGCCGATCAGCATCATCCACCAGGTCTATTTCCTCCAGACCCCGCCCTTCCTCTCCCACCTGGGACTGCTCGACAGCCAGATCGGCCCGGCCATGACCATCGGACAGTTCAGCGAGATTCTCGTGATGGCGCTGCTGGGCGCGATGCTGGCGCGGCTGGGGTTCCGAACCGTGATCACCATCGGAGCCCTGGCCTATTTCGTACGGTACATGATCTGGAGCGTGACCTCGCTCCCGGTGGAGGTCCTGGTCGCGAGCCAGGTGCTGCACGGGATCTGCTACGCCTGCTTCTTCGCCTCCGCCTACATCTACACCGACCGGGTCGCCCCTGCGGACGTGCGCCATTCGGCCCAGACGGTGTTCGGGATCATCATCCTGGGCGGCGGGCCGGTGCTGGGAGGCCTGCTTTCCGGCTGGCTGGCCGACACCTACGCCCAGACCGCCGGTGTGGTCGATTATGGCGCACTCTGGAGGGTGGTGTCGCTCATCGGTCTGGCGGCGACGGTCTTGTTCTGGATCGGCTTCCGGGAGCGGAAGGTCGGATCGGCCATCCCGGGGTCCGCCGGCGCCCCGCCCGAGGCCGGGCTGTAAACCCTGCAACAATGGCCGGCATCCCATTCTCGTGTCCACACTTGCCGTTGTCGCCGCGCCGCCGCTGCAGCACGCTCGGACGCTGGTCCATCCGGCCGCGATGAGCGAGCTGGTGCGCCGCGCTCAGGCGGGGGACTCCGACGCCTTCGCGGCGCTCTACCGGACCCATGTGGGCAAGGTACACGCGCTCTGTCTCCGGCTCGCCGGGGATGCCCACGATGCCGCCGATCTGACCCAGGACACCTTCGTTCGCGCCTGGGAATCGCTGGCCAGCTTCCGGGGTGAGAGCGCGCTGGGAAGCTGGCTTCACCGGCTGGCGGTGAATGCTTTTCTGGGAACCCGGCGTGCCTCGGGTCGTCGGGAGCGGCGGATCTTCGCGGTGGAGGACCCCGCCGTCCTGGAGCGGGGAGAAGAAACTGCGGCGCCGGGCCTCTCGATGGATCTGGAGCAGGCCATCGCCGGACTGCCCAAGGGAGCAAGGACCGTGTTCGTGCTGCACGATATCGAAGGGTACCAGCATGAAGAGATCGCGCGGATGACCGGCATCGCATCGGGAACCTCGAAGGCCCAGCTCTTCCGGGCCCGCCGCCTGTTGCGGGAGGCGCTGGCCCGATGACCTGCCGGGATTTCGAAGCCCGCGCCGATGCCTACGCGGAAGGCCGGCTCAGCCCGCGGGAGGCGGCGGCGTTCGAAGCGCATCTGGATCGCTGCGCCGCCTGCGGCGCGGCGCTGGAGCGCGCCGCCGGGACTCCACCCGGTCTGACGGCCCTGGCGCGCTCAATCGAGCCGGCCGAGGACCTCTGGCCCGCCATCCGCGGCCGGCTCGCCTCGCTGGGGCAGCGCCCCGGCCGGGTTGCGGTCCCCCGATGGGGTCTTGCCGCAGCGGCGCTGCTCCTGATCGCGTTCTCTTCGGGCGTAACCGCCGTCCTGCTCCGTCCGGCTCCCCGGACAGCGAGTGCGACGCTCGACGTGAGCGCGCTCGAAGCGCAATATGCCGCGGTGAGCGAAGACCTGACCGGCGCGTTGGAGCAGGCGCGCTCCCGCCTCGACCCCGCAACCATGGCCACGATTGAGCGCAACCTGCGGATCATCGACACCGCGCTCAACGAGACCCGGCAGGCGCTGGCGAACGATCCCGGCAATCCGGCGCTGGGTCAGATGGTGGTGGCCGCCTGGCGGCAGAAGGTCGATCTGCTCCGGCGAGCCACCGCCCTGGGGGCGGAAAGCTGATGCGCGCCTTCGTCCTGCTCGCGGCCCTGCTGGCGTCCACTCCGCTTCCGGCGCAGGAGAAGGTCAACCGCCGTATTGCCATCGCCTCCGATGCCTCCATCCGGATCTGGAACCTGGCGGGCATCACCCGGATCATCGGCTGGGATCGTGATTCCATCGCGGTGACCGGCACCGTTCCATCGGGTGCCTTCTACATGGGCGGCTCCGGGACCGGCGCCAAGCTCGGCGTGGAACGCCCCGACGGAAGCAAGGGTGACCTTCCCGCCACCCTCGAGATCCGGGTGCCCCGCAACGCGCGCCTGTGGGTCAAGTCGGCCAGCGCCTCGATCGAAGTGTCCGGCCTCACCGGAGAGGTGGAGTGCTCCTCGGTGGACGGCGCGGTCCGGGTCGAGGGGTCGCTCCGGCTGGTGGTCGCCGAGTCCATGGAGGGGAATCTCAGCGTCTACGGCCCCATGAGCGTCGTCCGCCTCAAGGGGGGCGGGGGGACGATTACCCTGCGAGGCGCCCGGGGCGACTTGATGGCCACCACCGTGGGAGGCGCGATTCTGCTGACCGACGCCGCCCTCCGGCGGGCCCATCTGGAAACGGTGTCCGGTCCGGTGGCCTACGACGGCACCGTGGCGGCACGCGGCACGCTCGAGGTCATCACCCACAGCGGCGATGTGACCCTCCGGCTTCCCACCGAGATCTCCGCCGAATTCGACCTCTCGTCCTTCGACGGCGCGATCCTCTACGGGCTGAGCGGGAAGGGCAAGGGGAAGGGCGAACCAACGCCGCAGGTGGGGAAGCCGATGTCGTTCACCACCGGTGGTGGCGACGCCCGGGTCACGGTCCGGTCCTTCAAGGGGGAGATTCGGGTGCTCAAGCCGTAGGTCCCGCCCGCCCGCGTTGGTATCTTCCTGACACCAAGTCGCCAAGACCACCGTAGGTCGTACCACCTCACACACCGACGACCGTGAAACGAAGCACCAGGCTGATCCTGCTTTTGATCGGCGCCACCCTGGTGGCGCTGATGATCTGGAAAACCGGCCCGGCGACGCTACTGGCCGGGCTCCGCTCATCGGCCTGGGTGGTCGCGGTGCTGCTGCCCCTCTGGGCGGTGGTGTACATCCTGAACGCGGTCGCCTGGCGGATGCTGACCTCCGGCGGGGGGAAACCGCTCCCGCTGATTCAGGCGTTCCGGATCACCCTGATCGCCTTCGCGGTGAACTACGCCACCCCGCTGATGAGCTTCGGCGGGGAGCCGCTCAAGGTCATCGCCGCCACCCCCTGGCTGGGTCACCGGCGGGCGGTCGGCTCGGTGGTCGCTTTCCGGCTGCTGCACGCCCTGGCCCATGTCATCGGCTTTTTGGTCGCGCTGGTTCCCGCCTACTTCCTGCTGCCCCGAACCCCGCTGGTGCTCGGTCTCATCCTGGGGATCGGCGCACTCCAGGTGTTCCTCCTCGTGTTTCTGGTCTCCCGGCACCGGGAAGGAATGGCGATTCACCTGCTCCACCTGGTGCGGAGAATCCCCTTCCTGCGCCGTCCGGCCCAGAAGCTGGAGGAACGCACCCCGGCGCTGCACGAGATCGACGAGCACCTGACCGCGGTCTACACCCGGGCACCCCGGCGGTTCTACGCCGCGCTGGGCGTGGAGACCTTCGCCCGGTTTCTCACCCTGTCCGAGCACTGGATCATCCTGTACGCACTCGGTCTCGGGAACGATCCCTGGCGGGCGCTGGTGATCGGAAGCTTCTCGTCGCTGGTGATCAACGCGCTCTCTTTCCTGCCGCTCGAAATGGGCTCGAAAGAGGGAGGGCTCTACCTGATCTTCAAATGGATGGGGTATGGGCCGGGGCTGGGACTGCAGGCTTCACTGCTGGGCCGGATTCGGGAGATCATCACCATCGGCATCGGGATGGGACTGATCTGGACGGTGCGGGACGTCACCACCCCCGCTTCGCCCATTCCTTCTTCGCCTCCGCATGACCGTGCTCCACCGCCCGCCTGAGCCAGTCCCGGCCGGCCGCGAGATCGCGCTCCATCCCGCCCTTTCCCTCGAGCAGCATCATCGCGAGCTGATACTCCGCTTCGGCGTCCTGTTTTGACGCGGCCTGGTTGTACCATTTGATCGCCATGGCGGGATCCTTCTTGATGCCCCGGCCGGTGGCATAGGCGGTTGCCAGCTTCGTCATCGAGGAGGCATCGCCCAGCTCCTCGGCGGCCCGCATGTACCAGCGTACCGATTCCCCGGGGTTCTTCTCGAATCCGTTTCCGGTCTCGTACCGGCGCGCGACGATGACGTAGGCTTCCTTCACGCCCAGGTAGGCGGCGGTGAGGTACTTGCGCGCCGCCCGGGTCTCGCTGGCCGTCACCCCGCGCCCGATCTCGTAACGTCGGGCCATCTCCATGACCGCGATGACGTCGGTGCTGTCCGCCGCGAAGGTCAGGTGCAGCGCGGCCAGCCGGTCGTTCCGCTCCACTCCGCGCCCCTCGGAGTAGAGCAGCCCGAGGTTGCGATTGGCCACGGCGCTGGTGGCGGACTCCGCCTTGCAGAGCGCGAACGCGCTGTCCCACGCGCCCGCCTGATAAGCGCTTTCGCAGGTCGCGACCGGGGCCGGTGGCGGCGGCCCGGCAGGCATGCTCTCGACCACGGCCACCGGCGTGCGCCCCGGACGTACGGGAGAGGGGGCGGGACGTGCCGTTGTGGTCACCGCCGGACGCACCCCGCTGTCGGGCGGCGCGGCGGGCGGGGGGGAAACCGTAACCGCCGGGAAGAGTCCGGCCCGGTACGCCACCAGGGCGGCTCCGCCGAGAATGACCGACCATCCCGCGGCGGCGAGCCAGGGCCGCCGGCGGGTGGGAATGTTGAAGGTGGACTCGCGCCGCACCGCGCCACCCTCCGATGCTGCAACCATCTCCCCCCGGAGCGAGCGGGCAAAGGCGTTCATCGAGGCGAACCGCAGCTTCGGCTCCTTGCGCAGGGCCTGATGAATGCTCGCGGACATGGCGCTGGGAATGTCGGCCACCAGGCGGGACAGCGGGGTCGGCTCCTCCAGCAGCTGCTTCACCATCAGCTCGCGGACGTTGTCGCCCTCGAAGGGGAGCCGCCCGGTCAGCATCTGGTATCCCACCACCGCGAGGGAGTACTGATCGCTGCGGGGATCGGGCGCCTGCTTCCCCATGGCCTGCTCGGGGCTCATGTACTGCGGGGTGCCGATGACCACTCCGGTGCCGGTCAGGGAATGCTCGCCCGAGGTATCCATCGCCTTGGCGATGCCGAAATCGGTGAGCATGACCCGCTGCGACTTGCCCTCGATCATCAGGTTTTCGGGCTTGATGTCGCGGTGGACCACCCCGGCCTCGTGGGCGGTCTGGAGGGCGTCCGCCGCCTCCAGCAGGATCCGCCGCACCTCGCCCACCGGCAGCCGCTGCTCCCGGGCCAGCAGGCTCTTGACGGTTTCGCCCTGGACCAGCGGCATCAGCAGCCAGAGAATGCCGTCGGCTTCACCCACGTCGTACACCGGGACGATGTTGGGATGGTTGAGCACGGCGACGGCTTCGGCTTCGCGCCGGAAGCGCGCGGCGAGTGTATCGGTGAGGATCAGGTCCGGCCGGAGGACCTTGAGGGCCAGCTCCCGCTTGAGCCGGAGATCCCGCACCGCGAACACTTCGGCGTAGCCGCCCCGGCCGATGAGCCGGCCCAGCTCGTAGTTGGGGCCCAGCGCGGCGCGGAGCCGTTCGGGGGCGAGCTCGTAGCTGGTGGAGGTAATGGAGCTCGCCCGGCTGACCCCGATGAGCGTCTCGGCGAGGATGGGGGACGCGGACGCGACACCGCAGGCGGGACAGAACGCTGCGTCCGCCGGTACTGGATGATCACAACTGGTGCAGGGACGCGTGACGCTCACGAGGTTAAGGCTTCCGCTTTGCCACTTCCTTCTGTGCCTCGACGTGACCCTGATCGGCGGCCTTCTTGAGCCAGGAGTAGGCCAGCGTATCCGACCTCGCGATGCCACGACCGCGAAGCAGCGCCATGCCCAGGCCGTACTGGGCGTCCCGGTTGCCCCGGTCCGCCGCCCGCTGGAACCAGGTTACCGCGGCGGCCTCATCCTTGTCGATCCCTTTGCCGCGGTTGTACATGTCGCCGACCTTGGCCTGGGCGGGAACATCGTTGCGCTCGGCCAGGCGGCGCCACCAGAAGAAGGCTTCCTTGTCGCTGCGCCGGACCCCGAGCCCGGTTTCATAGCGCTCGGCCAGGGTGGACCAGGCCGGCGTGTAGTCCGCCTCGGCGGCCTTCTTGATCCAGGTGGTGGCATCCAGGGCGTTGGGCGGCACGCCCTTGCCGGCGTGGAGCAGCTGGCCCAGGCGAAGCATGGAGGGCAGATCGCCGGCGTCGGCGGCCCGGCGATACCAGGTCACCGCCTCGGTATCGTGACCGGGAACCTGGCTCCTGTCGTAAAGGCCGGCGAGGAGCCGCTGGGAGACCACGTTGCCCTTCTGCGCCTCGTCGGTGCAGACCCGGAACGCGGTGTCGCGGTCATCACCGCTGGCGGTAGCCTGGCAGGTCGCCGTCGACGTTGGCGGGGGCGCCGGGGGTGGCGCCACGTTCCGGCCGGTGGTGCCGGCCGCCAGATTGGCCTGGCGCCGCCGCTCCGCCGCGGTGAGGGCGGGAGGCGACGGGACCGGTGCAGGCGCCGGCGGCGGCGTCACCACGGTCGATTCCCTCGGGGCCGCTGCGGGCGGGGCCACCGGCGTGACCGGTGCGGATGCGACGGTCGACACCCCCGCGCTGTCCGCGCCCCGGGGCGCTTCCGCGGCGGAACCCTTCTGCATCAGCGCCACCGCGACGACGACCGCGGCCAGCACGCCGGCACCCGCGAGCATGAGCGGCCACCGCTGCGGCTTCCGGGCCTGGGGTGCCGCTGCCACCGGTGCCGGCTTGGTGATTTCCGCGGCTTCGAGTGCCGCGGAGAAGGCTTCGATGTCGGGGTAGCGATCGGCGGGCTCCTTGGCCATACCCTTGGACACTGCCGCCATCAGTCCTTCCGGCACTTCGGGCACCAGCTCCCGCATCGAGCGGGGAGATTCCATCATCTGCTTGAACAGGATGGCCCGGGTGCTCTCCCCCTCGAAAGGCACTCCACCGGTGAGCATGTGATAGCCCACCACGGCGAGCGAGTACATGTCGGTGCGATGATCCAGGTGGGGATCGCCGCTGGCCTGCTCCGGACTCATGTAGTGCGGGGTCCCGACGATGGTGCCGGTGGAGGTGAGCGAACCGTCACCCGCGGCATCCATGACCTTGGCGATACCGAAGTCCATGACCAGCACCCGGCGCGACTTGCCCTCGAGCATGATGTTCTCGGGCTTGATGTCGCGGTGCACGATGCCGGCCTCGTGGGCCGAGCCGAGCGCCCCGGCGGCCTCCAGCAGAATGCGCCGGGCCTCCTGGATCGGCCGGCGGCCATCGCGGATCAGCAGCGACTTCAGGCTCTCGCCCTTGATGAGCGGCATCAGGATGTACATGATGCCGTCCGCTTCGCCGATGTCGTAGATGGGAACGATGTGCGGGTGGCGCAGGTTGGCCACCGCTTCCGCCTCGCGGCGGAACCGGGCCATCAGGGTTTCCGAGACGACCAGATCGGGCCGGATGGCCTTGAGCGCAAGATCGCGCTTGAGCCACTGGTCCCGCACCTTGAAGACCTCGGCGAATCCGCCTCTTCCGATCAGCTCTTGGAGCTCGTAATGCTTGCCCAGCGCCTCCTTGAGCTTCCGGATCATGTCCGCCGAAGCGGTCGGTGCGGGGGCGATGCCGTCGGGAATGGAGATTTCCCCGGTCAGTCGGTCGATGGCCGGAGGCGTGGCCGACCCGCAGACGTAGCAAAACGCCGCGAGCTCCGGTAACTGCGTGTTACACGACGGACAGAGCCGAGTGGCAGACGACAGGGGAAGCTCCGGGACCGAATGTTGAAGACTAACAGATACCGGGTTTTCGAGAGAGGGTCAATGGTGACTTGAAGACCCGGTCTCCGCATGATCTATATTGATACATCCCAACGAGTTGGAACGACTATGAACATGACGGTGCGAGGCCCCCGGGTTCCGGCTCTGCTGCTCCTGGCCGGTGCTCTGGCGCAGGGCTCCCCGCTGGCCTCCCAATCACCCGACTGGCCCGCTTACGGGCGGGATCGAGGGGGCG
>Ga0209387_1000257_pt1 | contig 15503 bp, 11 predicted proteins | sample NCControl_FD_187515 | JGI IMG/M metagenome (GOLD analysis project Ga0209387, IMG submission 187515) | Agricultural soil microbial communities from Utah to study Nitrogen management - NC Control (SPAdes) (version 2) | ecosystem: Environmental > Terrestrial > Soil > Agricultural land | place: USA...
ACCGGAGCTCAAGACCCAGCTCCAGCGCGCTAGGGAGTCTTCGCTCGAGGGTATCGAGTGGGTGCGGGAGATGCTTAAGGGTCACCCACCCGCCGACATCGTGGTGCTCTATCGCAGCCCCGATGGCCGCTTGCTCGGCTCCGAGATGATGACCAGTCCGGCCCCGGGCGCCCGTCCCCAGCGAGTGGGACCCGCATATATGGAGGAGGTACCGACCAACTCGATCGAGTCCATCGAGGTTGTGAGGGGACCGGCGCTGGGCGTTCCCGGCATCGATGGGGTGATCGTGATCACGCTGAAGGTCGTGACGGTGGAATCGACGTTCGCCGGTCCGGGCGGGCGCATTGTGCGAGGCGAGCTGACATATATTCGGCTCAGGCCCGACACCACCGGAACCTCCATTCTCCAGCGGGTTATGCCTTAAAACCGGATCGCGGATCCTGCATTGGGCGCCATTCGCAGCACCCTGGCCTGGAGCTCGCTCCTCCTGCTGCCGGTTGTATGGCCACAGTCGGAGCCGCGGGAGCTGCGGCTCGTCCGTGAGATGTCGGTCAAGGGCAGCGAGAGCGATACCACGCTGCCGGACCGGATCCTGGCGGTCGAGGTGGGGCGGGATCAGGCGATCTACCTGCTCAGCCCGTCTCACCCGGCCATTCTTCAGTTCGATGCTCGCGGTATTCTGCGAAGACGGATCGGGCGCTCAGGGAGCGGACCCGGCGAATTCGGCCGGCCGGTGGCCATGGGGTGGCGCGGCGACACCCTCTGGGTAGCGGATCAATCGCTCCGCCGGGTGCAGTTCTTCTCGGCTGATGGTCGGCTGATCCGGACCAGATCCGGCGGCCCCTGGGGACACCTGATTCCGCTCGCCGATGGTTCCTACCTGGCCGGGAGAGGCACGGCACTGGACGCCGCCCAGGCTCCGGTGATCCGCGTCACCGCCGATCTCACCCGCGCCGATACAGTAGCCACCCTGCGATGGCGGGTGCTTCCGCAGCTCAAGATTCCCACCGGCTCGGGAAGCTTCATCGTCGGCGCGGCGCGATTCACCGACCGGGCCGAGCGAGTCGTCGGCCCGCGCGGCGACGTGATCTACCTCATCGAGCCCGACCCCAAACCGACTGCCCGCGCCGCCGCGATTCGGGTTCGGAGTCTCGAGCCCTCCGGCCGGTTGCGCTGGGAGAAGCGAATCCCTTACAAACCGGTCCGGCTGAGCAACCGTCGGTTCGAAGAAGCTGTCGAAGGATTGGCGAGCGGACACGATGGCCCCGGAAAGCTCGATCGCGGAGCGGTGAGGAAGGCCATGACACGCCCGGAGTTCCTTCCCGCCCTCGCGCAGTCGCTGGTCGCGACCAACGGCGACCTCTGGCTCCGCTGGGAGCAGGACTCGGAAGTCCGTCCGGAATGGACTGTGCTGGACCGGGAAGGAAAGATCGTAGGCAGGTTCCGATTCCCCGCGGGGGTAAATCCGCTCCGGATTGACGGCGACCGGGCGTACGCCGTGATTACCGACAGCGACGATCTCCCTGAGCTTGTGCGCTACCGAATCGAAGGCCTTCCAGGAGTTCGGCCATGAGGCTTCCCCCGCTCCCCGCTCTCCGCTATCCGCTTCCCTGCTCTTTCGTGCTCGCGGCCCTCCTTGCAGGCTGCGGCGGTGCCGAGGCGTCCAACCTCGCCGAGGCCGTGGTGGACACCCTCCCCGGCGGTATCCAGCGGGTCACCAGCTCCGGTCCCACCGCCTGGAGCGACTCCGGCGGGATCACCCTCACCGAAGAGGCCCGCTGGAGCGGAGAGGACGGCACCACTTCGGAGATCGGCCAGCCCCGGAGCCTCGCGGTGGACGAGGCGGGCCGGGTCTACATCGTGGACACCAAACCGGCCCTCATCAAGGTGTTCACCCCTGACGGCGATCTGATCCGAACCATCGGCGGCGAGGGAGAGGGACCCGGAGAATTCCGGGCCGGATTCATCGCGGTCCGGGGCGGCTCCCTGGTGCTGCACGATCCCCAGCTGGCGCGCACCTCAGTCTGGGACACCTCGGGCGTCTTCCGGAAGAGCTGGCACAGCTCCTGTTGCTACTGGGCCGACGTCCAGATCGACCGGCAGCAGCGGATCTACATCCCGACCATGGTGCCGCTCCAGCGCGAGGAGACTCCTCGGGGAACTCCGTACGTTCGATGGAGCCTGGAAGGGGCCGCGCTCGATACCCTCTGGGTGCCCTACCGGAAGTCCGAAAAGTTCTGGACCGTTACGGTCAAGGGCCCCGACGGCAAGGCGAGGGCCTCGATGAGCACCGGCGTCCCATTTCTTCCTTCGCTCACCCATACCCTGCATCCCGACAGCGGCCTGGTGTACGGCTGGAGCGGTGAGTATTCCCTGGTGCGGAGCGGCGACGGCCGCGACAGCATGAGAGTGTTCGCACGGGCCTGGACCCCGGAGCCAATTGACGAGGTGCGTCGCAAGGCCGAGCTGGAAACCCGGGTCAAGGGCTCGGCGGAAACCTACGGCGAGGCGAACGTCCGGGCTTCGTTCAAGCTGGAGGATATCCCCACCTCCCTGCCGGCATTCATGAACATGCGGGTGGACCCGGCAGGGCGGATCTGGGTCCGTCGCCATGCCATCTCGGACACCACCCGCACCAGATTCGACGTCTTCGATTCCACCGGTGTGCTGCTCGGCCCGGTCACTCTGCCCTTCAGCATCAACGAGTGGGGAATGCAGGCCTGGACCCGGGACGGCCTGGTGACCGTAATCGAGGACGAAAACGGGAGGCCCACCCTGGTGAGGGTTCGGGTCTCCATGCCGGACCAGTATTGACAGCGCGGAAATCCCTGCACATCTTTTCATCCGGGTCCGACTGAGAGAGTCGGGCCGCCTTATCGGGTGGCGGTGAACCACCAGGTGAAGGCGCGAGGGGTCGAAGGTGACCCACCGCGCCTTTTGTGTTTCCGGACCCGGTAGGCGTGACGAAAGATTAAAAAGATTATGGGTGCGCCTCGCGCGCGCCCGCCGAGTCGCCGGAGGCTCTTGGGCCTCCGCGAGACGAAGGCACGTTAGCGGGGCCAGTCGCCCCGCCGCCGTGCCTTTGCTCATTTTCTGGGGCCCCGGTTGCGGGGCTCGAAATTCCGGCCGGCAACGGCCGGTGCGGTCATAGAGAGCCATCAGCGTTCAGCCATCAGCCCTCAGCGGAGAATATGCTGAAGGCTGAAGGCTGAAGGCTGAAGGCTTGAACCTGAAGATTGGAGGTTTCTCGATGCTTCGATGGGCTTTGGGCTTTCTGGTCGTCGCCGTCATCGCCGCCCTGCTGGGCTTCGGCGGACTGGCGGAAACCTCGGCCGGCATCGCCAAAGTGCTGTTTGTGGTTTTTATGGCCGGATTCGTCATCACCCTGGGCATCGGGCTGGTCGCGGCGCGCCGCCTGACACTCTAGCGCCGCCCAAGAAAGAAGGAATGCCATGGCACTCGACACCATGCAGGAGCTCCTGGTCGAGGAGCTGCGCGACATCTACAGCGCCGAGCAACAGCTGGTCAAGGCGCTCCCCCGGCTGGCGGGGAAGGTCACCACCCCCTCGCTCCAGGATGCGTTCCAGGACCACCTCGCTGAAACCGAAACCCACGTCCGCCGGCTCGAGCAGGTCTTCGAGGCGCTGGGGCAGAAGGCCTCCGGCAAGAAGTGCAAGGGCATGGAAGGGCTGGTGGAAGAAGGCGACGACATGGCCGCGGAGAAGGGATCCGAGCTGGTGCGGGATGCCGGAGTGATCTCCGCCGCCCAGCGGATGGAGCACTATGAAATCGCGGCCTACGGCTGCGCCATCACCCACGCCCGGCTGCTCGGCCTGGAGGACGTGGCCGTCCTGCTGGAGCAGACCCTGGCCGAGGAAAAGCTGGCCGACGAGAAGCTGAGCACCATCGCGGAACAGGAAGTCAACGGCTCCGCACTACACGTTACCAACTGAAAGAGGACGGCATCATGGCTCGCGATCCCAACAAGTACCGTGAAGACATGGATATGGATGAAACCGACGACCAGGAGGAGGATGATTTCGATGGGCGCCCGGAGCAGAGCGTCGAGGACGAAGACAACGTCGAGTTGGGCGGCGAACCAACCAGAAAGCAGCGAGCCGGAAGGCGGGAAAAGAGCCCGAGCGGACGCCGTTATCACTGACCTGACCAGGGCGGCGATGTTCTTCGGGATCGTCGCCCTGGTCGTGCGGGTCGGCGAGGATATGAGCGTCGCCAGCCTGGCGACGCCGATCATCGCGGTGGCGGGTGTGGTGCTGGTGGTGCTGGCGATCGCGGAGCTCCGCGCCTATCGCCGCTGGACGCTCCACTAGCCTGGCAGGGGAGCCAATTCGCCGGGGCGGGACTCAGGTTCCCGCTCCGGCGTTTCCAGGTTGTCGAGGATCGGGAGCGCAGGGGGGATAGGCGCTTCGATCTCGGCGACCCGGGCCAGGTCCCGGTTGGCCGGCCCGTTGATCACCTTCCCCACGCAGTTGAAGCGAGATCCGTGACAGGGGCAGTCCCAGCTCCGCTCCGCCTGGTTCCAGGCCACCACGCAGCCCAGGTGGGGGCAGACCGCCGAGCGCTGGTGGAGGTTCCCGGTCCGGTCACGGTAGACCGCCACCTTGGCGAGCCCACGGCGGATCACCGCGCCGCTGTCGGGCGGGAGCTGATCGGCGGACTCGATATCTCCGTCGCCGAGCCAGGAGCCGTACTGGGAGATGACGTTGAGATTCTCCCGGGCGAACGTTTTGGAAGCCTTGAGCCGCCTCCGGCCCGGATGATAGACACCGGTCCAGGGGTGCTCGATCCCCCGGATCATGTCGGTCAGGATGATGGCGGCGATGGTGCCGTGGGTCATCCCGTTCCCCGAGTCGCCGGTGGCCACATAGACATTCTCGGCATCGAGCGGGTTCCGCCCGATGAAGCCCAGACCGTCCACGCTGTTCATGATCTGACCCGACCAGCGGAAGGCCACCGATTCGATCATGGGAAACCGCTCCCGGGCCCAGGCTTCAAGCCGGGTATAGCGGTCCGACTGATCGTCCGCCTGCCCGGTCCGGTGATCCTCCCCGCCCACCAGCAGCACCTCGTGGGCACAGGGGCCGGCGTCTTCCCAGATGTGGCTGGGAGAGAGCTGCTGGAGCCGGACGTAATGAGCGGGCTCTTCGGTGTCCCAGTAGAGGCCGCGAGGCACCGAGCCCCGGGGCACCATTGCACCGATCACGTAGGAGAGGTAGGCCGCCTGCTTGGTGTGGATGACGAAGAGATCGTCCACCGGGGTGTTGGTGGCGACCACTACCGCCTCGCAGGTGACCACCGGGCCCGCGCCGGTATAGACCCGGGCGGGGAGGCCTCCCTCGACCCGGGTGGCGTGGGTTTCGGTGAAGATCTGCCCGCCGGCGCGGGTTATGGCGCGGGCCAGGCCGGCGGCGTACTTGAGCGGATGGAGCTGGGCCTGGCGGGGGAACCGGAGCGCGGGGCCGGTGACGAAATCGCCCAGCGGGGCGCCGGGCACCCGGACCACCCCGGGGATTCCGGCCCGCAGCACGGCGTCAAGCTCCTTGTCGAGGGCGTTCCGGGGGGCGCCGGCGGGAGCAAAGAGGTAGCCGTCCACCCGCTGGAAGTCGCAGTGAATGTCCTCGAGCCGGATGATCCCGCTGATCCGGTCTACCGCGTCGCTGTGGCTTTGCGCCGCCGCCTGCATGCCTGTCGTGCCGTGGAGCCGCTCCAGCTCGTGGTAGCGGGTGTCCAGGACCGCGGTCAGGTGCGCGGTGGTGCGGCAGGTGTTCCCCCCGGCAATGGGCCCGTCGTCCAGCACCGCGACCGACTTCCCGTAGCGGGAGAGCAGGTAGGCGGTGGTCAGCCCGGCGATCCCCGCCCCGATAACGCAGACGTCCACCTGGAGGTCTTGGGTCAGCGGTCCCGGGTGGGGGACCGAGCCGGTGGCGGACCAGAGCGAGGTCCGTCGGGCGGGTAGGGTTCGGGTGGGTGTGGTCATGCCGACGGTCTCCGCGCGCCAAATGAAAAAGGGCGCGGGATCCCGGCCCGATTGGCCGAATCCCACGCCCGCACCCCGCGGGACCATCTCCCGCTTGATCGGTATCAAACGGCCGTTCGGCGGCCGTTCCTTCCCTGACCCACGATATGGCAGAAAACCAAACGACGCAAGACCCGTTGCCCTGAAATCTCTGCGTCCCTCTCGCCCAGTCAGGCATCCTTAGCCTCGACCGGCCCCAAGCATCCCCAGAGCCCCGGGCGCCGTCTCACTCGGTATCTTCCGAGTATCGCCGTCCCCAAGATGAGGACCCCGTGCGACGATTGACCCTCGTCCTGGTCTCCTGCGCTCTCCCGCTGGCCTCTTTGGGCGCCCAGCAGCGCGCCGTCACCCTGGAGGAAGCGCTCCGGATGGCCGAGGTGGCAGCCCCGGCCGTGGTCCAGGCCCGGGGCAATGTCCGCGCCGCCGGTGCCGGGGTCCGGGCGGCCTGGGGCGGGTTCCTCCCCGACATCTCGACCAGCGCCGGCTACGGGAAGAGCTCCTCCGACGGCCCCTCCCGCACCGACCCGATCACCGGCGAAGTCATCTCCGGCAACACCTCGAGCAGCTCGCTCCAGCTCGGCGCTGGCGCCTCGATCGATCTGTTCACCGGGTTCCGCCGCGGCGGCGAGCTCTCCGCCGCCCGGGCCGGCCGCACCGAAGCCGACGCCACCCTGGCCTTCGAGCAGGCCCAGTCCGCGCTCGCGGTCACCAACCGCTTCTTCCAGGCCCTCCAGGAGGCCGACCTGGTCCGGGTCCGCCAGGAGGCTATTCGCCGAGCCCAGGAAAAGCTGTCCATCGCCAACGCGCGGCTGGCCACCCGCTCCATCACCATCGCCGACTCGCTCCAGGCCGAGGTGGACCTGACCAACGCCCGAATCACCCTGCTCTCGGGAGAGCGGAGCCTGGCCGAGGCCGAGGCCAACCTGGCCCGGCTGGTCGGGCTCGACGGCAGGGTGAGTGCGGTGGCGGACTCTTCCCTGTTCCGGATCGTGCCGGTCACCGACAGCGCCCAGCTCCTCGAGGAAGCCATGGATCGCTCCCCCTCGGTGATCCGCGCCGAAGCCCAGGTGCGAGCCGCCCGGGCCAACCGGTCGATTGCCCGCTCCACCTATTTCCCCACCGTGTCGCTCTCCACCGGCACCTCGTTCAGCGGCAGCGACCGGAACGACTTTGCCCTGTTCAACAACCGGGATGTGAACGTCCGGCTTTCCTGGCAGCTTTTCAACGGGTTCGCCCGGGAGCGCGAGGTGGTCACTCGGCAGGCTACCCTGGATGCCGCAGTAGCCCGGGAGGCCGACGAGCGCCGCCGGGTCGGCTCGGTCCTCACGACTCAACAGGCCGCGCTCCGCTCGGCGGAGCAGCGGATGATCCTCACCGCGCAGAACCTCGAATCGGCCCGGGCGAGCGCGAGGGTCCAGACCGAACGCTACCGGCTGGGCTCGATCGGGCTGGTCGAGCTCAACGCCGCGCAGGACGCCCTGAGCCGGGCCGAGACCGACGCGGTCTCCGCCCGGTTCGACTACCTCCGCGCCAAGGCGGAGATCGAAGCGATACTGGGGAGGACGCTGTGAGAGGACGCGAAGGCGCGAAGACGCGGGGGCGCGAGGGCGCAACGGTGCAATGGGGCAAAGGCGCAATGATCCTCGCGCTGGCCCTGGGCGCCGCATGCAAAGGAGCGTCGGGAGATGATCCCGCCGCAGGAGCCGACAGCACCGCCGCCGATACCACCCAGGCAGCAGGTGCGCCGCTCGCCCTCCCGGTGGTGGGCCAGGAGGTGCGCAAGGGTGACCTGGTGCTCTCGGTGGTCACCACCGGCCAGATCCGCTCCGAGGCGATGAGCCTGCTCAAGAGCGAAACCAATGGCACCATCATCGCCGTGCTGGTCCGCCCCGGCGACCGGGTCCGCAAAGGTCAGCCGCTCATCCAGGTGGATCCCCGTCCGCTCGATCTCGCGGTGCAGGACGCCGCGGCCAAGCTCGAAGAGGCCAGGCTCAAGCTGCTCGACAACACCATGCCCGACTCGATCGTCACCGGTCGGGCGGTGACCGGGGAGCGGCTCAAGAACGCCGAGATCCGCTCCGGGATCGAAGGCGCGCGGGTGGCGCTGGAGCAGCGCAAGTACGAGCGGGAGCGCGCCACCATCACCGCGCCCTTCAACGGGGTGATGGACGACATCAAGGTGGCGGTGGGCGAGCGGCTCACCACCGGCCAGGAGATCGGTCGGGTGGTGGACCTGGAGCACCTCCGCATCGAAGCCGCGGTCCTGGAGCACGACCTCCCGCTCATTCGGGTCGGCGGCCACGCCAGGGTGACCGCGGCCGCCGCACCGGACCGCGCCGTCATCGGCACCATCGCGGCGATCCTGCCCATCGTGGACAGCACCACCCGGGCCGGCCGGGCCATCATTCGCGCCGGCGGCGGCGGGGTGCTCCGGCCCGGGATGTACGCCGACGTGCAGCTGGAGGCGGCCCGGCTCCCCAACCGGATCATCGTCCCCGCCAGCGCGGTGATCCAGCGGGACGGCCGGCCCCTGGTGTTCGTGGTCAAGGAGGGCCGGGCCCAGTGGGTCTACATCTTCCCCGGCCGCTCCAACGGAACCGAGACCGAGGTGCTGCCCGACAGCGCCAGCGGACAGATCCCCCTCCAGGCGGGCGACGTGGTGCTGATCGAAGGTCACCTCACCCTCACCCACGATGCGCCGGTGCGGGTTACGGCCAAGGCCGAGCGAAAGCAGTAGATGTCGCTCGCGTCGTCCGCACTCAAGCGCCCGGTCACCACGGTGGCCGCAACCCTGGCCTTCGTGCTGCTGGGCGCGGTATCGCTGGGCAAGCTCCCGGTCTCGCTCCTGCCCGATGTCTCTCTCCCGGTGCTCACCATCCGCACCGGCTACTCCGGCTCCGCCGCCTCCGAAGTCTCCCGCTTCATCGCCGAGCCGATCGAGCAGGCGGTGGCGGCGACGCCCGGACTGGTGGACGTCCGCTCGGTGAGCCGGAACGGTGAATCGGTCACCACGCTCCGGTTCAGCTGGGGCACCGACATGGCGACCACGGTGCTCCAGGTCCGGGAGCGGCTCGACAACGCCCGGGCCAATCTCCCCGAGCGGGCCGACCGCCCTACCCTGCTCACCAGCGACCCCGGCGAGCGCCCGATCGCCGTGTTAGGGCTTACCGGCCCAGGCGATCTCCGCTCCATCGCCCGCACCGCCACCGAGGTGCACGCCCGCCGACTGGAGCAGCTCGCCGGAGTCTCCAGCGTGGCGGTGGTGGGCGATCCCAAGGACGAGATCCGGGTGGACGTGAACCCGGAGAAGGCCCGCGCCCTGGGGATCACTTCCGACGACGTGGCCCGCGCGGTGCGCGATGCCAACGCCAGCGCCCCCGGCGGCACGGTGCGGCGGGGTCAGTTCCGCTTCGCACTTCGCGCCCTCACCGAGTTCCAGGAAGTGGCCGAGGTGGTGCACACCCCGGTGGGCCCCGATCGCGCCGGGATCACCCTGGGCGACATCGGAACCGTGGCGCTGGGCGCCGCCGACCCGGTGACCATGACCCGGCTGGACGGCGCGCCCGCGGTGGGCATGGTGGTGTACAAGGACAACGGCGCCAACACCGTCGCGGTGACCCGGGAGATCTACAAGACCATCGAGATCCTGGCCGCCGAGTTCCCCGAGGTGAAGATCCGGGTGGTGGCGGCCCAGGCCCAGTTCGTCTCAGACGCGCTCAGCAACCTGGGCCAGGAGATCGTGCTGGGCGGGATCCTGTCGCTGCTGGTGATCGTGCTGTTCCTGCGCGACATCCGGGGCTCGATCGCCATCGCCCTGATCATTCCGCTCTCGGTGCTCACCGCGCTCACCCTGCTCCAGTTCCTCGGCGTCACCATCAACATCCTGTCGCTGGGCGGCCTGGCCTTGGGCATCGGCCTGCTGGTGGATAACGCCATCGTGGTGGCGGAGGCGACCGGGCGCTACAAGGAACAGGGGCTGCCCGACGTGGAGGCGGCCCGGCGGGCCACCGAGGAAGTCTCCGCCCCGCTGATCGCCGGGACCCTCACCACGGTGATGGTGTTTGGGCCCATCGTGTTCGTGCAGGGCCTGGCCGCCGCGCTGTTCCGCGATCTCTCGCTCAGCGTGGTGGTGACCCTGATGACCGCGCTGGTGCTGGCGCTGACGCTCATGCCGGTGCTCATGGTCCGATGGAGGAGTGGTCAGAGATCAGTGATCAGTGATCAGGGGGAAAACACTCGACCACTGACCACTGACCACTCGTCGCTCACCAGATGGGGGCGGAAGATTGCCGACAAGTACGAGCACGCGATGAGCTGGTGCCTCGCCCATCCCCGCGCGGTCTTCCTGACCGCGGCAGTGGTCACCGCCATTACCGTGCTGATCACCCTGCGGCTTCCCCGCGAGGTCCTGCCCCGGGTGGATGAGCGGACCGCGGTGGCCCAGCTCGCCCTGCCCCAGGGCACTTCCATCGAGGAAACCGCCCGGCAGACCGCCCGGCTCGAGTCGGCGGCGCGGGAGCTGGGGAGCAGCGGGGTGTACGCCCGGATCGGCAACGCCACCGACGAGGAAGTCCTGGCCGGCGCCGATCCCGGCACCAGCGCCACCGCCCAGCTCATCATCCCGGTTCCCGACGGCCAGAACGCCGGCCGCTTTGCCGACAGCCTCCGCGCTCGGGTGCCCGACCTGGCCCAGGGCGCTCTCTCCATTGACCTCGCCGGCCAGTCGGAGTTCGGCAGCCTGATCGGGCGGGAAGGCCGCCTGGTGCGGGTGGAGGTCTCCGCGCCCCGGCTCGACGAGGCGGCCCGCTGGGCCGATTCAGTGCGACGACTGCTCACTTCGGTCCGGACCCTGGCCGACGTCCGGGACGCCTTCAGCACCACCCAGCCCACCATCGAGATCACCTTGGAGCGGACCCGGATCGCCCAGTACGGCATCTCGGTGGAACAGGTCGGCAACGCGCTGGCCGGCGCCCTGGGCGGCGTGGCCTCCGGCGAATTCCGGGAAACCGACCGCCGCACCCCGATCACAGTGCGCTTTGCCGGCGATGCCAACGAAGACCTGGCCAGCGCGCTGGCTTCCCAGATCAACGGCGTCCCGGTGGGCCAGCTGGTGAGCGTGCGCGAGATCCGCGCCCCGGTCGAAGTGGTCCGCATGAATCAGCGGCCGGTGAGCGTGGTGGAGGGCGTAGTGGAGCGGGGCGGCACCGCCCGGGCCACCCGGGACGTCGCGGCCGCAGTCGCGCCGCTCGATCCGCCTCCGGGCGTTACCTGGCAGATCGGCGGCGCCGACGCCGAGCAGCGGCGCACCACCCGGGAGCTGGCACTGGTGGCGCTGCTCTCAGCCGCGCTGGTCTACCTGGTGCTTGCCGGAGAGTTCGGCTCGTTCTCGGTGCCGCTGCTGGTGATGCTCACCGTGCCGCTCGCCGCCGCGGGGGGACTGATCTTCCTCTGGCTCACCGGCCAGAGCTTGAATGCCGTGTCGCTGATCGGCCTGGTGGTGATGATCGGCATGGCCGACAACGAAGCCGTGGTCAAGCTCGATGCCATCCGGCGGTTCCGCGAGCAGGGTCGCTCGGTGGAAGAAGCGGTCCTCCTCGGCGGCCGCCAGCGGCTCCGCGCCATCGCGATGACCTCGATTACTACGATTACCGGGGTGCTCCCCCTGGTATTCGGATGGGGCAGCGGCGGCGCGCTCTATCAGCCCTTGGCCGCCGGGGTCATCGGGGGCAGCATCTCGGCGCTGGCGGTGACGTTCTTCTTACTTCCAACAGCTTACGCGGTGATGGAGAGAGGCAAGGAGGCAAAGAGGCAAAGAGGCAATATCGGTGAAGAGGCTGTTTCCAGCCGTCCAGCCGTCCAGCAACCAGCCGTCCCTCCCCCAGCCGTCCTGCCATGATCCATTGGGCCAGCACCCGTCCCGCCGTCATCTGGGCCTTCGGCGTTGCGCTCATCATGGCCGGCGCGGTGGCCTTCACCAAGCTGCCGCTCGCCACCAAGACCACCATCGAGCTGCCCCAGCTCACCGTGACCGCGCAGTGGCAGGGCGCTTCGGCGGAGCTGATCGAGACCTACATCACCTCCCCGGTGGAAGAAGCCATCCAGGGGGTGCGGGGGGTGAGCAAGACCAGCAGCACCTCGGGCGAGCGGGGCAGCAGCATCACCGTCGAGCTGGAGCCCGACGCCGACGTGCAGCTCACCCGGCTCGCGATCCACGAGCGGCTGGAGCTGCTCCGTGACGCGCTCCCCGCCGGCGTCGCGCCGCCCCAGGTGTCCAACTACGTCCCCGAGGAGCTGGACGAAGAGCCGCTGCTCAGGTATTCACTCTCCGGCCCTTACACCCCGGGCACGCTGACCCGGCTGGCCCGCGAGCAGCTTACTCCCCGGCTTACCGCGGTGCCGGGCGTTTCCACCGTGATTCCCTTCGGTTCGGCTGAGCTCGGGGTCTCGGTGTCTTACGATGTGCAGCGGCTCCGCCAGCTCGACATCTCCCCCGCCCTGCTCTCCAACGCCCTCGCCAACGCGCGAGTGGTTCAGTCGCTGGGAGAGGAGAAGTCGGGCGCCAGCGTCACCACCGTGGTGTTGCGCGACCAGCCGCACGCCTACCAGGACCTGGAGCGGTTGCCGATTCGGGCGCCGAGCGGCCGGGTCTTTCTCCTGGGCGAGCTGGCCTCGGTGCGGCCCGAGGAGGACAACCGCGGCTTCTTCTCCCGGCTCAACGGAGTGCCGGCGGTCGGGCTCGAGATCACCCGCCTCCCCGGCTCCGATGTGATTCAGACCGCCGAGCGGGTGCGCGCCGCCATGGCGGACATCCAGACGATTCTGCCGGCCGGCGTCACGGTCAAGCTGGAAAGCGACGAGAGCATCGAGCTGGGCAAGCAGCTCCGCGATCTGGTGATCCGCGGCGCCATCGCCTTCGCGGCGGTCTGCCTGATCCTGCTGGTGACCATGCGCCACTTTACTTCGGCGATCCTGGTCATGGGCAGCGCGGCGGTGGCCATCGCCGGCACCGCGCTCGGGCTCTACCTGTTCAAAATTCCCGCCAACCTGCTCACCCTGGCGGGCCTGGGAATGGGCATCGGCATCCTGGTGCAGAATGGTGTGGTGGTGGTGGAGCGGCTCCGCCACGCCGAGAAGACTCCGACGGCGCGGGCCGAGGCGGGACGTCGGATCACTCCGGCGGTGCTGGGCTCGACCCTCACCACCGCTGTAGTGCTCTTTCCCTTCCTCTATTTGCAGGGCAATGCCCGCGCGGCCTTTGTGCCCTTCGCGGCGGCGTTTTCGCTTGCGCTGTTCTGGTCGGTGGTCTCCTCGGTGATCATGATCCCCGCGGTTGGAGTGCGCTCCACCGCGCCGGTGGGGGCCTGGCCCCGGCTGCACCGGGCTTACGAAAAGTCGCTGCGTCCCCTGGTCCGGTTCCGGTGGATCACCCTGATTCTCACCGGGGGAATCCTGGCGGTGGTCACCTGGGGCTTCGTGAAGCGGGTGCCCCGGTCGTCCTTCGGGAATTTCTTCGGCCAGCGCACCGTGCTCCAGGTGAGTCTGACCTTTCCGCGGGGCTCCGACCCTGAGAGCCTCGACCGGAGCATCGCGCAATTCGAGCGGATCGCGGTGGGTCGTCCCGGGGTCGAGCGGGTCGATGCGAGAGGAGGTGGCTCTTCGGCGCGGATGGCCGTGGTGTTCGACAAGGACGCGGCGCTCACCGCGCTCCCGCTCCAGATGGAAGAGGAGATGACTCAGAACGCCGTGCTGATCGGCGGGGCGAGCATCGGAGTGAGAGGCCAGGGCCCGGGATTCTTCAACTCGAGTGGCAGCTCCTCGGTGGCCTTCCGGATCAAGATCCTGGGTTACTCCTACTCGGGGGTCGAGCGGTTGGCAAAGGATCTCCAGCAGCGGCTGGAGGCGATCCCCCGGGTGCGCAACGTGAACATCAACGCCGGCAGCTTCTTCGGCTCCGAGCGCGCGATCAGCGTCATCCTGATGCCGGACCGGCCCGCGCTGGCCCGCGCCGGGGTGACCTCGCGCGAATTCGCCTCGGCGGTAGCGAGGGAGATTCGCGGCGCGGTGGGCGGCCAGGAGCTGGAGTTCGACGGTGAAGAGACCACCGTCTCGCTCAAAGCCGCCGGAGCGCGGGAGCGCTCGCTGGAGCAGCTCCGCACCGCCATCATACCCACCTCCAACCGGGCCCCGGTCCGGGTCAGCGATCTCTCCGCGGTGGACGAGCGAGAGGGGCTGGGAACCATCAGCCGGGACGACCAGCAGTACGTGCGGGTGGTGGCCTACGATTTCCGGGGACCTCAGAAGCTGGCCAATCGAACCCACACCGCGTTCATGCAATCCATCACCGCGCCGGCGGGGTATTCGGTGAGCGACCAGCAGTTCACCTGGCGGGAGGACGAAAGTGCCAAGGGGCTCTGGCTGGTCTTTGCCGCCGGCGTGGTGCTGGTGCTGCTCTCGGTGGCGATCGTGTTCGATTCGGCCTGGGCCGCGCTGATGGTGTTCCTCTCCCTGCCGCTCTGTCTCGCGGGCGTCGCGGGGATCTTCTGGGCCACCAGCACCTCGTTCAGCCGGGAGGCGGCGGTCGGGGTGATACTCGTGGTGGGACTTGCGGTGAATCAGGCCATTCTGCTGGTAGATGCTGCTCTGGAGAAAAAGCGGGCGGGACGGCAGCCGGGCGGAAGAGCGGCCGGTGAGAGGACCCTCTCGATCGAGGACGTGCTCAGCGCGGCGAGCGAACGCTCCGGCATGATCATGCTGGTGACCCTGACCACGCTAGGGAGTCTCATTCCGCTGGCAATCGGGACCGATGTGGACAGCCTGTTCGGCTCGATCGCGCTGGCGACCGCGGGAGGAACCCTCGCGGGGACCATTGGGGCGCTGTTCATTGTGCCGGCGTATCTGGTAGGGCGGGCGCGGGGTCGCGAGGGCGCGAAAGACGCGGCGTAAATCCCTGCGCGTTCCCGCGTCTCCGCGTCCCCGCGTCCCCGCGTCTAATTCCTTCCAAATCAACTAGTTACCCTGCTCGAACCAGGTTGCCCGACGCCACCGGACCCGGCTATATTTGGCCGTTCCCGGGGCAGCGTCCCCGCGGCTTCCACTTCCGCCCGCCTGGCCCATGACCGCGCCCAATTCGCGTGAACGGATTCTGCCTCGCCCCATCGAAGAGGAGATGAAGCAGAGCTTCATCAATTACTCGATGAGCGTGATCGTCTCGCGCGCGCTGCCCGACGTGCGCGACGGGCTCAAGCCGGTGCACCGCCGGATTCTCCACGCGATGAACGAGCTCGGCCTGGTGCCGGGCCGGCCCTACAAGAAGTCGGCGACGGTGGTGGGCGACGTGCTGGGCAAGTATCACCCTCACGGCGACGCCTCGGTCTACGACGCCCTGGTCCGCATGGTCCAGGAATTCTCGCTCCGCTATCCGCTGGTGGACGGCCAGGGCAACTTCGGCTCGGTGGACGGCGATCCC
>Ga0209387_1000261_pt1 | contig 15448 bp, 15 predicted proteins | sample NCControl_FD_187515 | JGI IMG/M metagenome (GOLD analysis project Ga0209387, IMG submission 187515) | Agricultural soil microbial communities from Utah to study Nitrogen management - NC Control (SPAdes) (version 2) | ecosystem: Environmental > Terrestrial > Soil > Agricultural land | place: USA...
GGGCCTGGTGATGGCCGTGACCGGTGCAACGCCCGCAGGCCGAACCCCTCAACCCTAGACTAATGGCCGTGAAGTAATATTTGAACCTGCTTCGCGACGTTAGTTGAGAAGTTACCTAAAGTTTTCGAATGATCAATAACCCCTTTCACCAGGACGACGCCGTTGAGCAGCAACATTACACAAACCGCCGGTTACTTCTCGGCATCGTTTGCGCCGTTGCTGTTACCGCGTTACTCGTGGCCGGCTACGCTTTTGTTCGCCGCTACCACGGGCAACGAATCCTCGCCGAGAATCCGCCTCCTCCGCCAGTTACTGACTCCGGTCCGAAAGGGCCGCCGATAGCGCACGTCGTCATCGACGAACCGACATTGGAAAAAGGCTTTACTGTCATCGGAGGCGCAGTCAAAAACATTTCAGACCGCGATTTATCAGACCTTTTTGTTGTGATCGAGATGCGACGAAGAAAAGACGGTGGAATCGAGGACATCGCCTTGCCGGTTTCGCCTCCCATACTGCAACCGCAGCAGGAAGGTGCCTTCTCATTGAAAGCGGCCGCGCAAGACTTCGCGTCAATTCGTCTCGCGGGCGTGAAAGCGGAACCGCAATCAACCCTCGTCGCCTACACATCGTCGCAAGGTAAGAAACGTCCACCTGAACGGTTCGAACCGAAAATCGTAGTCGTCAAACGTTCGGGCAAGCCGGGCGAGTTCATCAACACACCCGACAACCCGGGCCGCATTCGGTAAACCAACCCCACAGTCTGCTGAGGTTATTGTTTAAGGGTCGGCGTGCCGATGGTTAAGGTGAATTCTGAAATGACGTCTGTGTGCTCTGTGCCTCTGTGGTTGGTGCAGCTTTCAAGAAAGAAAACCACAGAGACCCGGAGAAACACAGAGGGTACACCAGAAACATTTTGAAATTCCGCACTACTCCCGCGTGCAACGCGATGCCGTTCGACATCGTCACAGTGTATGCTGAGTAAGCCAGCGATGAAGACCAAGCTGACATTACCTATTCTGATCTGCGGCGTGCTTATTTTTCCGGCACTTGCCAGGGCACAAACATTACCGCCCGCGCCGTCGCAAATGGATCCCTCAAGTACCCGCGAGCGCCCCCTTTCCGAGGCAGAGGAGGAAATGCGCGCGAAACAAGCGATCAAATTCGCGGAAAAGGAACACCGTGAGAACCTTGATCGCGCAAAAGAAATCGCAAACATAGGCAAAGAGCTAAAAACGGCGGCCAGCAATGCGCTGCTTATGAGTCGTGACTCTGAGAAGAAAATTGAACGACTCGAGAAGCTCACGCGAAAAGTCAGAGGCGAGGCAGGTGGTGATGATCAGGAGGTCGAGCTGAAGAACCGGCCAAGCGATCTCCCATCAGCACTGGCCTTGGCTGGCGAAGCCGCGGAAACGCTATCCAAGGAAGTTCAGAACACACCAAGGCAAGTCGTTTCAGCTGCCGTAATCGAAAATGCTAATGTTTTACTTGAGCTCATAAGACTAATGCGCACGCTTTCAGCCAAGCCTTAGTTGCATCAACGTAGATGACACGAACTCGACTTCTTTCCCTGCTCGTCATCCTGATCGTCAGCACATCCGTGGCAGTCGCCCAGGACGATGATGACATCGTTCGCATGAACACAGATCTGGTCGTGCTGAATCTGACCGTTACCGATAAAGCTGGACAGTATGTGAAGAAGCTCAAGCGGTCCGACTTCAAGGTCTATGTCGATGGAGTCGAAGTTGATCCAGGCACGATCGCGGGGTTCTCGTTTCAAGAGGCACCGTACGCTGCGGTTCTGCTGCTCGATAGTTCGGGGAGTATGGAGGAGCGCTTTTCGTTAGCGCGCTCGGCGGCGATCAGATTTCTCGATGGACTAAGGCCAGAAGATGTTTCGGCTGTCTACAGGTTTGATTCGAAGGTCGAGCGAGTGCAGGATTTTTCAGGTGGACGCGACCTTGCGCCAACGGCTTATGCGATTCGCGCCAGTGGCATGACGACGTTGAATGACGCGATTGTCAAAGCTGCCGAAGCGCTCGCATCCCGCGGCGAACACCGCAAAGCGATCGTCATACTGTCGGATGGCATGGACACGCAGAGCAAAGCCTCGAGTGATAAAGCAGTCGAACGAGCCCTCGCCGTTGGAGCAAGTATCTACGCCGTCGACATGTCGCAGCTGGATGTTGCCGGATCGAGGAAGCATTCAGGAGCCGCATCGTTGAAATCGTTTGCGGACAAGACTGGCGGGCGTTTCGTCGCTACCCCCGGTGGTCCAGCATTGCGCGATGCGTTCACCGGCATCGCCGATGAACTCGGTCATCAATACACGCTCTCCTACCGGCCAACCGATCAGAATCGCGACGGCAAATGGCACACGATCGAAGTTAAAGTGAATCGTGAAGAAACGAAAGTTCGAACGCGCAAAGGTTTTCGCGTCCCGAAAAGATGAGCATTTTCCATTTTCCATTTGTCGTTTTTCATTTGTCATTGAGGACGAGCGGCCCCCGTGAGGGAACGTTCTTAGCTCCAAATGGGAAATGAAAAATGAGAAATGGAGAATAACTAGCGACTGGTCTTAGTAAGCAATTTCTCGCGATGGCGTTCGAACGCGAGCTCGATAAGAGTTTCAAGCAAGCGGCCAAAAGGAAGGCCTGAAGCGGCCCACATCTTTGGATAACCTGATACTTCAGTCAAACCCGGCATCGTATTTAATTCGTTAATCACGAGTTCCCCACCGTTTCGCGGCAGGAAGAAATCAACGCGCGCGAGTCCAGCACCGTCAATCGATTGAAACGCTCTGATAGCCATACGCTGGATCTTCGTGGTCATCGCTTTTGACAATGGCGCCGGGACAACAAAACTCACGCGACCAGTATTCGTGTACTTCTCGGTGTAGTCGAGAAACCTCGACGCCTCATCGTTGACAACATACTCCCCCGGAAGACTGGCCTTTGGTTCATCGTTTCCCAACACGGCGCATTCAATCTCGCGCGCGACCAACTCCTCTTCGACGATGATCTTTCGATCGTATTGCGCGGCGAGATCGATCGCGTCAGTCAAGGATTTTTTGTCAGTCGCACGCGACACGCCGACCGACGATCCGAGGTTCGCTGGTTTCACGAAACACGGCAGGCCAATATCAGCAACAACCTTACGTATCACTTTAGCTGGATCGTTTCGCCACTGCGATCGCAAGAACCAGAGGTACTTGCAGATTGGCAACCCTGCCTGAACGAAGAGCGACTTCATCGTCACCTTGTCCATCCCGCACGAGGACGCAAGCACGCCGCAGCCGACGTAGGGCACGTCAGCCATTTCAAGTAATCCTTGAAGTGTGCCGTCTTCACCGTAGGTACCGTGTAGCGCGGGAAACACAACGTCGAGCTTTTCCGCGACGAACGATTGCGAGTCGCTTTCGAGTGAGATGAGTCCGCGATGTGAGGGATCGCCGATCAACGCGACGTCTCCCGTCGCTGGTCCATCCGCCGCCATTCGGTCGTGCACCGCGGGAGGAAGCAGTTGCACTGACTGCGCCGGAGCGAGCCACTTCCCTTCCTTGGTGATCGCGATCGGAACTGCTTCAAACTTCCGCTGGTCGATACTTTCAACGATCGCTCGCGCGGATCGAATCGAGACCTCATGCTCACCCGATCGTCCACCGAAGATCACGCCGACGCGAAGCTTTTTTGGCACTCTCGTTGGTCCAACCTTTACAGAATTGTCTTCCCTAAGGCCGACAGAATCAGTTCCACGCCGAGTTCAGCAGTCTTGTTGTTTACATCGAGCGCTGTGTTGATCTCAACGATCTCGAGATAACGCATGCCGCCGGCTTCAGCAATCTTCTCCATCCCCAGGTGCGCTTCACGATAGGTGAGCCCACCACGGACGAGCGTGCCCGACCCAGGCGCATCGCCCGGATCCAAAGCGTCGACGTCGAATGTCACTCCGTAACCGGCCGTGCCTTGCGAAGCAATCTTGATCGCCTCGTCCATGCATGCGGACATTCCGCGTTCGTCGATTTCTCTCATCGTGAAGAAGCGTATTCCGAGCTTCTGGATCAGCTCTCTTTCGCCGGCATCGATGTCGCGAGCACCGACGTGAACACAGAGTCGAGGATCCAGTTTAGGAGTGAAGCCGGCGACGTTCGTTAACTCCGACGTGCCGTAGCCGAGTAACGCGGCCAACGGCATGCCGTGAATGTTGCCGGAGGGCGTTGACTCCGGAGTATTCATGTCGGCGTGAGCGTCGAACCATATCAGCCCGAGCGTTTCGTCACGCTGTTTGAAGTAGGACGCTGCGCCGGAAAACGAACCGATCGCAATCGAGTGATCGCCGCCGACCACGAGCGGGAGTTCTTCGGCTTGAAGTATTGCTTCAACTTCGTCCGCTAACTGTTCGCAGGCATTGCGGATCTCGCGGACGTACTTGAGTTTCTCATCCGCGAGCGGAACCGATTGCGGCCGCTCGAGTCGCATATCGCCAAGGTCGCGGATCGGATAACCCAGCCGTTCGATTCGCTGCTGTAAACGAGCGACGCGCAACGCTGCCGGGCCAATGTCCACTCCGGCCATACTCGCGCCATATCCCAGCGGCACTCCGAGAATCGCGACCGTCTTGTTCCCGTTTGTCCTCACGGTAAAACTCTTAACCACCCAGATTGAAACCGCCGCCACCGCCGCCCTGACTCGGGAAGAACGGCTTGAGCAGACCCGCGAGCGCCGCGAGATTACGCGTTTGAATCAAAAGCTCGCCCGGTCCGTTAAACTCCGCGACGATTCCCTCGCCACTCATCATACTGCGAAAGAACCCGGACGCCGCCTTCCGCAACGTGTATTGCGTCGTTCCTTCCCAGGCCACGAGATGACCTGTGTCGACGACGTAACGCTCACCCGCCTGGAGCCGCTTGCGATGAATCGCGCCAAACGATGAAACGAGCAGTAAGCCCTGTCCCTGGACCATTAACACAAACAGTCCCTCGCCCGAGAAAAACGATTTCGCGCCTCCCCACTTCGTATCGATCGAGAGACTTGCATCGCCAGCGAGATACGAACTCGACTGAACGAAAAACGGTTGGCCGCTCAGTTCGATCGCAGCGACGTCCCCCGGGGTACCCGGCGCTAGTGTCACCTCACCTGGACCACCGCGAGCAGTGAACGTAGAAATAAACGCCGACTCTCCACCGGCCGCGCGTTTGATCGCGCCAAACAGACCGCCCTTCATCTGCGACTGAAGTTCGACGTTCGCCGACATTGATACCATCGCGCCCGCCTCAGCCTGGATCGCTTGCTCAGCCTGAAGTTGCAACACCGCGAGCGAGAACGACGGTTGATGCAGCACTTCGTAACTGTAGCCTCGTCCTTGTCCCCGCGAATCCTGATCGATGTTGATGCTGTGAGCGCCTTGATTCATAGGTTGCGTCGCCGCCGGCGCGAGACGATGGCCACACGCGCCGCAGAACGTCGCGTTTGCCATCAGCTGAGCACCACACTTCGGACAGTTCATAGTCGACACCTCATCTGAATGCTTACGGTCTGATTCGATAGAGCATGCGCGGAAACGGAATAGTTTCGCGAATGTGCTCGATGCCGCACATCCAGGTGGTGCAGCGTTCGATGCCCATTCCGAATCCAGCGTGTGGAACGCTCCCGTATCGCCTCAGATCCAAATACCACTGAAACGCCTCTTCCGGCAGCTCGTGCAAAGCGATCTGTTCCAGTAAAAACTCAAGCGAGGTCGCACGTTCACCGCCACCGATAACTTCGCCGTATCCTTCTGGCGCAAGCACATCTACACCCAACGCAAGCTCCGAACGCTCAGGATCACGCGCCATATAAAACGCTTTCACCGCAGCGGGATAGTGATGGACCATCACCGGTTTGTCGAACTGGCTCGAGATGTAAGTCTCATCCGGCGCACCGAAGTCACCCCCCCATTCAAACTTCGCTTCCAGTGCGCCCTTCTCAAAACCTTCGTGCAGTATCTTCACGGCATCGTCGTAATGCAGCCGAGGAAACGGCGCGGTGATGGCTTCAAGTTTTGACGTGTCGCGTTCCAGCACCTTCAACTCTTCGCCCCGATCCTCGAGCACACGCGCGGCGATGTTTGAAAGAAAGCGTTCTGAGAGCGTCATCACGTCGTCGAGCGTCGCGTAGGCCATCTCCGGCTCAACCATCCAAAACTCAGTCAAATGCCGGCGTGTTTTCGACTTTTCAGCGCGGAAAGTCGGACCAAAACAATAGACCTTACCAAGAGCCGCTGCAGTCGCTTCGTTGTAGAGTTGCCCCGACTGCGTGAGATACGCCTTCTCGCCGTCAAAGTAATCGACTTCGAACAGCGTCGTCGTTCCTTCGCATGCCGCCGGAGTAAATATCGGCGAGTCACACAGCGTGAAGCCATCGTTGTCGAGAAAGTTTCTGACCGCCTGGACCACAGTGTGACGCACTTTCAACACCGCGTGCTGCCGTCGCGAGCGCAGCCACAGATGCCGGTGGTCCATCAGGAACTCCGTGCCGTGCTCTTTGGGCGTGATCGGATAGTCGTGTACTTGTTGTAAAACCTCAGCGGCGATGACATCGATCTCGAAACCGCCCGGCGCACGACTGTCCTCGCGTACGGTGCCTTTAATCACGAGCGCCGATTCCTGTCCGAGTCCTTTTAGCGCTTCCCACGTTTCAGGATCGATCGCGTTCTTCAACACTACACATTGAACGACGCCCGTCCCGTCACGCAGTTGCGGAAACAAAATCTTGCCGCTCGAGCGCATGTTGTAAAGCCAGCCTTTGAGCACAACTTCCTGGCCGACGTGTTTTGAAAGCTGGTTGATATAAGCGTGGTTAGTCGCGGTGCTGGCGAGTGATTGCGTCGTCATCTAAAAAACCCGGGAGGATGTCATTTGTTAGTTAATCCGTTCCTTCAACATGCGTCGCAGGGTGGGGAATCTTTCGAGCCAGTCGATCGCCTGCAAAACGATCTGAAGTGTTGGTTGAATAAAGTGCTGATAAGCGGCGCCACGTCCGTACACCGCGGTTTGACACGAGAAAGTTCCGGTGGCTTTCAAGCCACGTTGAATGGTCATCAACCGGAACTCCTGCGCGAACTCGTCCGGATCGATCGCGCCGAGGCCTAACAACCGTCGTTCTTCGAGGAAGAACAAGCGATGCGCGCGCAACTCCGCGAGCGAGGGTGGGCACGGTTGTCGATCCAGAAGAAACGAAACGAGGTCGTAACTTGCCGGCCCCATGCGAGCATCCTGATGATCGACAACTCGCATACGCTTCTTGTGATCGATCATCAGATTGGCCGAGTGATAATCACGATGGCAGAGCACACGCGGCGCGGCTGCCAGTTCCGCGGCGATGTCGTTGAGTTCGGCTTTTAGTTCCGCTGTTTCGGCGTGACGCAAGGTCTCCTTACGAAGGCTGCCGAAATAGTGATCGAAGAAGAAGTCGAGCTCCCACGATAGCTTTGCCTCGTCGAAAGCCAGCCGACTCGCAATCGAGTTCATCGCATACGCCTTCTCGGAGGCTTTTTGAATCTTCGCGATCAGCGAAATCGCCTGCTCCTTATACTCTTCACACTTTTCTTCCGGCTCGTCTTCGTAAACCTGAAACAGCTGCGCGTCGCCGAGATCTTCCTGCACGATGATGCCGGCGTTTCCGTCGACCGCATAGATCTCAGGCACCGGAATATCGCATTCCAGAAACAACCGGGTGACGTCGAGATACGGATGAAACTCGGGATCGAACGGTTCCTGATAGACGGCTGCGACTGCCGTGCCTTTCTTCCAACCGATGCGGTAATACTTGCGAGTCGAGGCATCGGGTGTGAGCGGAATGACTTTCCTGCTGGTATTTCCCTCCTGCGCGATGAATCTCGCAAGCCGATCTGACGCGGAAGACTCAAATGCGTTGGAAATCACCTGTTTAGCGGAACTCATTTAGTGAATTGACCGATATGCCGGGTGGCGGGCGGATTGTATCACAACGGAACGACAAAGTTTTCACCACGAAAATCGCCCGGAAGTGCCTTTTCTGGACGCTTTTTGCCCTCCACTAAATCGCGCCGCACGACGATTGAATTCTCGATTCGCTCACCACCCGGAACCGTGACGTTGTCCGCAAGGATACAACGATCAATCGTCGCGCCGGCACCAACCTGTACGTTGTCCCAGATGATCGTCTGCATCACGTCCGCCGTTGGGGCGATGACAGAGTTCGCGCCGCTGAAGTATGACGATTCAGCGTCACTCAGCATCTCGAGGCTAATGTCGAGATACCGCTTCAGGGTCGAAAGCTCTCGCCACTTTCCCTGCGCGACATGTGCGGCAATGATCTCGCCGTTCGCCATGGCCTGCGGGTAAACGTGCGTCACCGAGTCGGAGAAAATATCGCGCGGGATGTAGTCGAAGATTCGCGGCTCCATGATGTGAATGCCCGTGAACATCAAGGGCGCTGGACCATCGGCTTGTGGATCAGGCATTCCACCGAAGCGCGTGACCCGTCCGTCCGCCGTTTCGACAACGCTAAAACGTTCACGCCGCGTGTTGGACAGCAGAACCAGCGTTGCCAATGCGTTGGTCTTACGGTGCGTGTCGAGCGCTGCTTTCAGATCGATGTCGGTGATGATCTTTCCGTTGACGACGAGAAACGTATCGCGATCGAAGAACTCACGCGTGTTGTCGAGCGCGCCACTGGTGCCGAGGATCTGCGGTTCTTCAACGTAGTGCAGCTTCACTCCGAAGCGGCTGCCGTCGCCGAGGGCCTTGCGCACCGACTCCGGGCGGTGATGCAGGTTGACGACGATCTCGTCAAAGCCATACGCGGTCAGATATTCCGCCACGTAACCGACAAGCGGTTTACCAAGAATGGGAATCGCGGGTTTCGTGCGATCTTCGGTAAGAGGCCAGAGGCGTGTGCCGTAACCGGCGGACAGAATTATCGCACGCATGGTCGCACCACGGATGTCACTGATTAGGAGGCTTTCGACGCGTCGCGCATGACGAGGTCGAACGTGCCGGGGGCGACTTTGCGGAAGCGTGTATTGCGGTTTAGTGAGACTGCGACGCTAATTGTCGGGTTTTGACCCGTAAATCTGAACCCGCCTTCAAGCAGTCGGTTGTAGATCTCGTTGACGTGCAGTGCCCCACCTTCTTCGCGCAGCAGCAGCGTGACTGCCTGTGGAATCGTGCGGTCCATAAAGCGATCGCTTAGTGCTTCGACGTTGTTGCGGACAGTGGGAATCTGTGGCCGGCGTTCTACAGGAATGTGATTGCGCGCCGGCGGGTTCGCCTGGTGCATCGCCGCTTCGAGCTCAGCATCGGATGGGAGGCCCGCTGAGAAGTTGCCGGAACCAATCACGGACGAGAGGAGCCGGTAAATAGCGGCCTCGGTCTGCGAGGTTAACAAATCCATTTCGGCGAGTTCGGCACGCACGCTGTCGGCCTCGGCTTCCAACTCACGCAGACGAGCCGCCAGATGCATTCGCGCCGCTCGCGATTGTCGCAGGCTTTGTTCGAACCGGGCCAACAGGTTTTCGTTATACGGCCGTTCCATCGCGAGCGATTCTAGAGGTGTTTCATGGATTGCACAACAAGATTCTTGGCGAGATTCCCGTTACCGGTCGCGCTTGAGCACGTAGATAGGCAGGGCGCGTAGCGAGTCGGTGTACTCGGAATCGGGCAGATCGTCGAGGGCTGCGCGTGCGTTTTCGGCGAATTGATCGGCCAGGGCCCGGGCCTGTTCCAGCGCGCCCGCACGGTCCAGGGCCTGGCGGAGATCTTTCTGGCTTACGCTCTCGTACCTACCGTCAAGCAGCACGCGCTGGACCATCGAAACAGCGTTGGCATCGACCGCCATGAGGTATATCAGGGGCAACGTCACCTTTCCGTCCAGCAGGTCTGCGCCCGCAGCCTTGCCCAACGCCGCATCGCTCGACGTGAAATCCAACAAATCATCCGTCAACTGAAACGCCGTGCCAAGATTCAGTCCGTACTCGCGCAGAGCAGTCTGTTGCTTTTCATCCCCGCCGCCGAGGATTGCGCCGATCTCACAACTCGCACTGAACAGATACGCCGTCTTGCGTTTCAGGACGTCGAGATACTGCCCTTCGGAAATGTCCGCATGGCCCAAGAGGGTCAACTGCAACAACTCGCCTTCGGTCATCTTGCGCGTGACGCTCGTGAGAATGTCGAGAATCGGCAACGATCGTTCCGCCAGACTCGTTTCGAACGCCGACATGTAAAGCCAGTCGCCCATCAGCACCGCGGTCTCGTTTCCGTAAAGTGCGTTGACGGTCGGACGGTTTCGCCGCGTGGCGGCTTTGTCGATGATGTCGTCGTGCACGAGCGTCGCCGTGTGGAGAAACTCCATCACGGTTGCCATGCGAATTGAGTTGTAACGCGCGCCATCACCGCCGACGGCGTAGTTTGCAAGGATAGTAAGCGCGGGCCGCACGCGTTTGCCGCCCGACGCGCGGAGATATTCTCCAAGGTACGCGATCACCTGCACGTTCGAACGCGCCTGTCGCTCGAACTCGATCTCGACCTGTTGCAGCTCGTTCCCGATCACACTGAAGATGCGCCGGGCCGAGAGCGTCGCCTGTGCGTCGATTGTCAGTGTGTCGCCTGAAATAGTCATGCTTGAGCTTTTGTGCCTTTTTGCGGCTCTGTTTTGCGCCTCTTGTGCTACTTAGTTCGACCGGTAATTCGTGAACTGCATGTGAATGCCGAAATCTTTGTCCTTCAATTTTGCGATGATGTCCTGCAACGTATCGCGATCGCGTCCCGACACGCGCACAACGTCGCCTTGAATTGAAGCCTGCACCTTCGCCTTGCTGTCTTTGATGAACTTGACGACTTCTTTCGCCTTCTCCTGCGGAATTCCTTGTTGGATCTGCGCGCGTTGCCTGACGGTGCCACCGGCCGCAGGTTCGATGTTGCCGTAATTAAACGCCTTCAACGGGACGCCGCGGCGGACGAGTTTCTGTTGCAGGATGTCGTTCATGTTGCGCAGCTTGGTCTCGTCTTCGGCGCTGAGCACCAGCTCGGTTTTTTCCATGACCACAGTCGCCGCGCTGCCTTTGAAATCGAATCGTTGGCGCACTTCCTTGATCGTCTGATTGAGGGCGTTTGAGATCTCCGCCGCATCAACCTGCGAGACGATATCGAAAGTGTTTTGTTGAGCCATCGGTGTGTTCAGTGTTTGGAAGAAATCATGTCCGTTTGGCATTGAGAATAACATCAAAAGTGTCGCATGTGAAACTTATCTCTTACTCAAAACCGCTAGCAAATTCATCATTATGGCAAACTGAAAAACCGCATAAAGTTCTCTGTCGTGATATGACCCAACTGCTCCATCTCGAGACCGTGAAGTCCCGCAAGACAACGCGCTATTTCCACAACATAAGACGGTTCATTTCGCTTACCACGATGCGGAACCGGAGTGAGATACGGGCAGTCAGTTTCGATCAGCAAATGGTCCAAGGGAACCTGGCGCGCGATGTTACGCAACTCTTCCGCCTTTTTAAAAGTGACGATCCCGGAAAACGAGATCATAAAACCGATCTGCAGTGCCCGTTTCGCTAGCTCTTCACTGCCGCTGAAGCAATGAAAGACGCCGCGACGCTCCGCGCCGTCGTAATCGCTCTTGAGAATCTCGATCGTTTCTGCCTCTGCTTTGCGAGTGTGAATAATCACCGGCAGATTGAGATCGCGCGCGGCGCGAAGTTGACGTTTAAAGACATCTACCTGCACGTCGCGTGGTGAATTGTCGTAATGAAAGTCGAGACCGATTTCGCCCCAGGCGACCACGCGTTCGCCGCTATGGATCAGCGAGCGCGTTTTCTCTTCAGCTTCGTCGTTGTAAAAGCGAGCGTCGTGCGGATGCGTGCCGATGGCCGTGTAAACAGTTTGGTGAGACTTGCCGAGCTCGATCGCGCGCTCGAACGCGCCACTGTGCGGATCGCCTGTGCCAACGTTCAGGATCGCCGAGATACCCGCCGCATGCGCACGCTGGATGACCTCCTCGCGATCCGCATCAAACTCAGGACCGTCAATGTGCGCATGCGAGTCGACAAACATTCAATCAATTTCGAAATTCGAATTACGAAATTCGAGTTCTCTATTACTTCAAGCGCGCGCCGTTCGGCACGTCTTCAGTGAATGTGGCGATGACGGGGCGGCCTTCTTCGCCGTATGACGCCGCGACCACCATTCCCTGCGACTCGTAGCCGCGAAGTTTGCGTGGTTTTAGGTTAGCGACGATGACTACCTTGCGGCCGACGAGTTTTTCCGGTTCGTAATACTGCGCGATCCCGGCAAGCACCTGGCGCGGTTGTTCCTCATTCAGGTCGACCTTTAACAACAGCAGTTTGTCAGCCTTCGGGACACGCTCGGCTGATAAAACGGTCCCCACACGCAAATCGACTTTCGCGAAGTCGTCGATCTCGATGAAGTTTTCAGGTAACACCGATTCCTTGGGGACGTCGGGAACGACTTGCGTTTCCTTGTTTTGGATTGCAGACATGATCTGAGCTTTATCGAGTCGTGGAAACACAGGTTGCACGTCGCCGATAGGCGTACCTTCGCGAAGCTCTCCCCACTTAAGTTTCGCCGGATCGATCTTGTCAGGTGGCAGGTCCATGCCGAGCTGTTTCGCGATCGCGCGACTCGCTTCAGGCATCACCGGGTACAACAACACACTCAACCAACGCAGCGTTTCCGCGGCTCGATAAAGCACGGCGCCGAGCGTGTGTTGCTGGTTCTCGTCTTTAGCGAGGTCCCATGGCTTCGCGTCAGTAATCATCTTATCGACGCGAGCGACGACGGACCACGCGACCTCGAGCGCCCGACTAAACGCGAGGTTTTCGAAGTGCAACAAAAACTGATCGCACGCCGTTTCGATGAACCCGACGACCGTCGTCTCGTCTGTATCAACTCCTGATCGTTTCGCCAGCAACAACTTCTCTTCCGGAATCTGCGGCGAAGGAATTCGCGACTCGCAGTAACGTGCGATCATCGTCAACGTGCGGCTCGAAAGGTTCCCTAAACCACTGGCAAGATCGCTATTGGCACGATCGATCAGCCCTTCATAACCGAAACGCCCGTCCTGTCCGAACACCATCTCGCGTAAGCAAAAGTAGCGAATCGCGTCGATGGAAAAATGCTTCTGCAACACGTCGAGCTCAACTGTGTTGCCGAGCGTCTTCGACATCTTGCGACCGTTTGGATCCAGCCACATGCCATGGGCCACAATCGCCCGCGGTAGGTGGACTCCCGCGGCCATCAGGAAAGCCGGCCAATAGACCGCGTGAAAACGCAGTATGTCTTTGCCGACCATGTGCAGCGCGGGCCAGTATTTTTCAAAACCAACGGCACGCTCCCGCTCTTCGTTACCGAATCCGATAGCGGTGATGTAATTAGTCAACGCGTCAAACCAGACGTACATCGTATGGTTCGGATCATCAGGCACCGGCACGCCCCAACTCACCGACGTCTTCAATCGACTGACGGAAAGATCCTGAAGCCCACCACGCACAAAACTGCTGACTTCATTCCTGCGCGACTCCGGTCTAACGAAATCCGGCTGCGTTTGATAGACGTCGAGCAACGCTTCGGCGTAATCGGAGAGCCGGAAGAAATAACTTTCTTCCGATACGCGATCGAGCGGCGTGTCGTGAATCAAACACGTCGGGACTCCGTTTGGATCCGACGGGGCGCGGTACTCATCTTCAGTCTTGTAAGCAGCACACGGCGCGCAAAACCAGCCTTCGTAATGACCTTTGTAGATCGCGTCGTTACCTTTCGGCGTCTTCGCTCTTGCGCAGCGACGCCATAACTCGCTGACGCCCTGATAGTGAAACGGCGCGGTAGTACGCATGAAGATGTCGTACCCGCCGTGTTCAGTATCGAGACCAAACTCGCGCGTCATCTGCTTGAAGTAATCGACTACGTAATCGGCCTGTTGTTGCGGCGTGCGGCCTGCCTTCTGGGCCGAGCGTTCGATGTTGATACCGTGTTCGTCGGTGCCGGTGAGAAAATAGGTTTCGATGCCGCGCTGACGCTTCGATCGCGCGATCGTGTCGCACACGATCATCGTGTAGAGATGACCGAGATGCGGCAGGCTATTGGCGTAGTAAATCGGCGTAGTGACGTAGAACGTTTTCATGTATTCGTCAGTTTGCAAGAAGCTCCCGCAAAGGCGCAGAGACGCAAAGAAGAATCTGTTTTACCGAGGAACTGATTGCGTTTGCCCCTTTGCGTCTTTGCGCCTTTGCGGGAAACTTCCTCATCTTATTTGGTAGGTGCAGTTTCAAATGAAAACGAGATGTCACAAATCGTCAATCCTTTCCTTTAATAAGTGCCATCGCTTCGGCGCGGGTGCGCGGGTCGCTGCGAAAACCACCCAATACTGCCGACGTCACTGTCTTTGCGTCGGCTTTTCGCACTCCGCGCAACGTCATGCACGTGTGTTCTGCTTCGATCACCACCATGACTCCAAGGGGCTTCAGACCTTCGAAGAGAGTATTGGCGATATCCGTGGTCAAACGTTCCTGAAGCTGTAGTCGACGCGAGAACGTCTCCGCAAGTCGCGCGAGCTTCGAGATGCCGAGAATGCGACCACCCTTAGGTATGTAGGCGATGTGACACTTGCCGACAAACGGCGCCAGGTGATGCTCGCAGAGCGACGCGATGCTGATGTCTTTCACGATCACCATCTCGTCATGCTTGTCACCCGGCAGCGGTACGACGTGTTGCTGCGGATCTTCTCGCATGCCGGAAGTCAGCTCGGCATACATCTCGGCGACACGTCGCGGTGTGCCGTGCAGACCGGGCCGATCCGGATCTTCGCCAATGCCTTCGATGATCATGCGCACGCCCTCTGCGATCAGATCGAGATCGACCGCGGGCGCCGCATCTTGCTGTTTATCGTTAATCACGGGTCTTCGCTAGCGCGACACGCGCTGCCTCCTCCACCACTTTCAACGGCACATTTGCACGAATGGCAGCCTCTCGACACTGCTCAAACTCCGGCATTTCATTTACCACGCGGCCATTCAGGTGCGCTACTTTAACAAATATTGGCCCATACGGCGTTTCGACCTGCACCATGCTCCGAAGCAACGCGCGCCGTTCGACTTCGTAACTGCGAATACCGAGTGTTGTTGTCTCAGTGAACAACAACGTCATCACCCGTTCCTTTTCGCTCGCGCTACACAGCACCGACAAAAGCACACCCGGACGGTTCTTTTTCATCTGCACGGGGGTGAAGTAGCAATCGAGCGCGCCCGCTTCGAACACGCGGTCCATGACATGGCCGACGATCTGCGGCGACGCGTCGTCGAGATTCGTTTCGATCATCCAGAGACGTTCAGACGCCGCTTCCGCAGCATCGGTTTCGCCAACAAGCACGCGCAGAACGTTCGGAAAGTTTTCATACTGACGCGTTCCGGC
>Ga0209387_1000268_pt1 | contig 15261 bp, 13 predicted proteins | sample NCControl_FD_187515 | JGI IMG/M metagenome (GOLD analysis project Ga0209387, IMG submission 187515) | Agricultural soil microbial communities from Utah to study Nitrogen management - NC Control (SPAdes) (version 2) | ecosystem: Environmental > Terrestrial > Soil > Agricultural land | place: USA...
ACCGCCATGCACCAGCGCCGGACCCCCCTCCAGGGTCTGCACCAGGTTGGGCAAGATCGCGTCCTTGAGCAGCAGGGTCATCGCGCCCGAAGCCTTGAGGTCGGCCGCGGTGACCGGCTTCTTCTCCCGGGTGAGCCCGACGATGATCCGGCCCAGCCGGGCCTCCAGATCCTCGAGGCCCGACGCCAGGCAGAGGATCGCCATGATCTCGCTGCCGGGCACGATGACGAAACGGTCTTCCCGGGAGGGCCCGCCGTTGAGGCCGCCGAGCCCGACGATGATCTGGCGGAGCGAGCGGTCGTTCATGTCGATGGTGCGGGGCCAGCTGATCCGCCGGGTGTCCAGGCCCAGCGCGTTGCCGTGATGGACGTGATTGTCCAGCATGGCGGAGAGCAGGTTGTGGGCCGAGGTGATCGCGTGGAAATCGCCGGTGAAGTGCAGGTTGATCTCGTCCATCGGGATGAGCTGGGCGTACCCGCCGCCCGCGGCACCGCCCTTGACCCCGAACACCGGGCCCAATGAAGGCTCCCGGATGCAGATCACCGCCTTCTGTCCCAGCCGGCGCAGCGCCTGGCCCACGCCCACCGTCACGGTGGACTTGCCTTCGCCCGCGGGAGTGGGGTTGATCCCGGTCACCAGCACCAGCTTCCCCTTCGGCTTCCGGGCCCGGATCGCCGCCATGGTGATCTTGGCCTTGGTGTGCCCGTAGGGGAGGATGTCCTCGGGTCCGAGGCCGAGCTCGGCCGCGACCGCGGCGATGGGTCGTGGCGTTGCTGCTTGGGCAATTTCGATATCGCTTGGTATTGGTGCCACAACAGTACTCCTTGTCGAGGGAGTCGCGAAGAGCGAGGAGCGAAGAGGAACCGCCGCTTCGCTCTTCGCTATTCGCTCTTCGCTATCCTGGCCCCGAAGACTCTCACCGCATTGGCGGTGGTGGTCTCACAAATCTCCTCAAACGAAACGCCTCTCACCACCGCGAGGCGCTCGGCCACCTCCCTCACAAACGCCGGCTCGTTGCGTTTGCCCCGGTGGGGCACCGGCGCCAGGTAGGGCGCGTCGGTTTCGACCAGCAGGCGCCCGGCGGGAATCCGGCGAATGACGTCGTCGCCGGCCCAGGACCTGAACGTCACCATCCCGCTGAACGAGAAGTAGTGATCCAGCCGGAGCCCCGCCTCGAGCAGTGCCGGTCCGCTGCTCCAGGAATGCAGGATGGCGACGGTGCCGGGATGATCCCCGAGGATCGCCGCCACGTCGTCGTCCGCCTCGCGGGCGTGAATCACCGCCGGTTTGCCGGCCGCGCGCGCCAGCGCGAGCTGGGCGCCGAAGGCGAGCCGCTGCCGGTCCCGGGGCGAGTGATCATAGTGGTAGTCGAGGCCCATCTCCCCCGCCGCCACCACCCGCGGGTCGGTGAGCGCCCGGGTCAGCCAGTCCGCGCTGGCTTCATCCCAGCGGCCGGCGATATGGGGATGGACCCCCGCCGTGGCCGAAATCCTGATGTCGCCCCCGGCCAGCTCCAGCGCCCGGGCCGCCGCCTCGGGCGATTCTCCCACCACCACCAGATGCCCCACCCCCGCGCCCGCCGCTCGCGCGACCACCTCGGCAACGTCCGCGCTGAACGCGGCGTCACCGAGGTGGCAGTGGCTGTCTACCAGCACCAGGACCGGATCAGCGGGCCGGCTGCGGCTTTCGGCCTCCCGCGGCCGGCAGCGGCTGGGCCGCGTGCCGGAGTCCGCGCGCCTGGGCGCCGGGCCAGCGCCGCTCGATGAACAGCAGCACCGGCGACGCGATGAAGATGGACGAGAAGGTCCCGATGAAGAGCCCGAAGAACATCACCAGCGCGAAGGGCCGGATCACCTCGCCGCCGAAGATCGCCAGTGCCAGCAGGGTGGCCAGGGCGGTGCCGCCGGTCATCACGGTGCGCGGCAGAGTCTCGTTGACCGCCCGGTTGAGCACGGCCACGAAGCTGTCTTTGGGATATTTCTTGAGGTCCTCGCGCACCCGGTCGAAGATGACGATGGTGTCGTTGAGCGAGTAGCCCACCACGGTGAGGATCGCCGCCACGACCACCAGGCTCACTTCCAGGTCCATCACCCCGATGAAGGCGATGGTGGCCAGGATGTCGTGTCCGGTCGCCGCCACGGCGGCGAGCCCGAACCGCCACTCGAAGCGCCAGGCCAGGTAGATCAGCACCGCCACGAACGAGAGGAGAATGGCCAGGAGGGCCCGCTGGCGAAGCTCACTCCCCACTTTGGGACCCACCGCCTCGCTGCGCAGAAGGGTGTACTGGCCCGCCCCCAGCACCTGGTCGAGCGCCCGGCGCATGACGGCGGTGGTGGCTTCGGTGTCATCGGGTGCCGCGTCCGCGAGCCGGGCCCGGATCACGTACTCCCCCGGCCCGCCGAAGCTCTGGATCTCTGCCCCGGGAAGGCCTTGGGTCTCGAGCCCGCTGCGCAGCCTCGCGGTCACGTCGTCCCCTGCCTGGGTCTGGATCTGGAAGAGGGTTCCGCCGGTGAACTCGATGCTGTAGTTGAGTCCCCGGATCAGGAGGAACGCCAGTCCCACCGCGAACACGATCCCGGTCAGGACGTAGGCGTGCCGCCGAACGCTCAGGAAGTCGTAGCTGGCGTTCTTGAAGGGCCGCCACTTGCCGATGCTCAAGGTCTTCGCGTCCGGCCGCCGCTGCAGCCACATCATGTACATCGTCCGGGTGATGAACACCGCGGTGATCAGCGACGCGAAGATGCCGATGATCAGGGTGACCGCGAAACCCTGGACCGGTCCGGTGCCGAACTGGAACAGGAACATCGCGGTCAGCACGGTCGTCAGATTCGAATCGATGATCGCCGGCATGGCGTGCTTGAAACCCTCATCCACCGCGAGCCTCACGGTTTTCCCGAGGGCCAGCTCCTCCCGGATCCGCTCGAAGATCAGCACGTTGGCGTCCACCGCGATGCCGATCGAGAGGATCAGGCCGGCCAGACCGGGCAAGGTCAGGGTGGCCCCCATCATCGAAAGCCCGCCCAGGGTAAACAGGATGTAGAAGGCCAGCGCGATGACCGCGAGCGCGCCGCTCAGCGCGTAGTATCCGAGCATGACCAGGATCACGATCGCGGTGCTCACGATGCCCGTGACGATGCCGCCCCGGATCGAATCCTCGCCCAGGCTGGCGCCGATCCGCCGCTCCTCCACCACCTTGAGCGGTACCGGCAGCGCGCCGGCCCGGAGGGTGAGTGCCAGATCCTGGGCCTCCTGGAGCGAGCGGTTGCCCAGGGTAATCTGCCCGCTCCGGTCGATCCGGCCCTGGATCACCGGAGGACGGCCCTGGACCCGGCGATCCAGCACGATGGCCATGAAGTCGCCAATGTGCCGGGCGGTCTCGGTTCCGAACCGCCGCCCGCCGGCCCGGTCCAGCTCGAAGCGCACGATGGGGCCGTTGGTCAGCGGGTCGATCGCCGCGGTGGCGTCCACCAGGCTTTCGCCGGTGATGATGGGCTTCTCGTCCACCGCGTAGAGCAGCCGGTACTGATTCACCCCGGCGCTGGTCGGCGCGCCGGCCCAGAGGAACTCCATACCCCGGGGCCAGACCGCACGGACCTGGGGCAGGTGCAGCAGGCTGTCCACCCGGGGGAAGGTGGCCTCGGTGACGACGAATTCTCCCGGAGAGGCCTGGATCCCCGCAGCCGCGGCCGGCTGGATCAGGGTGCTCAGCACCCCGCCGGTGATCGCGGTGGTATCGCCGGCCGCCTTGGCGGAATCGCCGCCCAGGAGCTGTTCCACCGCCGAGGGGGTGGCCGCTCCGGCGGGGGCATTCAGACCCAGGCTGCGGAGGGCCCGCTCCATCGAGGGCATCGCCCGCTCGAAGGCGCCGGTCTTGTCGGTGATCCGGAATTCGAGGAAGGCGCTCTTCTGCACTACCTGTTTGGCACGTTCGGGATCGGACACCCCGGCCAGCTCGACGATGATTCGGTCGTTGCCGACCTGCTGGACCACCGGCTCGGTCACCCCGAACTCGTCCACCCGCTTGCGGAGGACCTGAAGGGCCCGCTTGGTGTCGGCGTCGGGATCGGCGGACACCTTGCTGCTCTGGTCCAGCTCGAGCGCCAGGTGCATTCCGCCCAGGAGGTCGAGTCCCAGCTTGAGCGGCACCCGGGTCATGACGGTGTCGCGCATCACGCCGTCGGCCCGGCGCTCCCGCACCGTGATGTCGCGAGGAAACAGATAGAAGATCGAGGCCACGACCAGCACCGCGATCAGGATCAGCCGGTTACGAATCGTTCCAAACATTGCCAGCTCATCGCGCCCCGGTCGGACGCGCCGTTGAGGTCCAAGGGCCGCGGGCGAGGATCGCCTGGGCCTGTTCCCGGTCCCGCTCCAGCTGCGCGCGCAGCGCGTCCAGAGAAGGGAATTTCTGCGTGTCTCTCAGCCGCTCCACCCACTCGATCCGCACCGTGCGGCCGTAGAGGTCGCGGTCGAGTCCGAAGAGGTGCGCCTCGAGTGAGCGGGTCGCATCGCCCACCGTGGGCCTGGGCCCCTGGTTGAGCATGGCGCCGGCGGTCCCCCCGCCCCATTCCACCCGCGCCGCCCAGACCCCGTCGGGCGGCAGCGCCTTGGCCGCCAGGGCACCGCCGAGGTTGATGGTCGGCACCCCGATGCTCTTGCCCCGCCCCGCGCCCGGCACCACCTCTGCCGTGATCCGGTAAGGCCGGCCCAGCCACTCCGCCGCGCGGCTCAGCTCTCCCGCCGCGAGGGCACTCCGGATCCGGCTGCTGGAGATCGGACTCCCCGAGGCGTCGGGCACCGGAGGCACCACGGTCACCCCGAATCCCAGCCGCGCACCCAGCGCGGGGAGGCTGTTCCGGTCGCCTGCTCTGCCGTGGCCGAAGCCGTGGTCCTGGCCCAGCACCAGCTCGCGCATCCCATAACGCGCGAGGAGGATGTCCCGCACAAACGCTTCGGCGCTCATCGCGGCGAGCCCGCGGTCGAACCGCAGGATCACTACGCGGTCCAGCCCCAGCTCGGCCAGGATCTCCTTGCGCTCGGGACCCAGGGTGAGCCGGGGCGGAGCGTTCCCGGGATCCAGCACCGAGGCCGGGTGAGGCTCGAAGGTCACCAGCACCGCCTGGCGCCCCCCGGCCCGGGCGAGCAGCTCGGCCACCACCGCGCGATGACCCAGGTGGATCCCGTCGAACGAGCCGACGGTGACGACGCTTCCGGTCATGCCCCCTCGTAGGGAGGCAGCACCACGGCCGGATGCCATCCCTGCGGCGAAGCCCGGCCCACCGCCACCAGCCTGCCGGACTCCACCAGCGCGGCTTCCCCCTCGGTCGGACCGGGCCGGGCAATCTCCCGCCCCACCCGCACCGCCGGCATCTCCTCCGGGGCCAGCGGGACCTCGGGCAGGCCGCTGAGCAACGCGAGCGGGGGCAGCAGCGTCTCCCTCCCGGTGAGGCTGGCCAGCGGCTCGGCCTCTTCCACGCTCCAGGGTCCGATCCGGATCCGCCGCAGCGCTTCCGCGTGGGCCCCGACCTCGAGCAGCTCACCCAGGTCCCGGGCCAGCGACCGGATGTAGGTCCCGGCGCTCACCATCGCGTCGACGGTCACCAGCGGCGGCCGGTACTCCAGCAGCTCGAGCGCGAGCACCACCACCGGGGTGGCGGCTGGCTCGGGCCGCTCCCCGCGGCGGGCCCGCCGGTGACTTCGCTCACCCGCCACCTTGCGGGCGGAGTACGCCGGCGGCCGCTGGAGCTGGGCGCCGCGCAACTTTGCCAGCGCGTCCTCGACCGCGGTGCGCGGGGGCCACTCCGCCGGGGTCCGCTCGGCGATGACGACCCCGGTCCGGTCATCGGTGTCGGTGCGCTGTCCCAGCCGGATTACCGCCCGGTAGCTCTTGGGATGCCGCTCGGCCCACCGCGCCAGACGAGTCGCTCCGCCGAAGACCAGGATCAGGAGACCGGTGGCAAAGGGGTCGAGGGTTCCGGTGTGACCCACCGCGCGGGTCCGAAACAACCGCCGGGCCCGCGCCACCACATCGTGCGAGGTGGGCCCCTCGGGCTTGTCTACCAGCAACGCCCCGATCAGTCCTCCCCCTCCCGCTTCAGATCCGCCAGCACCGCGTTGATGCGCGCGGCGTGCTCGAGGCCGCGATCCAGCTCGAAATGCAGCTCGGGGATGGTCCGGGTCGAGAGGGCCTTGGCCACCCGGGAGCGAAGAAATCCCGCCGCGCTGCGCAACCCCTCGAGCGCCGCTTCCCGCTTCCCGCTATCCGCTTCCCCACTCATCACAAAGACCGTCGCATGCGACAGATCCCCGCTCACGTCCACCCGGGTCAGGGTGATCAGTCCAACCCGCGGATCGCGAATGTCCCGGGCCAGCGCCTCGGCCAGGACCTGACGGACGATCTCGGCCACCTGTCCGGGCCGCCGCTTGGGACTCTTGGCCACCGCGACCGCCTCAGGCCGTGGCGCCGGCGGCGGGCTGGAGCGTCCGCTTGATCTCTTCGATGCGGAACGCCTCGATCCGGTCGCCCACCTTGAGATCGTTGAAGTTCTCCACCCCGATCCCGCACTCCAGTCCCTCGCGGACTTCCTTCACGTCGTCCTTGAAGCGCTTGAGGCTGGAGATGGCGCCGGTATACACCAGGGTGCCGTCCCGCACCACCCGGACCTTGGCGGTGCGCTGAATGATGCCGGAGCGCACCGTGCAGCCGGCGATGGTGCCGACCTTGCTGACCTTGAAGACCTGGAGCACCTCGGCCTCGCCCAGCACCGACTCGCGCTGCTCCGGCTTGAGCAGGCCCTCCAGCGCCGCGCGCACGTCCTCCACCGCCTCGTAGATGATGCGATAGGTGCGGACGTCCACCCCTTCCTTTTCCGCGGTGGCCCGCGCATTGGCGTCGGGCCGGACGTGGAAGCCCAGGATGATGGCGCCCGAGGCCTTGCCGAGCATGACGTCGCTCTCGGTGATGGCACCGACACCGCGGTGGACCACTTCGACCCGCACTTCCGGCGTGCTGAGCTGGGCCAGCGCGTCGGCCAGCGCTTCGGCCGGTCCACCCTGGTCCGCCTTGATGATGATCTTGAGCTGGGTGACCTGGCCCTCCTTGAGAGCCCGGCTGAAGTCTTCCAGGGTGCCGCCCCGCGCGCCTCGTCGGTTCTGGGCTTCCCGCTCCAGCCGCTGCCGCTTCTGGGCGATCTCCCGCGCTTCATTCGCGTCGGCCACCACCAGGAAGGTGTCGCCCGCGGCCGGCACCCCTTCGAACCCGAGGATCTGCACCGGCATCGAGGGACCCACGGCCTTGACCGGCTTGCCGCGCTCGTCGCTCATCGCGCGCACCCGGCCGGAGAACTTGCCGCAGATGAAGTTGTCGCCCTGCCGCAGGGTGCCCCGCTGTACCAGCACGGTGGCCAGCGGCCCCTTGCCGGGATCCAGGGTGGCCTCCAGCACGGTGCCGTGCGCCGGCCCGCCGGCGTTGGCCTTGAGGTCGAGCAACTCGGCCTGAAGCAGCACCTTCTCCAGCAGCTCGTCCACCCCGGTGCCCTTCTTGGCCGAGATCTGGGTCGAGAGAATGGTGCCGCCGAACTCCTCCAGGACCACGTTGTGCTGGAGCAGGTCCTGCTTGACCTTGGGAATGTTCGCGGTCGGCAGGTCCACCTTGTTGATGGCCACGACCAGCGGCACGCCGGCGTTGCGGGCGTGGCTGATGGCTTCGACGGTCTGGGGCATGACCTGGTCGTCCGCCGCGATGACCAGCACCACGATGTCGGTGACCTGCGCGCCCCGGGCCCGCATGGCGGTGAACGCCTCGTGGCCCGGGGTGTCGAGGAAGGTGATGACCTTCTCGCCCGGCAGAGTGACGTGGTAGGCCCCGATATGCTGGGTGATGCCGCCGGCTTCGCCGGCTACCACGTTGGCCTTGCGGATGTAGTCCAGCAGCGAGGTCTTGCCGTGGTCCACGTGGCCCATGATGGTCACGATGGGCGGGCGCCAGGTCAGGTCCTCTTCCTTGTCGGCGACCGGGGCGGCGGTCAGCTCGGCGGCGTACTCGTCTTCCCGCACCGCCTGGAAGCCGAACTCCGAGGCGATCAGCTCGATCTGGTCGAAGTCGAGCCGCTGGTTCACCGTCACCATCAGCCCCAGCTCCTTGAACGCGAACTGGACGATCTGGGTCGCGGGGATCTTCATCTGCTCGGCCAGCTCGGCCACCGAGATGAATTCGTTGACCCGGATCCGGGTCTTCTCCCGCTCCTTCTCCTCGGCGGTGCGGCTGGCGATGAGATCCCGATAGCTGGGCTCATCGGAGCGCCGCTTGCCGCGGGCGCCGCCCTTCATGCCCTGAAGCGTCTTCAGGATGTTGGCCTGCACCTGATCCTGATCGACGTAGTTCTTCCGGCTCTTCTTGCCCTTTTTGCGGTCGCTGCCCGCCGGTTTGGCGTCGGGGCCGAAGCTCCGTGCCGGCGGCGCACCGGCTCCCGGCGCCGCGAAGCGTCCGGGAGGGCCGGAACGGCTCGGGGGTCCGCCGGGACGCCCGGTCCCACCGCCGGGGCGGCTGCCCGGTCCATCGGTGCGGCCACCGGGGCGGCTGCCTGGCCGGGCGGTTCCCGCGGGGCCCTGGGCGCCGGGGCTGCTGCTGAAGACCGGACGGGGCCCCCGGGGGCCGCGGCTCTGGTCGGCGCCCGGCGCAGGCCGGGAGATCCGCGGAGGAATAAAGGGTGCTCGGTGCACCACCGAGGGGCCGCTCGCAGCGGGGGCCTGGGCCGGCGGCGGGGTAACCCGCTCGGGACGCGCCGGGGGTTCCGCAACCGGCTCGGCTTCCGGCTCGGCCGGGGCCTCGGCTTCCGGGGGGAGAGGCGGCAGATCGCGGAACAGCGCGCGGGCCCGCTCTTCGATCGTCGGCATCGGGAGGCCGGAGGGCTCGGGCAGCTCGAGCTTCTCCAGCTGGGGGCGCTCCAATTCGAACGCGGCGGTAGCGGCGGCCTCAGCCTGGCGCTCGGCCTCGAGCTGGGCCTCGACCTCGGCGACTTCCGCCGCGGTGCGGCGCCGCTTGGAGGGCTTGGCGGCGCTCTCGGGCGCGGGCGGCGCAGCCTCCGCCGCCGCAGCGGCTTTGGTTCGACGCTTCGGCTTCGCGGCCGGCGCGTCGCTCTTCTGCTTCCGCTTTTCGCGCTCCCAGCGGACCCGGAGCGCGGCGACCTGATCGTCCTCGAGGGAGGACTGGGGACCGCGGGCGAAGACGTGCATTTCCTTGAGCAGCGTCATCAGCTGCTCCGAGGCCACGCCCAATTCGCTCGCGAGATCCTGCACTTTCGTCTTGACCACTCAATCCTCCGTCAGCCCTGCCCCGCCGAGCCGGCGCGAACGATTCCGTCCGCGAGCGCGGCATCTTTGACCCCGGCCACCATCACCGGGGGCTTCCCCAATCCTGCGCCCAGCTCAGCCGCGCCGGGCCCACCCACCTGCGGAATGCCCAGGGCGGCAGCCAGCCGCACCACTTTCTCCCGAGCCCGCTGGCTGGCGTCCTTCGCCACCACGATGCAGCGGATCTCGCGAGCCTGGAGGGCCCGGCGCACCGCGTCCACGCCGACCACCACTGACCCGGCCCGGATCCCCAGGCCGAGGTACCCCAGGACACCGCTCATGTGGCTGTGGCGTTCTCTCCGGGCTCATCGGCGACCAGGTCGGCCAGGAACGCCAGCAGCTCGTTGGCCGCCCCGGGAGTCATCCCGGGCACCTTCTCGATATCCTCGCGCTCCAGATCAAGAATGTCGTTGAGCGTGCGATAGCCCGCGGTGTCGAGAATGCCGAGCACCTCGGGAGAGAGTCCCTTGAGCTCGGCCAGCGCGACCTGGGCCACCGCGGACTCCTCTTCCTCCAGCGGCGCCAGGGTGAACAGGGGGCCTTCGCCGCCGCGCTCCAGCCATTCGCGGCTGGAGTAGAGGTCGATCTTCCAGCCGGTGAGCTCGGACGCCAGCCGCACATTCTGTCCGTTCCGGCCGATGGCCAGAGACAGCTGGTCTTCGTCCACCACCGCCTGAATGGTCTTGCTCTCCGGATCGGAGAACACCTTGGCCACCCGTGCGGGCGCCAGCGCCAGCCGGGCGAACCGCTCCGGATCGGGCGACCAGGGCACGATGTCGATCCGTTCCCCGCCCAGCTCGTTCACCACGGCCTGGACCCGGGAGCCCTTGAGGCCCACGCAGGCGCCCACCGGATCGATGGCGTCGTCCTTGGAGATCACGGCGACCTTGGTGCGGCTGCCCACCTCCCGCGCGATGGCCCGGATCTCCACGGTGTTCTGGGCGATCTCGGGAACCTCGAGCTTGAAGAGCGCCGCGACAAAGCTGGGGTCGCCCCGGGAGAGCACCAGACGGGGGCCCTTGGGGGTTTCTTCCAGCCGCTTGAGCACGGCGCGGATGGTGTCGCCCTGGTGGAAGTGCTCCCGGTGGTTCTGTTCCCGGTAGGGAATGATCGCTTCCGCCTCCCGGAACTTGTTGAGCATGAGGACCAGCTTGCCCCGCTCGATCTGCTGCACTTCACCGGAGAGCAGCTCGCCGACCTTGTCGCCGAATTCCTCCCGGATCTTGGTCCGCTCGCCCTCCCGGACCCGCTGGATGATCCGCTGCTTGGCGGCCTGGACCGCGAGCCGGCCGAATTCGGTAAAGGGGATCTCTTCCTCCAGCACGTCGCCCACTTGGAAGTCGGGATCCTCGAAGCGGGCCTCGTCCACCGAGACCTGAGCGCTGGAATCCTCGACCGTTTCGACGACGGTCCGGAGCCGCATCACCCGCACACTGCCCTGCAGCTCGTCCACGTCCAGCTCGAAGCGGACGTTGGGACCGAACTTGCGCGCCAGCGCGGCATGAATGCCGTCGCGGAGCAGCTCCAGGAGATCGGAGCGGTCGAGTTGTTTCGTCGTCGTCAGCTCGCGAAACGCGGCCAACATTTCGGCGGAACCAGCCATGCCTTGCACTCCCTACACGTTGGGTGCCGGGGTCGCTCCGGAGCCTCCGGATGAACCAGGGATGGAGTGGGGGTCGGTTTGGGGGGGGACGAACGGACTGACCGAAAACAAAAATGTGGGGGAGCACCCCACATCGAAAGTCCCTGCGGACCGCTCCCAGTCCCCCCGCTCCAGCCCGGAAAACATAGCCTCGCCGCACCAATGAGTCAAACGCCTCTCAGGCAACGGGCAACAGGCAGCAGGCAACAGGTAACAGGTAACTGCCCCAAAACTGTTGCCTGCTCCCCGCTATTGCACCCCCTTGTCCACCGTCACCGTGATCTGCCGGGTGCCCACGTTCTGGGCCGCGTCGTAGGCCCGGGCCAGGATGGTGTGAGTCGAAAGGTCCGGAACCGAGGCGGTATTCCAGGTGGTCACGAAGGGGGGATCGAATAGCACAATCGCCGGATTGTTGTCGATTACGATCTCGACCTTGTCCACCCCGAAGTCGTCCACCGCGCTCACCTGAATTGCGACTTGGCCGGAAACCACCGCGTTGTTCAGCGGGGCGTCGATCACCACGATCGGCGCCGCGCCGTCGGACGGGTCCCCCGAATCGAGGGCGCAGGCGGCGAGGAGGAGCATGGGAATCACGCGAAGCCGGGTCATCGTTTTCCTCGAGACAGGCACTTGGCAACAGTGGTCAGTGGTCAGTGGTCAGTGGTCAGTGATCAGTGGTCCGTGGGGAAAGTAGCACCTTGCCACCTTGCCACCTTGCCTCCGGCGACTACCCCACCATGCCCAAATACGCCGCCATCCTCCCATCCGCTCCCCCGCGATGGGAGAAGAACCCTCCATCGTGCCTGGAACAGTAGGGCGATGTGGACACGTTTTCCACGCCCAGTGCCCGGGCCTGCTCGATCAGCACCGCCCGGAGGTCCAGCGGGCCTCGTCCTTCGGGCGGCGGGGCAAGTCCGCACCCTGTAAACACTTCAGATCCAACTTCATAGCACTGCCCGCAAATCCCTACTCCACAATGAACTAACACGTTGTCCACAATGCTTCCACGAACCCGCATCGCGGCCAGTCCAGCGCTCAGGATTCCCCCCGCCACGCCCCGCCAGCCGGCATGAACCAGGGCCACAAACCGGCGAACCGGGTCGACCAGGTAGACCGGAATACAATCGGCGGCGGTTACGGCGAGGAGTATCCCGGTGGTGCTGGTGGCGTGTCCGTCGGCCCCCTGATGGATCGCGATGCTCCGGACGTCGCTATGCCAGAGCACCGCGGTGCCGTGGACCTGACGGGAGACGACGATTCCCTGGAACCCGGGCACAGCCAGCCGGAGCGCGCTCCAGCGGTCCAGCACTTCGCTGATCGGAGCCTGGCCGCCCAGGCCCAGGTCGAAGGGGCTGGCTGGATCACCCCGGACGGTGATCCCCGCCAGAATGCCGAATTCCTCCCGCCAGCGGGCCAGCTCGTACCGGGGGACCGGACCGCCCAGCGGGGTCTCGATCACCCCTCGAGCCGCTCGATCGAGGCCCCCAGGGCGTTGAGCCGGTCGTGGATGTGCTCATAGCCGCGCTCGATCTGGCCGATGTTGTGAATCACGCTCTGGCCCTCGGCGGCGAGCGCCGCCAGCAGCATCGCCATCCCGGCCCGGATGTCGGGGGAGTCCACCGTCCCGCCGCGGAGCGGCGCCGGCCCCGCGATCACCGCCCGGTGGGGATCGCACAGCACGATCCGGGCGCCCATGCCGATCAGCTTATCCACGAAGAAGAGCCGGGACTCGAACATTTTCTCGAAGATCAGCAGCAGCCCGGCGCACTGGGTCGCGGTGACGATGGCGATCGACATCACGTCGGCCGGGAACGCCGGCCAGGGCCCGTCCTCCAGCTTGGGGATGTGACCCCCGTGGTCGGGCCGGATCCGGCGTTCCTGGTCGCGGTCCACGATCAGCGTCGTGCCCGCGACCCGGGGCCGGATCCCCAGCCGGTCGAAGCCGAACAGGATGCTGCGCAGCTCGTCGGGGCGCACCGGGTCAATGCTCACCGCGCTGTTGGTCACGGCGGCGAGCCCGATGAAGCTTGCGATCTCGATGTGGTCGGGCCCGATCTCGTGACTGGCGCCGTGGAGCGGATGGCCCCCCTCGATGACGTACTGGCTGGTGCCGATCCCCTCGATCCGCGCGCCCATCGCCACCAGGCAGCGGGCCAGGTCCTGCACGTGGGGTTCGGCGGCGGCGTTGCGGAGCACGGTCCGTCCCCGGGCGGCCACCGCGGCCATGAGGGCGTTTTCGGTACCGGTGACGCTGGGCTCATCCAGAAAAATGTCCGCGCCGCTGAGCTGCCGGGCCTCGATCTCGTAGCGGTCGCCGACCCGGATCTGCGCGCCCAGGGCTTCGAGCACCAGGAAGTGGGTGTCCACCCGCCGGCGGCCGATGACGTCACCCCCGGGTGGAGGGAGGACCACCTTGCCGAACCGCGCGACCAGCGGGGCGGCGAACAGGATCGAGGCGCGGATCTTGGCGCAAAGCGCCGGATCGAGCGGCTTGCTCACCGCGCCGCGGGTGTCGATGGTCAGCGCGTTGGGCCCGGTCCATTGCACCGAGGCGCCCAGATCCGCGAGCAGCGCCGCCATGGATTCGACGTCCCGGATCCGCGGCACATTGGAGAGGTGGACCGGCCCGTCGGCCAGCAGGGTCGAGGCGAGAATCGGAAGGGCGGCGTTCTTGTTGCCCGCGGGGCGCACCGTGCCGGAGAGCGGCCGGCCGCCCTGAACCTGGAAGCGAAGTGGCATGCGCAAACCTCGCCCGGCGCGCGGGCGCGCGTCAAGCGGATTGGATATGTTTGAGCCATGGAAACCACGATGCCGGCTTGGATCGGACCGACGGTGGCCATCTCGCTGGTGGTGATCGCCCTCGCCTTCGCGGCGATCGGCGTGGCGGTGACGCTCCTGGCGCGCACCGCGATCCGCGAAGTGCGCGAGCTCCGGGAAGAGGTCGCCCCCGCGATCTCGGCGGTGCGGCGGATCACCGACGCCGGCGCCGATCTCTCCGGGGACATCAAGCAGGAGGTGCAGGAGTATCTCGCCACCAGCCGCGCGGTGCGGCGGGACCTGGAGCGCGGAGTCTACGAGGTAAAATCGCGACTGGCCGATCTGGACGCCCTGTACGAAGTCGTACACGAGGAAGTGGAGGACACCGCTCTCGACGTGGCGGCCCGGGTTCGCGCAGTGCGCAATGGCGCCGGCATGGTGTCCCGGATCCGGCGCTGGCTGGTCCGCGGGCGCCGATGACACCAGGACGGGTTCTCGCAGCGCTGCTGGTCATCGCGCTCTGGGCCATCTGCGACCCGATCACCGCGTTCGCCTGGGCCCCGGGAACCCACATCTTCCTGGGCGAAACCATCCTCGCCAACCTGCACCTGCTGCCGCCGACCATCGCGAACCTGCTCCAGGCCTTTCCGTACGATTTCCTCTACGGCACCATCGCCCCCGACACCTCGATCGCCAAGAAGTACGTGCCGACCGGGCGGCACTCGCACTACTGGAACGTGGGCCAGGAGACCTTCGATCACGCCCCCACCGAATCCCTGCGCGCCTTCGGCCTGGGCTACCTGTCGCACCTGGCCGCCGATACCATCGCGCACAACTACTTCATCCCCCGGCAGCTGGTCCTCACCACCAGCACCCGCTCCATGGGGCACACCTACTGGGAATCCCGGATCGAGACCCACCTGGGGGGACAGTTTGCCCGCCGGGCCCGGGAGATCATCCAGCGGGATCAGTCGGAGGCCGATCTCCACCTGGAGCAGATCATCTCCCCCACCCTGTTCAGCGTGCGGACCAACCGGCGGATTTTCCGGGGGATGGTGCACCTCACCCATACCAAGAGCTGGCACCGGGCGATGCAGGCCGCGGCGGACCGGAGCCGCTGGCTGTTGACCAACCGGGACGTCGAACGGCACCTGGGAATCGCCTACGATGTGACGGTGGACATGCTGGCCGCGGCGGATTCCGGCGCCGAGGCCGCCAGGGTCAGAAGCCTCGATCCCAATGGCGCCCAGGCGCTCCGGGCCGCCAAGCGGCTCCGCCGGCGCGAGCTGGAGCATGGTTCCCTCGGGTCGCCCAGCCGCCTGCTGGAAGTGGCCGAGGAGAGCTTTCACGTCCGGGCCATGGAGCTGGGCCACTGGGCCGCCTCCACCGTGGAGCGGCCCTGGCTGCGGGAGCCGGATATGGCCGCCGAGCCACTGATCGCGCTAGCGGACGAATAGCCCGCGCACCCCGGCGATCAGCCGCTCGACCTCCTCCGGCGAGGTGTAACACGC
>Ga0209387_1000275_pt1 | contig 15093 bp, 17 predicted proteins | sample NCControl_FD_187515 | JGI IMG/M metagenome (GOLD analysis project Ga0209387, IMG submission 187515) | Agricultural soil microbial communities from Utah to study Nitrogen management - NC Control (SPAdes) (version 2) | ecosystem: Environmental > Terrestrial > Soil > Agricultural land | place: USA...
GTGGTAGCCGCGCGGGGAAGCTCCTAGTCATTGCGAGGCGGCGAAGCCGCCGACGCAATCTCGTAACTGTGGAGGAGATGTCATGCAGCTCGGGATGATCGGACTCGGCCGCATGGGCGGCAACATGACCGAACGGCTGCTCCGGGGCGGCCACCAGGTGGTGGTGTATGACCGGAGCGCCGAGGCCATCGCGGCCAGCGCCACGCTGGGCGCCACCCCATCGAGCGGCCTCGAAGAGATGGTCGCGAAGCTCGCGGCGCCCCGGGTGATCTGGATCATGGTCCCGGCCGGTGGGCCGGTGGACAGCACCATCGCCCTGCTTCAGCCGCTGCTCGCTCGCGGAGACATCCTGATCGACGGCGGCAACTCCAACTACCATGACACCGTCCGCCGGGGAGAGGCGCTCGGGTCGGCCGGCCTCGAGCTGGTGGATTCCGGCACCAGCGGCGGAATCTGGGGCCTGGAGAACGGATACTGTCTCATGATCGGCGGCTCGGAGCAGGCGTTCGCGCGCTGCGAGCCGGTGTTTCGCACCCTGGCGCCGAAGGACGGCTACGACCGGGTAGGACCGACCGGTGCGGGGCACTACGTCAAGATGATTCACAACGGGATCGAGTACGGAATGCTCCAGGCCTACGCCGAGGGCTACGAGCTGCTGCACGGCTCCACGCGGTTCTCCCTCGATCTCCATCAGGTCGCCGCGCTGTGGAACCGGGGGAGTGTGGTGCGATCCTGGATGAACGAGCTCGCCGAGCGCGCTTTCGCCGGCGACCCGGCCCTGGAGGGCCTCAAGGGCTACGTCGAGGACTCCGGCGAAGGCCGCTGGACCGTGCAGGAGGGGATCGACCTCTCCATTCCCACGCCGGTCATCGCCCTCTCGCTGATGGCGCGGTTCCGATCCCGGCAGGAGGAATCGTTCGGCGCCAAGGTGATCGCCGCGCTGCGGCGGGAATTCGGCGGCCACAAGGTGAAATCGGCATGAGCGCGCCGGCGGTGCACGTCCACACGGGAGAGCTGCCGGCGGTGCCGGCGCCCCGGCCCCCGGGCCCCTGCACCATGGTGATTCTGGGCGCCGGGGGAGACCTGACCCGCCGCAAGCTGATTCCCTCGCTGCTCCATCTCCAGGGCGATGGGCTGCTGCACGAGCGGACCCGGATCATCGGAGTGGGCCGGTCTCCCATGACCGACGAGGCCTTCCAGGAGGACCTGCGCAAGCTGCTTGAGCCCGATGCCGGGCTCTGGAAGAAATTCGCCCCCCGGCTGTCGTGGATTGCCGGAGATCTCGCCATGCCCAGCACCTACCAGGAGATCAAGGAAACTCTGGAGCTGATCGAGACCGGAGAGCCGCTGGACCTGGGACGGCTGTTCTACCTCGCCGTACCGCCCAGTCTCTACATCACCGCCGTCTGCGGCCTGGCCCAGAGCGGCGCGGCGCCCTGGCAGGACGACCCGAAGGATCCCCGCTGGGCCCGGGTGATCATCGAAAAGCCTTTCGGGCGGAGCCTGGAGACGGCGCGGGCGCTCAACCGGGCCATCGGAGACGTGCTGGCCGAGCACCAGGTGTACCGGATCGATCACTACCTGGGCAAGGAGACGGTGCAGAATCTGATGGTGTTCCGCTTTGCCAATTCGATCTTCGAGCCGGTGTGGAACCGCTCTCACATCCATCACGTCCAGATCACCGTGGCGGAAACCCTGGGGGTGGAGCACCGCGCCGGATACTACGAAGAGGCGGGGGTGGTGCGGGACATGTTCCAGAACCATCTCCTCCAGCTGCTGGCCCTCACCGCCATGGAGCCCCCGGTGAGCTCGAAGGCCGATGCCGTGCGCGACGAAAAGGTGAAGGTGCTCCGCGCCATCCGGCTGATTCCACCGGAGGAGCTCGCGGGTTACGCGGTCCGGGCGCAGTACGGCCCGGGAACGATCGACGGCAAGCCGGTCCCGGGATACCGGGCGGAGCCAGGTGTTGCCCCCGGCTCCAGGACGCCGACCTACGCCGCGATCCGGATGATGATCGACAACTGGCGCTGGCAGGGAGTGCCGTTCTTTCTGCGCTCCGGCAAGCGGCTGGCCCGCCGGGATAGCGAGATCGCGATTCATTTCCGCGCTCCGCCCCACCGGATGTTTCCGGTGCAGCAGGGCGGCCTGTCCGAGCCCAACGTATTGGTGATCCAGGTCCAGCCGGAGGAAGCACTGTCGCTCTCGTTCGAGATCAAGGTCCCCGGCGCGGGGATGCGGCGGACCGGCGTGCGGATGGACTTCAATTACCAGGAGGCGTTCGGCCGCCAGGACCATGACGCCTACGAAACCCTGCTGCTCGACTGCATGTCGGGAGACCCGGGGCTCTTCATCCGCGCCGACGCCACCGAGGCGGCGTGGAAAGTGGTGGATCCCCTGATCTCGGCCTGGGACAACGATCCGGGAGATGTCCCGCTCTATCGCGCCGGAAGCTGGGGTCCTCGGGAAGCCGAGGCGCTGCTGGCGCCGGCGGGGGCGGTCTGGCGAGAGTAGGGAGGAGCGAAGAGCGAAGAGGGAGGAGGCAGCAGGCAACGGCCAATGGCAGTCATTGCGAGGGGGCGAAGCCCCCGAAGCAATCTCGCCGCGTGGGGCGCGTTAATCTGTGCCGCTCTCCCGTATTTGAGATGCTCTTCACTTAGAGGCCGCACCTATTCTGGATAATGCGGGAGTACTACGTCTACCTCCTCACCAACAAGCGCCACACCGTCATTTACACCGGTGTAACCAATGACCTGGCTCGCAGGCTTTTCCAACACCGCCAGAAAAAGGGTGGGAGGTTCACCCGCAAATACCAGCTCCACAAGCTGGTGTACTTCGAGGTGTTCGCAGATTCCTACAACGCGATCAGCCGCGAGAAACAGATCAAGGCGGGTTCCCGGGCTCGAAAAGAGCGCCTGATCAGCGCGGCGAACCCAGAATGGCGGGAACTGCTACCGTGCGGGTGACGAAGTGGTCACGGCCCGGAGGATGAACGCCGCTCCTTCGGGCCCGAGCAGCCGTACCGACCCCGCCGAGGTCGTCACCTGAAAGCTCCTCCGCTCAACGACCAGCATGTCGCAGGGCTCGTTGGGGGTGGTCTTCCGAAGCCAGACGTCCGTCGAAGTCGGCGAGGTCGCGCGGGCGCGGATCTCGAACTCGTGGCTGCCCTGGCAGCCGCCGTATTCGAGGGTCATTTCCAGGGTCTGCCCGGTGAGAATCGGCGGATCGGGAGTCTCCTGAATCCGGTACAGCGCGCCGAACGCAGCCGGGTCGGGAGCCACCGGATCGGAGCAGCTCAGCAACAGCAGCGCGGTCACAGCGAAGAGCGATTTCATGGTTCCTAGGAGATGCAAATCCGGTGCAAGATTGGTGAGCTTCCTGAAGCATTGTCGGACTTCGGGTTAGTCTCGAGTCAGCGTTGGTCCGTGTCCAAATGACGCGTGTCGGGGTGAACTGGGCGTGTCATTGCGAGGGCCGTAGGCCCGAAGCAATCCCGGTGAGATCGCTTCGGGCGCTTTGCGCCCTCGCGATGACTCCTCGCTCAGCCCTCGCGATGGCTCTCAGAAGATCCTGACCGTCAGCCCGAGTTTCCCCGGGTTCTTCTTGAGGTCATCCACGAACTCCTGTAGCGCCTTCACCAGCCGCTGGGTGTTCTGATACAGCGCGGTATCGGCCACGAACCTGCCCAAGCTTCCCTCGCCGCGATTCACCCGGGCGAGCACCGAATCGAGCTGGCTTGCGGTGGACTGCGCCGAGACGGAAAGCCGGCCGAGATTCACCATCAGCGAATCGGCGGTGCGCGCGGCCCGGTCGAACTGTGCCGCCACCAGCACCGAATCGATCCGGGCGCTCACGGTCCGCAGCCCCTGCATGGTCGTGGTGAGCTGGGCGATCGGCCCGGTCACCGTGTTGCTGTAGACGCTGGCCAGGCGTTCGAAGGCCCGAAGCGAGCGCTGCAGGTCCTCCGAGACTTCCTTGAACCTGATCTCGTTGAACCCGCCCAGCACCGTACTGGCCTGGTCGCCCAGCCTGGTGCCGATGTCCATGAAGCCGGACTTCACGGTACCGACGATGACCGCGTCCTCGGGCAGCGGCTCCGGCGCAGTCCCCGGGACGAAGTTGATCACCGCGTCGCCCACCAGCCCGATCGACGCAAGCTCGGCGGCGGCATCGCGCCGGGGGGCGGCGGCTTCATCCAGGTGCAGGTGGACCAGCACCTTGCCGTAACCCTGGAATTCGATCTCGTCCACGCTGCCGAGCTGGACCCCGGAGACCCGCACCGGTGATCCTCGTTTCAGGGTGCCGGCGTCGGTGAACTGGACCGCGACGGTGGGCCGGGTGGAAAATTGCTTCCCGCCCAGCCACATGGTGCCGCCGATGAACAGCAGGACGCTGACCAGCACCAGGGCACCTACCGTGGCTTCCTGCTTGTAGTGAAGATCCATGAGGTCCGTTCAGGCGGCGAAGGAGTTCTCGAAGTCCCGCTCGAGAAACGCTTTGACTTTGGGATTCTCGGACTCCCGGAATTCGTCGGGAGTTCCCTGGAGCACGATTCGACCATCGGACAGCAGCGCGATCCGGTCGGCGACGTTGAAGGCCCCGCGGACGTCGTGGGTCACCATGATACTGGTGACGCCGAGCTCTTTGTCCAGCCGCTTGACCAGCTCGTCCACGATGTCGGCGTTGACCGGATCGAGCCCGGAGGTCGGCTCGTCGTAGAGCAGGTATTTGGGGGCCCCGGCGATCGCCCGCGCGATGCCCACCCGCTTGCGCATGCCACCGGAAAGCTGGGCCGGAAACTTGTCTTTGGTGTCGGGAGACAGGTTCACCAGCTTGAGGCACTCCGCGACCCGTGCTTCGGCATAGGCCCGGTCGTTGAACTTGCTCTCATCCGACAGCCCGAGGCGGACGTTCTCGAAGACATCCATGGAGTCGAACAGGGCGCCGTTCTGGAACACATAGCCGATCCGGGTGCGCAGCTCGGACAGCTCCTTCCGGTGCAGCGTAGTGACCTCGAGCCCGTCCACGATCACCTTGCCGGCGTCGGGACGGATCAGTCCGTTGATGTGCTTGAGCAGCACGCTCTTGCCGGTGCCCGAGGGCCCGAGAAGGGCGAGGGTCTCTCCCTCGCGCACCTCGAAGTCCACCCCGTCGAGGACCACCTGCTCGCCGAAGCGCTTCTTGACCCCGCGCAGCTCGATCATGCGCTGACCAGCAGCCTCGCGAGCAGGGCGTTGAGCAGCAGGATCACCACCGAGCTGCTCACGATGGCGGCCGTGGTGGCCTTGCCCACGCCTTCGGCGCCCTGCTTGGTATTGAAGCCCATGTAACAGGAGATCAGCCCGATGGCGAAGCCGAACGAGGTGGCCTTGATCAGGGAGTAATAGGCATCGAATGGCTTCCAGAACGCCTTGGCCCCGTAGGCAAAGTCCGCGTCGGTGACCGGGAGCACCTGTTTCACGCTGAAGAGCCCGGAGCCGATGGCGACCACGTCGGCAATGACCACCAGCACCGGCAGCATCAGGGTGGAAGCCAGCACGCGGGGGATGATGAGATGCGATGCCGGCGAACGGCCCAGCGACTCCAGCGCGTCGATCTGTTCGGTGACTCGCATGGTGCCCAGCTCGGCGGCATAGCGTGCGCCGATCCGTCCGGCCAGCACCAGGCCGATCAGCACCGGCCCCAGCTCGAGCACGATGGTCTCGACGATCAGGGTGCCGAGAACATAGACCGGGAGATTGCTCTGCCACTGGTATCCGGCCTGGAAGGCCGTGGTCACGCCGGCAAAGATGGCGATCACCAGCACGATGGGGAGCGATCCGGCCCCCACGCTCGCGGCTTCCGTGAAGGTACGCGGGACCCAGATCCGGACTTCCGACAGCCCCCGGACCAGCTCCACCACCAGGAGGCTGATCCGGCCGAACTGGGACAGGAAGCCGAGAATCAACCGGCCGGTGAACCGGGGAAGCCGCAGGATGGTAGACGTCATAGGGGCTCCTTATCTTGGGCTCCCATGCCTCCGAAGTCCACCCCGCCGCATGCCGCACGTACCCGGCTGTTTTCCCGCCGTCTGCTCGAGTGGTTTCGTCGGCACGGACGCGACCTGCCCTGGCGGCGCACCCGTGACCCCTACCGGATCGTGGTTTCCGAATTCATGCTCCAGCAGACCCAGGTCGCCCGGGTCGAGCAGTACTATCCCCGCTTCCTGAAACAGTTCCCGACGGTCGAGGCGCTGGCAGGCGCGAAGCCGGGAATGGTGCGGGAGGCGTGGGAAGGACTGGGGTACTATCGCCGGGCGGCGAACCTGCACCGGCTGGCCCGCGACGTGATGCGCGACCACCAGGGCAGCATTCCCGGGGAGACGGATCTGCTTCGACGCCTTCCGGGCGTGGGGCGTTACACCGCCGGGGCGGTGGCGAGCTTCGCGTTCGAGCGCGCGGTTCCCGCGGTAGATACCAACGTCGCCCGGGTGCTCCGGCGGGCCTTCCATCCCCGGGCCGGATCCGGCGCCGCGGGCCAGGCCACCCTCTGGAACGCCGCCGCGCGGCTCCATTCCAGGCATGGTCCTCGGGCCTGGGCGCTCAATCAGGCGATCATGGAGCTGGGGGCTGTGATCTGCACCGCGCGGGTGGCGAAGTGTGGGGAGTGTCCGGTTGCGAGCGAGTGTAAGACCGGAAACAACCGTCAACAGTCAACGGTCAACGGTCAACGGGACAAGCCCCTCGAACGGAGAGCAGCTCGCAAGAACCGTTGACTGTTGACCGTTGACGCAGTTATCGGAGCAGAATCCCGCTGACCAGGGCGACGACGCCCAGCACCCCCGAGGCGAACCCGGCGAGCTTGGCCCGCTCCCGTAGCACCTCGAAGAGCGTGGCATGCGGCCCGCTGGGATCGAGGCGGGAGAGCCGGGTGATCGCGGGGAACGAGACGGTCAGCGTGATCCCCGCGCCGATCAGCCCGGCGGCCTGCATGACCATGAGCGCCGCGGGGAAGCCGCTCACGCTGGTGGCGGATCCGTAGAGCCGCAGGGTGAGGACCAGCCCCGAGAGGACCACCATCACCGCGCCCGGCAGGATCAGTCCCCGCAGCAGCCGCGCCTGCACTTCCACCGCGACGCCGAGATCCTTCCGGGGAAGTTGCTGCATGAAGATCCCGGTGCTCATCGCCGCGAAACCGCCGCCCATCCAGAGAATGAAACCAAAGACGTGGAGATAGAGGAGGAAGTGCCTCACGAGAGCGTGGTAGTGAGAAACGTGGCGTCCACCGGCTGACGTCCGGCGTAGCCCGTGTCGATATCGTGCCAGTGGGTGATGTGGTCCTCGTCCACCCTCCAGCAGAGGAACACCAGCCGATCCTCCCGCAGCGTGTAGAAATCCACCAGCCCGGCATCGAATCCCTTGAACAGGCATCCGATCGCCTCGATCTCCCCGAGGTAGGCGCTGATCCGGTCGGCCGACTCGGTCACCGTGCGCCGCGCGCCGAGCAGCTCCTCGGTTTCGCCCCGGTCGGAGCGCGCCCCGCCGGTCAGTAGCTCGTAGTCCGCGAGAGCGTCCTGCCAGACGCGGTATTCCGCGCGGAGATCGGTCAGGATCCGCCGGAGAAGCGGGAGCGTGCGCTCCGCTTCTTCGAGGGTGAAGATGCGCGCTTCGGCCACGCTATCCTCCGCCGTCGTTGTGAAGGTGTATCTCTAACATTCGACGCCGGGGCCGGAAGGTCAAGACTTGCGCTGGGCGAGCGCGGAGATTGCGGCTCGTTCACCTTCGGCAAGGTACCAGCGGAGCTGATCGGCGGCGAAAGTATCGCCCGAGCGGACCCGGGGACGGATCCAGAGCAGCGGCGCCCGCCCCGGCGTGCATTCCCAGAGCGCCTTGGTGAGCGCGGTGTTGCTCGCCATCAGGCAGCGCTGCGCATCCCCCTGGAGCCGGAGCAGCGGAGGCGGCCGGGGGCCGGTCTCGCCCGGCTCGGTGTCGAACCCCGATCCCACGTCGATCGCGACCACCAGGTCGGCGGGAAACCGGGCCGCGACCGCAAGCGGCACCACCTGGCGGAGTCCGCCATCGGCGCAGCGCCGGCCCTCGAGCAGGAAGGGCGGGAAGAAGAGCGGCAGGGCGCAGCTCGCGCAGAGCGCATCGAGCAGCGGCACGTCCTCGCCGCCGGCGCCGAAGACCAGCTCCGCTCCGCTGTCGAGATCGGTGGCGGTGACGCTGAGCGGAACCGCGAGCTCCTCGAACCGGGTGACCGGCAGCAGCCGGCTCAAGGTCTCCCGGAACGGCTCCGGCCGGAGCAGCGCCCGGGCCCACATCCCCTTGATGAGCGAGGTGCGGTCGAGGGCAAAGATCTCCCGCTGGGACACGGCGAGCAGCCGCCGGCTCACCTCCTCGGGGGAAAGACCCGCCGCGAGCCCGCAGCCGATGACCGCGCCCATCGAGGTGCCGACATAATGGGCGGGCGTCATCCCCTGGGCGAGCAGCGCCCGGATCGCGCCGAGGTGCGCCGCCGCCTTGACGCCGCCGCCCGAGAGTACCGCGATGATGCGAGGTTGACTCACCCGCGCTTCCGCGCCTCATGCCGGATCCGCGCGGCGGCGTAGCGGGTCCGCTCCTCCTCGGTTTCCGGCAGCAGCCGCGGCACCCGCTTCGGCCTCCGCTCCAGGTCAATGGCCACGAAGACGACGTGGGCGGTGTGGGTGTGCTGGCGGGCCCCGGTGCTTACCTGCTCGGAGTACACCTGCACCGTAATGTCCATCGAGCTGTTTCCCACGAAGTCCACGGTCGAGGTGCAGGTGACCAGCGCGCCTACCGGAATCGGATGATGAAAGTCGAGCCGGTCGATCGATTTGGTGACCGCCGGCCCGCCGGCGTGCCGGATTGCCGCGACGGCCGCCGCCTGATCCACCAGCGCCATCAGGTGGCCGCCGAACAGATCCCCCAGCACGTTCTGCATGTGGGGCATGACAAAGGTGGTGATTTCCCCGCGGGAGAACGACATCGCCCGGGATTCTGGATGCACGTGGGAGCTCCTTGTCCGTGAGACGTGAGAGGTAAGACGTGAGACGGATGTACCTCTCACCTCTCACGTCTTACGTCTCACCCTCAATAATCTACGGGGCGAAGGTAATACTCCCCGATGGCCGTCTGGCTCACCATCGCGACGGTGGGGAGCTTGCGCTTCCAGTGGGTCGAATCGAGCCGGTGCCGCACCCGTTCGACTTCCTCCGGGCTGAAGCCCAGCGCGGCGATCCGGTCGGCCGGGTAGCCGGTCAGCAGCCAGTGCAGGATGGAGTCGGCCTTGGCATAGCTGATTCCGAAATCGGATTCGTCGGTCTGGCCTTCGATCAGATCCGCGGTCGGCGGCTTGGCCACGATCACCTCGGGAACGCCGAGATGGCGGGCCAGGGCGTTGACCTGGGTCTTGAACAGATCGCCGATGGGATTGACCGGCGGGGTGTCGTCGGCATGCCAGGTGAAGTAGCCGAACAACCGCTCGGTCTTGTTGCCGGTCCCGAGCGGGAGCGCGTGCAGCGCCGCCGAGCGGTCGAAGAGCGTCGTCATCCGGAGCCGGGCGCAGATGTTGCCCAGCCGGGCGGCGTCGGGGGGCGCGGCCAGCTGGGCGGTCAGGCCATCCACCGCGGCCGAGATGTCCACGGTCTCTTCGCGAAGGCCGAGCCCGGCGGAGACCAGGCGAGCGTGCTCCAGCGAATGGGGACTGGAGAGCCGGTAGGGCATCCGAAGCGCGGTCACCTGTTCCGGACCCAGCGCTTCGGCGGCGAGATACGCCACCACCGCGCTGTCGAGGCCGCCGGAGAGACCGACCACCACCCGGTTGAACCGGCGCCGGCGGATGACTTCGTCCCGGAGGAATTCCACCAGCCACTTGCGGGTGAGCTCGGGGTCGATGGCCAGCGGGTCGGACCTGGCGCCGAGCCGGGAGGGCTGGGGAGCAAGGGCGCGACCGTCATTGCGAGGGGCCACAGGCCCCGAAGCAATCTCGTCGAGGTCGCCACGGCGCTCCGCGCCTCGCGACGACGGGTTGAGCTCGTCGAGCAGGTGGGGCAGACGGATCTCGAGGTCGGAGAGCAGCGGCATGTCGGCACGCACCCTGGGGATCTCGTCCAGCTCCACCGTAACCCGCAGAAGATCTTCCTCGAACACCCGGGCCCGGGCCAGCACATCGCCCCGGGGACCTACCACCAGGGAGCCGCCCGGAAACGCCTTGCCGCCCTCGAATCCGACCAGCTGCGCCAGCGCGACGTAGATCCCGTGTTCACCCGCGATCGCCTGAATGGTGCGCTCCCAGCGGAGCAGGCTGGCCGGCCGCTCCTCGCCTCCCTCGTCGGGAGCGAGACCCCGGGCCGGGCTCGCGCTCACCACGATCAGCACCTGCGCCCCATCCAGCGCGGCGATGGTAGGCACCAGCGAGTGCCAGGCATCCTCGCAGACGATCACCGCCGCCCGGCCCCAGCGGGTGTCGAAGGCCCGGACCGAGCGGCCGGGCTCGACGAAGCGCTCCTCGTCGAAGACGCCATAGGTGGGCAGAAACACCTTGCGGTGGACGTGCCGGATCCCCGGGTCGGTGCCGCCCAGCGTCGCCACCAGGGCGGAGTTGTGCAGCCGGGTCCGCCACAGCTCGAAGAAGCCCACCACGATATCGAGAGGCGGTGCTCCGGATTCCGCGTGCAGCGCGGCGAGATCGGCATAGAACGCATCGGCACTCAGGGCCAGCTCCCGCACCGCCCCCTCGACGAAGTACCCGGTGAGCGCCGTTTCGGGGAGAATGAGCAGATCGGGTGGCTCGGGCTCGCCGGCCAGGGTGACGAATACCTCGCCCAGGCGGGAGAGGTTGTGACGATAAGCCCCTTTGGAGGGCTTGAGCTGAGCGATGGCCAGCCGGAGCATGAGACCAAAGGTAAGCGGGAAGCGGGAAGCGGTGAGCGGGAAGGTCTTTCCCGCTTTCCGCTCTCCGCTCCCCGCTTACCTTTCGGGAATGTCCGATCTCCTCCAGGCCCTCGCCGGGGTGCCCAACGCCTCCCTGCCATTCCCCGGACTCGCCACCGCGGGGCAGCCCAGCGCCGCCGCGCTCACTGCCTTTCGCGACGCCGGGGGCGAGGTGGTCCTCGACATTCGCGACTCCATGGAGCCCCGTCCCTTTGACGAGCCCGCGCTGGTTCGTGAGCTGGGCATGGAGTATCTCAACCTGAGCGTCCGCCAGGGCGCCCTCGACGACCGGGTGATGGATCAGATCCTGGAAGTGGTCCGCGACCGGACCGCCCGGAACCGGCCCCTGCTGGTGCACTGCGCCAGCGCCAACCGGGTGGCCGGCGCACTGCTTCCCCATTTCATCCTCGATCGCGGCATGGACGAAGAAGCCGCGGTGGAAACCGCCATGCAGCTGGGGCTTCGGGGAGCGGACTTGATGGAGTGGGGATTGGATTACGCTCGGCGGCATGCGAAGACATGAAATAGAGGGAGCTAGAAGCTTGGGAGCTAGGGAACTAGGGAAAAACTCCACCCTAACTCCCTAGCTCCCTAGCTCCCTAGCTCCCTAGCTCCCTTAACCCTCCCTACGGTCTCCGCGACCGCCCTCCGCCACCACCTCCACCCCCGCCGCCGCGCTGAGCCCCGCCCTGCCCGCCCCGATCTCCTCCACCATGCGCCTGGGCGCGGGGCGGCGAATCACGGCGCGGCTCGGCCGAACGCGAACGGGAAGGCGGCTCCCGACGGACCGGCTCGGCACGCTGAGCCGGCGGGTCACGACGCGCCGCCGGTGGGTCGCGACGAGACGGCTCGACCTGGCGGGGCGATTCCCGGCGGGCCGGCTCGTATTGGCGCGGCGATTCCCGGCGGGCCGGTTCGACTCGCTGGGGCGGCTCGCGACGCGATGACTCACCGCGTGCACGAGGTGCTTCCCGCTCGAAGGGGGCAACCCGCTCCGGCCGGGAGAAGCCCCGGCCCGGCTCCGACCGGTCGGCCCCGCGCGCCGGCACAGCGTACCGGGTCTCCGATCCCCTGGCCCGGCGGGCGGGAGGAGCAGCCCGGGAAGGCTCCGGGGCACCCCGGGTGATCGTCGGCCCGTCACGACCCACCACTTCGCGGGAAGGACGCGCGGGACCTCGGGCCCGGCCACGGGAATCGGGCACAAACCCGTCACCTCTGGTGGGTCCCCGCGACGGACCAGTCACCGCGCTGCCAATGCTGCCTCGACTGCCCCGGAACCCGGAAGCCAGCGTGCCCCGCGGCACCACGGTGTATCCCCGCGGACGCCCCACCAGCACCGGAGCCTTGCCCACCGGGAAGTACGAAGGCCGACTCGGGAAATAGGGGTAGCCATATCCGTAGCCGTACCGATACGGCGAGTAATAGCCGTAGTACCCGTAGCGGTAAGGCCGGTGATACCCCAGGCTGAACGACCAGTAGTTGTCGTACGGCCACCGGCGGCAGCCGTCGTAGCGCCAGTTCCAGTTGTTGCAGAAAAGGTAGTCGTCGTAGACGTAGGTCGGCCCGGCGGGATAGACGTAGGTGTTGTAGCTGGTGTGGGTGACCTCTCCGTACACCCGATACCCCATCACGTCATAATCGAAGCCGCGAGGACCGGCCAGCCGCTGCACCAGCTCGGTAATTTCCGGCTCCGGGTCGTCGGCTCGCGCGTCCAGCTCCAGGCGGGTCAAGTCCCAGCGATCAGCCAGTACGATCTCGTCGAACCGCCAGGGCTCCTCCGCCACCGCGGTGTAGACGAATCCGGCCCCGTCCCCGCCGGCGCGGAAAGCGGCGTTAGCCCCCTCACTGCGGACCTCATAGCGGCGGCCCGCCTCGATCCGGGTGTCATCCCGGGGATCGAGCGGAAAGAGCACCCGCAGCCGCCCAGTCGGATCGTAGTTGAGCACCAGCAGAAATCCGTCTGTGTCGGCATCGACCTGGATCCGGACCCGGTCGCCCTCGCGGTAGCGGCGGTCATTGCTCATCCAGAGCCGCACCGGCGACCGGCTGCTTTCGACCCTGGCGAGGTCCTGGGCTTCGGACTCCTGGGTGGCGCCCAAAGCGCTTAGTGCTGCAAGGAGAATCATCATACGAGCCTCCGGAACTGCGGACATCCAACTGCTATTTCAAAAGGACACTGAGTGAACTCCCAACGCAATATCCAGTTTTATGCCACTCGTCAGTTCCCTGTAAGACTATGGAAGAGAATGGCTTGAGTTTCCGGCCCCAACAGGGGCGGTGTCCGCGCAGTGGGACGGTCGGTGGACCGGATTCCGGTTATCGAGAATCAGGGTTTCCGGTGCCAGTACATCCGCATCTCGGAGATCAGCCCATCCCGGGTCTCGCAGAAGAGAGCGCCGCGGGCTTCGACCCACTCACCGGTTCGACGGCGCCGGAACACCGATTTGAACTCGGTAGCGAACCAGGGCCCTACGGTGAAGATCTCCCCGGTGGTCACGGTGATCTCGGATTGGTGGTAGGGGACGTCGCTCCAATAACGCCGGATGGATTCGGTCCCCGCCAGACGCTCCGCGAAGGGTGTTTCCTGGAAGACCGCATCGGTGGTGAAAACCGACAAAATCCTGTCCAGCTGGCCCTTCGACCAAGCCCCCGCAAATGTGTCCGCCAGATCACGGGCAAGCGTCCTTGATTCGGTCGGCTCGACGGGGCTGGACATGCCCCAAAATACCCCATTGGAGCTCCGACAGACGTTGGTTTATTTTCAGCCACCTTTTCCCGGGAGGACCTCCACCTCTAGACATCGCGAAGCTAGATTACGATGCACTGAGAATGGGTAGTCAAGGCTCCCACAATGGGCGTCTTTCACTTCAGGAGGTTCCATGAAGCGCATGGTTGCTGGTTTCCTGGGAACTGGATTGCTTACTCTGGCCCTCGTCGCGCCGGCCCAGGCCCAGGGCAGAGGCTATGTGGGATTCGGTGGCGGACTTTCGATCCCCGTGGGCGATTTCTCCGATGCCTTCAAAATGGGCTGGCTCGGCCAGGTAGTCGCCGGGATCACCGGCCCGAGCGGCAGGTTTGGTGGCCGGATTGACGGCATGTACATCCGGCACTCGTTCGATGGCACCGTGGACGGATCCGTCCAGATGCTCGGCGCCAATGGCGATCTGGTCTTCTCCCCCGGCAGCGCGGATGCCAAGATCCGGCCCTACCTGCTCGGTGGCGTGGGCTTCTTCAATGTGAAGAGCGAAGTCGGAACCGTTGAGCAAGAAGGCGAGACCAAGTTCGCCTACAACGTCGGCGCCGGTCTCCGATTCGGAGGCGGCGGCCGGATGTCGTTCTTCGTCGAGGGACGCTACCTGAGCATTTCGACCGAAGGCAGCAACACCAACATGATTCCGATTGCGATCGGAGTCCGTTGGGGGGGCAACTAGGGAGCTAGGGAGCTAGGGAGCTAGGGAGCTAGGGGACGGTGGCGTTTCCCTAGCCCCTAGCTCCCTAACTCGCTAGTCCCTCCCCCTCACGTACGTCTCGAAAAATCCCCTCCCCGTTTCCCTGACCCGGGTTCCCGCCGCCGTCCCCTCCAGGGTGAACTCGCCCCGGAGCTGAAGGAACCATCGCCCGAATCCACCGGCGCCCGATCGGCTGGCCTGCGCATCGAGCACCCGGATATCGAGCCGCAGGGTATCGGACTCCCGGCGCGCGACCAGATGCAGAGAAGCCGGAGCTCCGATTCCCGGCGCGCCCCTCGCCGCCATCGAGCCGCGCTGAGTGACCCCGGTGAACCGATAGACCTGCAATATCCCGAGCGAGTCGAACAGGGCCAGAAAGAAAGGCGACGCTCCGGAGGCGGTGTCCCTCGACTCGAGGAGGACTCCGCCGTAGAGCAGGCTCACCCGCTCACCATGCCCCATGCCCCACTCCCAGGTGGTTCCGCCCCAGACTCCCCAGTTGTGGTCGTGGTACGCGGCGCCCGCCCGAACCGCTTTGCAGGCGCCGTCGACGCAGAAGCGCCCGCTGGCCGATGCCCGAAGGGCAGGAACCACGTACCCGGAAAGCACTCCCGGTTCCCGCAGCTCGACCGTGGGAAAGAACTGGTTGGGGGCCGGAGTGAGCTCGAGCTCGAAACGGAGCCCCGGGGCCCGGCCCTCGATTCGGTACACCC
>Ga0209387_1000276_pt1 | contig 15085 bp, 10 predicted proteins | sample NCControl_FD_187515 | JGI IMG/M metagenome (GOLD analysis project Ga0209387, IMG submission 187515) | Agricultural soil microbial communities from Utah to study Nitrogen management - NC Control (SPAdes) (version 2) | ecosystem: Environmental > Terrestrial > Soil > Agricultural land | place: USA...
GGTCCAGATCATGGTCCGGGAAGGCGCGCTGGTGAGCCAGGGAACTCCGCTCTTCAAGGTGGACGACGGTGAGCTCAAGGCCCAGGTGGACCGGGCCCAGGCCGATCGCGACCTCGCCCAGCAGGCACTGACCCGGACCCGGGCCCTGCTGGCCGACAAGGCGGCGGCGCCCGCGGACGTGGAGCGGGCCGAGGCGCAGATGCGAAGCACCCAGGCGGGGCTCGATCTGCTCCAGCTCCGGCTCGATCGCACGGTGGTCCGGGCGCCGTTCACCGGCGTGGCCGGCCAGCGGCTGGCCAGCCTGGGCGACTACGTCAACAACTCCACCCGGCTCATCACCCTCCAGACGGTGCATCCGCAGCGCGCCGCCTTTCAGGTGCCGGAGCGATACGCCGACCAGCTCAAGGTGGGCCAGCGGGTGCTCTTCCGGGTGGCCGCGCTGCCGGGGCGGGACTTCACCGGCACAGTGGATTTCGTCGATCCCCGGGTTCAGCTGCCCAGCCGGTCCATCACCATCAAAGCGGTGGTGCCCAATCCCCGGCGCGAGCTGGCGTCGGGGATGTTCATCGAAGCCCGGCTCCAGACCGCCACCCGGCCTTCCGCACTGGTCATCCCGGAGGACGCCGTCAGCCCCTTCGCCGGGGCGATGTACGTGTGGGTCATCAACGCTGCCAAGGCGGAGCGGCGGGAAGTGGTTCTGGGGGTCCGGACCCCCGGATACGTGGAGGTCCAGCGGGGTCTGACCCTGGGCGAACAGGTGGTGGTGGGCGGTACCGACCGGCTCCAGCCCGGGGCCGAAGTCCGGACTACGGTGGTGGACCGGGATCCCACCCGGCCGGTGACCGACCGGGCCGCGGCCGGCCGGGACAGCGTCCGGGACACCACGCAAACTCCTTCGCGATAAGCTAAAATTGCGTTGTCTTATACTAAAACGGAGGTGTTTAGACCTAGCCGGTTGACTTTTTAGCTTAAATCGATAAGGTTCCGCGTCCCGACAGGTCTCACCCCCGTCCCGCGGAGCCGCTGATGCCCGACAGCCTGAGAGACTTCCTGGAAATTCCTTATGACCAGCTCGAGGAGATGAACCTCGAGGCCAAGGCCGAACGGCTGGCCCGGGCCAATCCCGACAAGCTCCGGGAGCGCCGGATGAAGTATCTGACCGACGAGAAGCGGATCAAGGCGGTGACGGTCTGCTTTGCCGACCTCGAAGGCCGGCTCCACATGCTGGACTACGACAAGAAGTTCCTGCTCAAGTCGGCCGACAATCTCACCTTCGACGGCTCCTCGATCCGGGGCTTCTCCCAGCAGGCCGAATCGGATCTCCGCCTGGCGATCGACTGGCCGGCCACCTACTGGCTGCCGGCCGACGTCTTCGGCCCCGGCAAGGTCCTGGTGTTCGCCGACGTGCTGGAGAAGGACGGCTCACCGTACGTGGCCGACATGCGGGCCAAGCTCAAGAGCTATCTCGACCGGCTCCATCAGAAAGAGGGCTATACCTGCAACGCCGCCAACGAGATCGAGGGATTCCTGTTCAAGGGGCGGGACGCCGAGCGGCGCTACTACGAGACCGGCGGCTTCGAGTTCCCCAGCACCGGCGGGTACTACCACTCGCTGCCGGGTGACGCGCTGCGGCTGTTCATCGATACCGCGGCCGAAGTGCAGCGGGCCATGGGATTCGCCAACGAGAAGGACCACCCCGAAGTGGCGCCGTCCCAGTTCGAGATGAACTACTCCTACACCGAGGCCAGCGTCGCCGCCGACCAGGTGCTGCTCTACAAGCTGATCTGCCGCCAGGTCGCGGCCCGGTTCGACATGACCGCGAGCTTCCTCCCCAAGCCGGTCACCGGGGTCAACGGCAGCGGGATGCACACCAACCTCTCGGTGAGCCAGCGGGGCAAGAACCTGTTCTGGGATCCCAAGGGGCAGGACAAGCTCTCCAAGATGGGCTGGAAGTTCATCGACCGGATCCTGACCAGCGGGCAGGACATCTGCCTGCTCTTCAATCCCAGCGTAAACGCCTATCGCCGGCTCGATCCCCACTTCGAGGCGCCCAATCAGATCAAAGCCTCGGCGGTGGACCGGGGCTCGATGATCCGGATCCCGATCGGCAACGACAAGTCGGCCCGGATCGAGGTCCGCTCCATCGCGCCGGACGCCAATCCGTACCTGGCCATTTATACGATGTTCCGGACCGGGTTCGAAGGGCCGATCGAGAGCAGCAACGGGGAGAAGCGGCGGGACCGGACCAAGTTCCTCCCCGACAACATCTACGACGGGATCCGGCTCTTCAAGGGAAGCAAGTTCGCCGCCGACCTGCTGGGCGAGCAGGTCCACAAGCGCTATGCCGATCTCAAGCTGGCCTCGGCGGACCGCTGCCCCAAGGCACTGGGGTCGTACATCAAGATTCCGGAGATCCAGTTCCACCACGAGGTGACCAACCAGTATCTCTGGTCGAAGTTCTAGGGAGCCAGGGAGCCAGGGAGCTAGGGAGCCAGGGAGTCACCCTGAGCGAAGCGAAGGGGCGGAGCGCCGCCGCTTCCCTTTCGCTGCGCTCAGGTCAGCGTGACAGTGCTGCAATGGTGGCGGCATAGTCCCCCTGTCCGCGTTGCCAACCGTGCTCCGCGCCGTACCGGGCCCAGTCCAGCGCCGTGCCATGGTGAGTGGTGTCCCGCAGGGTGAGATCGGGACCGTGGCGCAGGATCTCCCGAACCATTTCGACGTTGCCGTGGAACGCCGCCCAATGCAGCGCGGTTCCTCCTTCCTGACCGGGTTCGTCGGTCGGCCAGCCTAGCGAAAGCATCAGGCGAACGGCGTCGAGCTGGTTGTCGGTCGCGGCGGCGGGGAGTCGCCGGCGGTCCGAGGCGGTGAGAGACGCCAGAACGCCGGGTGCTTCGGCCACCACGCGCTTGGCACGGTCCTCGTCCCCCACCTCACAGGCCACGGCGAGCTGAAGCGCGGGAGGACTCTGAGCCATCAGGTACTCGAAGACGTCGGGATGCTTCGCGCGGTGAGCAACCGTATGCGGAATCATGTTGGCGCCGAGGGTCCAGATGTAGATGGTGCCTCCGGCGCGCGGGTTTCCCATCGGGAAAAACTCCGGCGTCACCGATAGCCTGATGACGGAGGGATCCCGCGCGAGGTGCTCCTGGACCAGCTCCAGGTCGCCCAGCGCGGCTGCGAGCAGGATGTCGGTGCGGCAGCCCCGGCTCACCAGGAAGCGGGCCACCTCGGGGCGGTCGCGCACCAGGTACTGGGCCGGGGTGGACTCGTGATCCACGTCGAGCGCGTCGATCTCCGCCCCATGCTCCAGCAGGCAGGTCGCCACCTCCACGGTTTTGGCCACGTGGAGCGGCGTCTGCCCGTCTCCTCCCTGCATCCGCGCGGCCCCGGGATCGGCCTCGAGAATCTGCCGCAGCCGGTCCATCATCCCGTGCCGCGCCGCCGCGTAGGCGTCGACCCGGGCGCCCCGCTCGATCAGCCAGGGGACCAGCTCGCTTTCGCCGTCGAGCACTCCGAAGCCCCCCGCCCACCAATGACTCCGGGCGTTGATATCGGCTCCGGACTCCAGCAGCAGGTTCACCATCTCCCGGTCGCCTCGATGCACCGCCGTGAGTAGCGCGGTGGCGCCAAACGAGCCGCCCGGCAGCGGCTGGTCCAAGCGAGATTTCAGCTCAGGATGTCTGGCGAGGACCCCGCGCGCCCCGGCCGGGTCACCGTCCTTGATAGCGAGCGCCAGCGCTTCCGCCGCGCCGGCAGGTTCAGACACGGATTCCTGGTGGACCATTTTACTTCCTCACTCTGGCGCATTCGGCGCGCGGTCTGATACGTTCCTTGCGGCAGCTGGCGCTTTAATTAGGACTCAACATGGCAATGACGCCATCCCGTTTTGGAGGTTTCCTTACGGCCGCTATCGCCCTGCTCGCTGGCGGCGCCTGTAGCGGCGCCAAACAGGGATTGGTTCAGGCCACCCCTACACCCCAGCCCGCGACGGTGTCTCCAAGCGGCCCGGCCGCCATCGCCCAGGCGCGGGCCGACAGCGCCCGCCATCCCTATACCGAGGCGGACATTCATTTCATGTCCGGGATGATCGGACATCATGCCCAGGCCATCGAAATGGCCCGCTGGGCGCCCAGAAGCGGCCGGCGATCAACAGCTGTCACGACATCACGCTCTTTCCCGAAATCGGGATGGCGGGCGGAGCCTGCGAGGGCTACGGCCTGCTCATCGACATCAAGGACCCGGCCCACCCGTTCCGCATCGCCGCAGTCTCGGACACCAATTTTTCCTACTGGCACTCGGCGACGTTCAACAACGACGGAACCAAGATCCTCTTTTCCGATGAATGGGGCGGGGGCGGCGGGCCGAAGTGCCGAGCGAGCGACCCCCGCGAATGGGGGGCCGACGCGATCTTCACGATCGAGAACGGCAGGATGAAGTTCCAGAGCTATTACAAGCTCCCCGCGGCGCAGACCCGGCAGGAAAACTGTGTCGCCCACAATGGCTCGCTGATTCCGATCCCCGGGCGGGACGTGATGGTGCAGTCGTGGTATCAGGGCGGGATTTCGATCTTTGACTGGACCGATGGGGCTCGCCCGAAGGAGATTGCCTTCCACGATCGCGGTCCGATGGACTCGACCCGGATGGGCGACGCCGGGTCGTGGTCGGTCTACTGGTACAACGGCGTCATGGTCAGCTCGGAGATCGGCCGGGGACTCGACATCTTCGAGCTGGTGCCGAGCCCTTTCATCTCCCAGAATGAGATTGACGCGGCCAAGACCGTCCACTACGACTATCTGAACACCCAGGCGCAACCGAAGATGGTCTGGCCTCCGAGCTTTGCATTGGCCCGGGCCTACCTGGACCAGCTGGAGCGGTCGAAGGGGCTGGCGGACGGGAGAATCTCCGCCGTGCGGCAGGCACTGGCCGGCGCCGAGTCGGCGACCGGGGCAGGACGGCGGGACGCGCTGAATGGACTGGCGACCCAGCTGGATGGCGACGCGCGCCGTGCTCGCGATGGGGCCAAGGTGCGGATGCTCTCCGGTGCGGTGAAGGATCTGGCTGCCGCGTCCGCCCCACAGTCATGAGAGCGACCTCTCCCGGAAGAGCACCCAGGTCGTAAGGTCGCCGTCCACCCGAGCCTGGCCCACGACCCGATAGCCGAAGTGCCGGTACAGCGGGACGTTGGGTGGGTGCTCGGTGCTCAGGCTGGTGCCGGCGGAATCGGGATCCGAGTCGGTGAGCGCATGCACCGCCGTGAGCAGGGCGCGGGCCAGACCTTGTCCCTGCACGGAGCGGGACACCCCGATCATGTTGAGATGGTGGTGCCGCGCGCTGATCGCGAAGCGCTGGGTGGCCGCGGTGAACGCCTCGTAGCGCGCCCGCGCGTCCTGCCCCAGCTCCTGCCAGACCGCATCCCGGTGGGCAATGAGCACCGCGGGCGGATCGGGGCTCTCCGGCAGCGTCATCGTGGCGGCGCCGGTCAGCCGGCCGGCGTCGTCACGGATGCCGAGCAGGGGCTCCTTCCGGAACACCCTCCCGTTCACGAACAACCTGATCAGGGTGCGCAGGCGGGTGTCGTACCGGTCTCCCGCTCCGAGCACGTGGCGCATGACCGGATAGTCGTGGAAGGCATCACAGAATACGGTGACGATCTCCTCCGCCTGCGCGGAGGAGAGTGGCGCTACGATCATGCAGGGAGACTAGCGCCGAACCCGCCCCATCGGCAAACCGTTCGCGGGTCAACGCGTGCATTCCGGGAGAAGTACATTCCTTGTTGAGACTTTGAGAGCCGTGCGCGCCCTTCCGGCCGGAGCGTTCGCTATGGGTTCGACCCGATTCTGGGCCATTCTCGCCTTCAGCATCCTCCCGGCGGACTACGCCTCGGCCCAGGCGCCGCGGTTCGAGGTCGTCGTCCCGGCCGCTACCCGCCAGGCTCCCCTGACCGGACGGCTGGTCCTGGTGGTCGCGAAGCGGGACACTCCCGAGCCGAGGCTCACGATCTCGCCCTCGGGGCCGGCGATGTTCGCCGTGGACCTGGAGCAGCAGCCGGCCGACCGGCCCGCGGTGATCGACGCCAGCTCGCTGGGATATCCGCGCCCCCTCGCCGAGCTGCCTCCGGGCGACTACTTCGTGCAGGCGGTGATCAACGTCTATGAGGAGGCCCGCCGGGCCGATGGGCACCGGATCTGGGTGCCCTTCAACGACGGCCGGCAGGAGACCTTCCAGATCAGCCCGGGCAACCTCTACAGCGATGTCATGCCGGTCCGGGTCGGAGCCGGCGGGACCATCCGGCTCATCGTCACCCAGGTGATTCCGCCCCGAACCCGGCCTTCCGACACCGAATGGGTCAAGCGGGTGCAGATCCAGAGCCGCAAGCTGACCGCGTTCTGGGGCCGGCCGATTTTCATCAACGCCACGGTACTGCTGCCCCGGGGCTACGCGGAACAGACCGGGACGCGGTACCCCGCGGTCTACACGCTGGGACACACGGTGCCGTTTTCCTTCTCCACCGATTCAGCCCGGGCTCGCGGGCTCGGCACCATCAACCCGGTCACCGGGGTCGAGACCGGCTATGACTTCTACCGCGCCTGGGCGTCGGAGGACTTCCCCCGGGTGATCGCGATCGGGTTCGAGCAGCAGACGCCGTATTTTCCCGATTCCTACTCGGTGAACTCCGCCAACAACGGCCCCTACGGCGATGCGATCGTGGAAGAGGTGATTCCGGCACTGGAGGAGCAGTTCCGGATCATCCGGCAGCCGCATGCGCGCATCGTGGAGGGCGCGTCGACCGGCGGGTGGCAGGCGCTGGCCCTCCAGCTCCAGCACCCCGATTTCTTCGGGGGCGCCTGGGTGCTCCAGCCCGACCCGATCGATTTCCGAAGAAACCTGCTGGTCAACAACTACACTGATTCGAGCGCCTTCGTCGTTCCGACGGGTCCCTTCAGCGCGGCCGAGCGCCCCTTCCGGCGCACCACCGAAGGCCAGATGGTGTGGACCATGCGCCAGCTCAGCCTGTTCGAGGAGGTGCTGGGCACCCGGGGTCGCTCCGGCTATCAGCTGGGAGGATGGGAGGCGGTGTACGGGCCGGTCGGACCCGACGGGTATCCCAGGCCGCTGTGGAACAAGCTGACCGGCGTGATTGATCGCGAAGTGGCTACCTACTGGCGGGAACGGGGCTTCGATCTCCGGGACTATACCCAGCGCAACTGGGCTACGCTGGGGCCGAAGCTGGCCGGGAAGCTGCATTTCTTCGCGGGCGACATGGACGATTTCTACCTGAACCTGGCCGTCTATCAGTTCGAGGAATTCCTCAAGGGCATCACCAACCCGCGTTCCGATGCCCAGTTCACCTATGGCCGCCCGATGAAGGGACACTCCTGGCACGCCTATCCCTGGGCCGAATTCGTCCGCCGGGTGGCGGAGCAGGTGAAGAAGAACACCCCGCCCGGCAACTGATCACTGATCCCTGACCACTGACCACTGGAGTTTCCATGTCCGACCCGATTCGCCGCGAGCTTCGTATGCTCAAGGGCTACGCCGTGGTGGTGACCCTCCTGCTGGGCACGTTGTCCATCGCGGCCTTCCGGCAGAGCAGCCAGAAGGTCCGGTTCACCGAAATCGACGTGGAACGGATCAACATCGTCGAACCGGACGGCAAGCTCCGGATGGTGATCTCCAACCGTCCCCGCTCCATTGGCCCGATCTACAAAGGGAAGCCCTTCGGGTATCCCGGAGGGACCCGGCCCGGAATGATCTTCTTCAACGACGAGGAAACCGAGAACGGCGGGCTCACCTTTACCGGCCGGACCCGGGAGGACGGGACCTACAGCTCGTCGGTGGGAATGTCGTTCGACCAGTTCAACCAGGATGAAACCCTGACGCTGCGCTACACGGACGAGAACGGCCGGAAGGCGAGCGCCATCACCATTGCCGACCGCGACACCCGGGACATCTATGACCTGATCATGCAGCGGGATTCGATCAACAAGATGACCGACAGCACCGCCCGAACCGCGGCGTTGCAGCGCCTGCTCGGCCCCCGGGACGGGGTGCCGCTGGCGGCCACCCGCGTGTACCTGGGGCGGGACCGGAGCAAGGCGGCGGTGCTGAATCTGTACGACCCGAACGGGAAGCCCCGGCTCAGGCTGAAGGTGGATTCGCTGGGCGGCGCGAGTCTCGAGTTTCTCGACGAGCAGGGGACCGTGACGGCGCGGATGCCCGAGAGGCGCTAGGCGCGAGGACGCGAGGACGCGAGGACGCGAACCTACTGCTTGCCCGGGCCGTAGAGGATCTTCCCGGCCCGGGCGCCGGTGTGTTTCCCGTCCTCGATGGTGACCACGCCGTTCACCAGCACCAGCGCGATCCCGGTGGGGGTGCGCATCGGGTCGTCGTAGGTGGCCCGGTCTTCCAGCGCGTCGAGATCGAACACGGTCACATCGGCCCAGTTGCCCACGGTGATGCTGCCCCGGGCCGCCAGACGCATCCGGGTGGCGGGCCATGAGGTCATCTTGCGCACCGCCTCTTCCAGGGTCAGCACTCCCCTCCGCTTTACATACTCCGCGATGACGCGCACCGCGTTGCCGAATGCGCGGGGGTGGGGCAATCCGGTCTGGTCGGTCTGACCCGGCGCCAGCACCGCGCCGGCATCGCTGCCGATGCTGATCCAGGGGAATCGCAGCGCGGTCTCGATGTCGCGCTCCGACATCATGTGATAGATCGCCATGACCCGGCCCCGGCCCTGCCGTACCAGGTCCATTGCGGCGTCGCTCGGCTCCTTGCCCATCTCCCGGGCGATCGCGCTGAGCGACTTGCGCTCGTACTTCGCGTTCTCGGGATTGCGCGCGTTGACCAGCACGATCCCGTCCCACCCCCCGGCCGCCTCGACGATGTTCCACCACCCCGGCGAGCCCGACCGCTGCTCCGCCTTGAGGCGGGCCCGGATCTCCGGACTGTCGAGCCGGGCTCGCATCGAATCGCCACCGCCCTCGAAGGCCCAGCTCGGAATGGTGGCCTCGAGTCCGGTGCCGCCGGCGGTGTACACGTACATATCGGCGGCCACATCGACGCCCCGGGCGCGGGCCGCCTCCACCACCAGCCGCACCGAGTCCATCAGCACGCCCCAGGACGGGCGGTGGGCCACCTTCAGGTGGAAGATCTCTCCCGGGAGCCCGGCAGCTTCGCTGATCGCGATCAGCTCCCGCACCGACTGCACCACTTCGGCGCCTTCGCCCCGGATGTGGCTGGCGTAGATCCCGCCGTGTCGGGCGGCGACTCGCGCCATCTCCACCAGCTCCGCGGTCGTGGCATAGGAGCTGGGAGGATAGATGAGCGCCGTGGTCATGCCCATCGCGCCGGACTGCATGGCCGTGTCGAGAATGGCCCGCATCCGGTTCAGCTCGGTGGAGTCGGGTGCCCGGGCCGAGCTGCCCAGTACCGCCACCCGTGCCTGGGTCTCGCTGAAGTAGGACCCGAAGTTGATGCTGATGCCCTGGCGCTCCAGGGTCGCGAAGTATCCCGGTATTCCGGAGGCCGGTACCGGAAATCCGCCCTCGCCGCCGATCGCCGTCGTCACTCCCATCAGGAGCTTGTTCTCGGCCAGCCCGTTGCGGGGGAGGATCCCGCCCGACTGGTCCATCATATCGATCCAGCCGGGGGAGACGTATTTGCCTGTTGCGTCGATCTCACGGGCGCCCTGCTCCGGCACCCGGCCGATCCTGGCAAACCGGCCGTCCTTGATCGCCACATCGGCGCGAATCCAGGGATTGCCGGCGCCGTCGAGGACCCGGCCGTTCCGGATCACCAGATCGTAGGGCGTTGGGGCGGGTACAGGAATCGCCGGGCCGGTCCCGCCGACGCAGGCCGCGAGTACGGCCAGCAGCGCTGTCACGCTGAGGGAAGCGAAGCGGCAGGGCTCGCCCCCTTCGCTTCGCTCAGGGTGACGCCGGGTTACCATCGAAACCGGCCGGGATCGAAGGGCGCGAGCGCCGCGGGGGGCGCGACGCCGGTGATCAGGTCCGCCATCCGCTCCCCGGTCACCGGCGCCATGGTGATGCCCAGCATCGCGTGGCCGGTCGCCACCGAGAGATTCCGGTACCCCGGCACCCGTCCGAGCAGGGGAAGTCCGTCGGGTGTGAGCGGCCGCATCCCGACCCATTCGGTCCCTTCCCCTTCCTGCACCGGACAGCGGAGGTACCGGGCGACCCCGGCGCGAATCCCGGCGATCCGCCGGCGATCCAGGGTCTCATTCACCCCCGACAGCTCCATGGTGCCGGCAAACCGGGTGGCGCCATCGAAAGGCGAGCCGCCGATCCGGGCCTCACCCAGGTAGAGCGGTCGGGTCAGTTTCGGATTGCCGCTGTCGAGGGTGATGCTATAGCCCTTGCCGGCCTGCACCGGGAGGGACACCCCGAATCGCTCGAGGACCTGGCCGGACCAGGCGCCGGCGGCCACCAGCACCTCGTCTCCTTCCACCAGACCCGCCGAGGTCTCCACCCCGGTGACCGGCGCCCCGGGCCGGGCGCCGTTCCCCCCGGTGATCAGGACACCGGCGCGGATCTCAACGCCCATCTGCCGGAGTCGATCGGCATAACCAGCGATCAGGGTCTCCGGCCGCACATGGTATTCCTCCTCGACCAGGAAGCCGGCCATGACCTGGTCGGAGAGGGCGGGCTCGAGCCGCCGGAGCTCCGCTCCATCCACCGGCGTCGGCATCCGGTACCCGTAGTCGCGGTTGGGACCGAACTCGGCGAGGACCCGCCGCATGGCGCGCTCGTCGAGAAACACGCACAGCATGCCGCCGCGATGCAGCTCGAACCTGATTCCGTCCTTCTCCAGCTCGTCGAAGGCGGACCGGGTCGTCCGGTTGAGCTCGGCCACCGCCCGGAGCCCTCGCAGGAAGTCGCGCCGGTTGCAGTAGCGCCAGAAGCGCCAGAGCCAGCGGGCCAGGGACGGCACCGCCGCCGGCGAGATGTAGAGAGGGCTGTCGCTCTGGAGCAGCCAGCGGAGCGAGGAAAGCGTCAGGCCGGGGGAGGGAATCGGGGCCGAGATGGACGGGGTGATCCAGCCGGCATTGCCCTTCGAGCAGGCACCGCCCGGTTCGCCCTTGTCGAGCAGGATGACCTCGCGCCCCCGCTTGCGGAGCGAGTAGGCGCACGCCAGCCCGATAACACCGGCCCCGACGACGACGACGCGGCTCACCCGGGCGGCTTCACGCCGAGCTTACTTAAGGAAACCGTACCAGCATGTTGGCCATCGGCATCTCGCTCCGCCGCGGTCCCGCGCCCGCGCGGTCGCATCCCGTGGTGAACGAGCGGCAGCGGCCGACCAGCTCGAACGACTCGTGGAGGTAGGGGATTCCTTCGCTGCGGAGTGGGGAATTTCGGTCCGAGAGGTGGAAGTGGAGGTGCGGCTCGGTGGAATTGCCGCTGTTGCCGACCAGGCCCAGGACCTGGCCGGTCCGGACCCGGTCGCCCAGCTTGACCCGGAGCGTGCCGGGTTGCAGGTGAGCATAGAAAGCGTAGCGGCCCGCGCCCAGGTCGAGAATGACGTGATTCCCGCCCACGGTCTCGAGGGTGATCGGGACCGCGCGCGAATTTATTCCCGGAACATTCTCGGGAATGCCGTCCTTGGTGGCCACCACGATGCCGTCGCCCACCGCGAGCGCATCCTGCCCATAGGCGTGATAGCTGGCATTCTTGAGCCGGTCGCCGGTGAAGGTCAGGTTGTCGTCGCCGACCCGCACGTAGTCGATGGCGAACCGCTGTGCGATCGACGGTGTTCCTCCGACCGGAATCAGGGCTCGGCGATGCCCCGTTTCCGGCGCCGGTCCGTTGCCGGTCAGCCACACCCCTCCGCGCAGCGGCGGCCCGATCGCAGGGCCTTCCGCTGCGACCGGGACCGGCTCGGCGTCCAGCTCCTGGGTGGTCGCGCTGTCCCCGGTTCCGACCTCGACGACCACCCGGGTGTCGAGCGCACCGGGCGGGGCTCCGCGTTCCACCGGAACCCAGAGCCACACCACCGCTCGCGCGCCGCCGGCGAGTCGAGTCCGCTCCGCCTGGGGAATGCTGGCTCCCGGACGGGCGAGGCTCCGGGGCAGGGAACTGTCGGCAACGCTGAGCAGCACCCGCCGGCTTCCGCCGGGAGCCGTTGTGGCGACCTCGACCCGTTTCAAGGTCATCGGCTGGGTGGCGAAGTTGGTGACGTGCATCTCGTAGGCGAGGAACGACGCGCCGTTGCCGGTGGCGATGGTTGGCGGCTTGGGGACCCGGAGCTCCAGAAAGGGCCCGAGCGCCGCCCCCTGCGCATGCGCAGAGGGCGGCGCGAGCATGGCAACGGCCAGAACCAGCAGCCGCCGGAGGGTCACGAAATATTGGGGTTGTTGTTGCGCTCCACGTCGGGCAGCGGAAACGCGAACGGGTAGCCCGCCGGGCTGGCGCCGGGACACGCCTGGGTCCCATAGGTCCCGCCGTTGGGGAACGGGGCTCCGTCGGCCGGAATCCGGGGAAGCAGGTAGCGATTCATGTCGCCCAGACGATGCCCTTCCATGAAGAGCTCCCGTCTCCGCTCCTCGATCACCTGGGCTCTGACCTCCGCCGCCGTCTTCCCGGTGCCGTCATAGGCGGGAAGCCCGGCCGCGGTGTGCAGCGCGTTGATGATCGTCACCGCGCCCGGGAGGTCACCGGCCGCGACCAGAGACTCCGCCAGGATGAGCCGGGCCTCGTTGTACCGCGCGATGGGGATCGAGGCACCCCGGTCGCCGTACTTCAGCACCTGCCGGATGAAGGTCTGCCCGTCGGAGCCTCTGGTGGTGGTCACATTGACCGCCACCCGGGGGTCGGGCACTCCGCCGAAGGTCAAGCCCACATACGAGGGATCCACGGAGGAGAAGTTGTTCATCCGGGTGTGGAGGAATACATGGTTCTGCTGCCGAACGGTGCCCGAGGCGTTGGCGATGGCGTTCTGAACGAACCCGGCTGTCACCAGGGCCGCATCGGCGCCGGCCGCGGCAAGCTGGCCCAGGTTCAGCAGGGTCCGGGCCCGCCCGACCCGCGCCATGTTGAGGGTATTGAGCGAGGCGGTATCGGTCGCCCCGCCTATCGCCCCGATCGCCGCATCGAAGCGCAGCTTGGCCTCGTTCCAGAGGTCGGTTCGGGACAGCTCGGGTCCCAGGTTGATCGCCCCCGAGCACATGCCTTCTCCCAGCAGCAGCACGCTGTAGCCCGCATAGGCCGCGGAACGCCCCAGCAGCAAGGCGCGGCTCACCCCGGCAGGCATCTCCGCATCGGTCCACTCGCTGAGCCGGGCATGGATCGTATCGGCGGTGCCGCGGGCCACCGACAAGGCGGTGTACACCGGTGGATTCTGAGCCCCGGAGGTGCAGGTACCGGTGCCATAGGGATGGCCCGGCGTCATGGTCCTGCGGTCGTAGTCGAAATTGGTGACCGCCGCGAACGCGTTGACCAGCTCATCTCCGAGCAAGCCCTGGGCGACGACGTAGCGGTGCAAGGCGCATTCGAAGTCGCCGATGGCTCCGGTCACCAGCAGCCGGGCATTAGCGGGGGTATAAACGTCGCGGGCGAGGATCGAGCCGGGATTCGACTGGTCCAGGCTGGTGATCTCGCTGCAGGCCGCGGCCAGCGCGAACAGCGGCACGGCCAGGAGCATCGTCCGGCGCATCGGCGCGCCTCTCTCCGGAAGGTGGGTGCGCATGGTCAGAAGGCCAGGTGGAGGGTCAGGACGAACCGCTGGAGCGGCGGAATCAGGGCCTGGTCGGTCGCCCCGGCCCGGCTCTCGGGATCGAGCCCCCGGTAGTCGGTCCAGGTGTGCAGGTTCCGTCCGGCCAGAGAGACTCGCGAGGAGCTTACCCCGAGACCGCTGAGCCACCGCGACGGGAGGGCATAGGCCAGCGACAGCTCGCTGAGTCGGAAAAAGGAGGCCTTCTGCATGAAGGGCGCCAGGACGCTCGCGCCGATGGACGAGGGCGCGATGCTCGCCAGGTAGGTCGTTTCGTAGGCCTCCCTGTTATACACCGCATCGCAGAGCGGAGCGACCCCGCCGCAGCGGTTGAGCTCGTTGGCGTTGAACAGGTAGTGCCCCCGCTTGAAGTCCACCAGTCCATACAGGGTCAGCCGCTGCCACAGCGTGAGCGTGGTCGAGATCGCGCCGGTGACCTTCGGGGTCTGGGTGCCGATGAATTGCTCCGGGGCGACGTTACAGGCGACCGGCGCGTTACCGGCGCCGGCGTCGCAGAGAATGTTGGTGATGGCGTGAGTCGTCGGATCCCGGTCGGCGCTCACCACCCGCCGGGACCAGTACGCGCTGATCGGAAAACCGACGACGCTGCGGACGTTGGTGCTGCCGGCAAAGGGAAGGAGACCCAGGTCCACCACCTCGTCCTGGTTGGTCGCGATGTTGCCGACGATCTCCCAGGCCAGGTTCTCCTTGCCCAGCGCCTGGAATGCAGCCTGGAGCTCGATCCCGCGGTTCTTGGTCTCGCCGACGTTGACCGCCTGGCTCCCGGGGAATCCGCCCGAGGGGGCGGTCGGCTGCTGGAGGATCGCGTCCTTGGTGCGCTTGTTGAACCAGGTGAAGTCGATACTCAGGCGGTTGAACAGCTCCGCCTCGAAGCCCAGCTCCACCTCGGTGGCGCGTTCCGGCTTGAGCTCCGAGTTCCCGAACGAACCCGGCGAGAGCCCGGCCTCGCCGTTGGCCCTGCCGGCCGAGACAAAGGTCCGCAGGGCGGCGAACGCGTCGGGCTGCTGTCCCGACTGGCCGTAGGCTCCCCGGAGCTTGAAGGCATTGACGGTCCGGCCCAGTCCTGCCCACATCGGCTCTTCGGAGAGGACCCACGCCGCGCTCAGCTTCGGGTAGGTCACCCACTCGAAGTCATCCCCGAACGCCGAATTGTTGTCCACCCGGAGCGCGGCGGTCAGAAAGAGCCGGTCGTTCCAGCCGAACTGCTGCTGGCCCCAGAGTCCCAGCGTGGTGTTGACCACTTCCGCCTGTGAAACCGACGGGGGCGCGGTGGCGCTGGAGACCGTTTCCAGCCCGGGCGCCGGGAAATTGATAGCGGCCAGCAGACTGGTCT
>Ga0209387_1000280_pt1 | contig 14949 bp, 7 predicted proteins | sample NCControl_FD_187515 | JGI IMG/M metagenome (GOLD analysis project Ga0209387, IMG submission 187515) | Agricultural soil microbial communities from Utah to study Nitrogen management - NC Control (SPAdes) (version 2) | ecosystem: Environmental > Terrestrial > Soil > Agricultural land | place: USA...
CCTCTGACCTCTGACCTGTAGTCAGTAGTCCACCGGCCGCAGGTACGATTCGCCGATCGCCGTGTGACTGAGGAGCGCAACTGTGGGAAGCTTCCGCTTCCAATGGGTGCGCTCCAGGCGATTGCGGACCAGCTCCACCTCGAACTGGGGGAATCCGCGGGTGACGAGATCGGCGGTCGTAAAACCCCACAGCAGCCAGTTGAGGATCGTGTCGGCGCGCGCATACGCGATCCCGAAATCCGCCTCGTCGGTCTGGCCAGCGACCAGGTCAGCGGTGGCCGGCTTGTTGATGATCTCCTCGGGCACACCCAGGTGCTTCGCCAGCGCCCAGACCTGGGTCTTGAACAGGTCACCTAACGGGTTGAGCGGCGGCGAGTCGTCGGCGTGCCAGGTGAAGTAGCCGAACAGCCGCTCGGTCTTGTTCCCGGTGCCTAACGGCACACCACCCAGGGAAGCCGACAGGTCGAACAGGGCGATCATCCGCAGGCGGGCGATGACGTTGCCGCGGCGCGTGCCATCGGCGGTCGGCTCCAGCGCGAGATAACCGTCGGCGGCTGCCGACAGGTCGATGGTCCGCGTCGGAATCTGCAGCATGTCGACCACGAGCTGCGCGTGGGCGAGGCTGTCCGGACTCGAGGTGCGATACGGAAGACGCACGCCAAGGACGTTTTCGGCGCCGATCGCGCGCGCGGCCAGGTAGGCGACGACGGCCGAGTCGACGCCACCGGACAATCCCACGACCGCCTTGGCGAATCCGCGCCGCCCCATCTCGTCGCGAAGGAACCGGATGAGCCACTCTTCGACCATCGCGGGATCGATGTCGAGCGACGGGGGACAGCCGTGGGCATCACGCGCGACGTGCAGCGCGGGAATGATGGCATTCGCGTTGTCACGATGACGGGCATTGGCGATGGCAGCGCCATATTCACTATCGGGGGGGGCCCCCCGGGTCTGACCGTCCGCTTCCGCCTCATCATACGGCGCCACGAACTTTTCCTGGTCCTCGACCGCATCGAGCGTGCGCCGCAGGTGTGGCAGCGCCGTCCGCAGATCGGACAACAACGGCATGTCGGAGCGCGCCCGCGTGATGTCGCCGAGGTCGATCGTCAGCATAACGATCGCTTCATCGAACGCCGGCGCCCGGACGCGAACGTCCCCACGAGGTCCAGCCAGGCACGACCCGCCGCCGAAAACTTTACCGCCTTCGCTGCCCGCGAGGTTGGCCAGCGAGACGAACACGCCATGTTCATCGGCGATGTCACGCACCAGCCGTTCCCAACGCGACAGGCTTCCCGGACCCGGCACGCCTTCGCGTGACTGCAGGCCACGTGCGGGCGCTGCCGCGCTCACAAAGATCACCTGGGCGTTGTCGAGCGCGGCAACCATTCCCGTTATGCTGTGCCACGCATCTTCACAGATCAGCATCGCCGCCCGGCCCCACGGCGTGTCGAAGGCGCGCTGCGTGTGGCCACGCTCGACAAAGCGTTCCTCGTCGAACAGTCCGTAGGTCGGGAGGAAATTCTTCCGGTGGACATGGATGATGCGCGCCGCACCGTCGCCCAGCCTGACGTAGGCGACGCTGTTGTACAGGTTGTCGCGCCACTTTTCGTAAAAGCCAACCACCACATCCAGCGGTCGTCGCGCTCGATCGTCCATCGGGCCATCGGCGAACGCCTGATCCAGATCGCGAGCAAGCGTTCCGGCCGTAACCGCGACATCACGCACGCCACCTTCGACGAAGTAGCCGCTCAGCACCGTCTCGGGGAAATGCAGGACGTGCGGATGCGGCGACAACATGCGCACCTGGGCGAAGATATCGCGAAGGCGATCGAGGTTGGCCCGATAGTCACCCTTGTGCGGGTGCAGCTGGGCGATCGCAACGGTCAATGAACGAGGCATCAAGCTGAACCTGTGGGGCGCACCACGGGGCGGCAAGGCGGCCGAACATATGCTGCGCGCTGATTGCTGCTTGCTGGTACTGGCTGCCGCATGCTTGCGCATCGTGCTGGTCCCCGGTCGCTGGTCCCCGTTCTCCGGTCGCTGCCCTAACCGTGCGCAGTATCACAACCTGTCTTTTCCGGGAACGCCGACCCTGCCGAGGGTACATTCCACTCGCGCCCGCTCGCTCAAGACGTGTTCTCTATCCTACTCCGCACGGCCTCCGTCTCCGCCGCCCTTTGTGCGAGCGGAGCTTTCCTTGCACTCCCCGCGCAGGGCACTCCCGCGCGCACCGACTCAACGCCGGCCTGGCGCATCATCCGGCCGCCGCAAGCGTCGATCGTCCTGGCGCGGGACGGCTCTCTCATCGGCGAAGTGGGTGTCCAGAATCGCATCAACGTGTCGCTGGCGTCGCTCCCCAAACACGTCCCGCAGGCATTCATCGCGATCGAGGACCAGCGCTTTTACCAGCACGATGGCGTGGACCTCATCGGCATCGCCGGCGCCATCAAGGATGCCGTCGGCGGCAACATGCGTGGCGCGAGCACGATCACGCAGCAACTCGTCGGCAACATGCACCCCGGCATCATCGACCGGTCGGATCGGAGTCCGGTGCGCAAGCTTCGCGAGCAGGCGGCGGCCCGCGAAATGGAACGACGTTATACCAAGGACCAGATCCTCGAAGCGTACCTGAACCAGGTCGACTTCGGGCATCGCTGGTTCGGCATCGAGTCGGCCGCGCGCCACTATTTCGGGAAGCCGGCCGAGCGCCTAACGCTCGCTGAAGCCGCCACCCTGGCGGCGGTCATCAATGGTCCGGCGCTCTTCGACCCGATCAATCGCCCGGAGCGCGCGAAGCAGCGGCGGGACCTCGTGCTGTCGATGATGGCGCAGCAGAACTACATCACCAGGCAACGGGCAACGGCCGCCCAGGCGGAGCCGATCAAGGTTGCGCCACACGCCGGCTATGCCGCGCCATCGCCCTGGTTCGTCGAGGTCGTGCGCATCCAGGCCGAGCGGGCCGGTGTCGCAGTAAAGGAAGGCGGATACCGGATTCACACGACGCTCGACCCGACGCTGCAGCGTGCCGCGACGAACGCTCTGGTCGAGGGCCTCACCCGCATCGAATCCACGCCCGGGTATTCGCACCCTATCTGGGCACAACGCCGCCGGCAGCGAACCGGCACCGCCGCTCCTGCGAAGCCGCTGCCCGCGGTCGAGAACTATCTCCAGGGTGCGGTGGTGGCGATGGATCCATTTACCGGCGACGTACGCGCCCTCGTGGGCGGGCGGGATTACGCGCTCACGCCGTTCAACCGCGCGGTCGACGCCAAGCGGCAGCCCGGATCGGCATTCAAGGTGTTCGTCTACTCCGCCGCCGTCGCCGACAGCATGACACCGAGTGCGTTCGTCGCAGACACGGCGCTGGCGATCCCCCTGCCTAACCAGTCAGTCTATCGCCCCTCCAATTCCGACGGCGAGTTCCTCGGCGCCCTCACGCTGCGAACCGCGCTGGCGAGATCGCGGAACCCCGTCGCGGTCCAGCTGGCGCTTGGACTGGGAATGGATTCCGTGTCCGCGCTTGCGCACCGCATGGGGCTCAACTCGGAGATCGCGCCCTATCCGTCGAGCGCGATCGGCGCGTCGGTCGTCCAGCCGCTTGACCTGGTCGCTGCCTACGCGGCGGTGGCCAATCTGGGATCACGTGTCGAGGCACGGTTCATCACGCACATCGAAGACGCGTCGGGTCAAACCGTCTGGCAGAATCCAATCGTGCCGCCTCAACCGGCGCTCGATCCAGCGGTGGCGTTCATTGTGCGCGACATGATGCGCGACGTGGTGGAGCGGGGGACGGCGACGTCGGTCAGGAATGCGGTGCCAGCCGCTGTTCCAGTGGCGGGAAAAACGGGTACGACGAACGACAACACCGACGTCTGGTTCGTCGGGATGACCCAGGACCTCGTCGCCGGCGTCTGGATCGGGTTCGACCGCCCGCGGATGATCACCCCGGGTGCCGCCGGCGGCTCCCTGGCGGCCCCGATTTGGGCACAGATGGTCGCGCAGGCCGGAATTGGAAATGGCGGCATTCCGTGGACTCCACCGGCCGGCGTTCAGGCAGCCGAGCTGGATCGCGTGACGGGACGCCTCGCCGACGCGTCGACGTCACCTGAGGCCCGGTACACGGAGTACTTTCTAGGCGGCACGGAGCCGCTGCCGGTGCGGCTCGATACCTGGGGAGTGTTTCGTGGTCGCAGGTCCGCGATTCGTTAGGTCAGTCACGTCGGCGCTCATCAGCCTGGCGCCACTGGCCGGCCTGGTCGCTTGCGGGGATGAGCCGACAAGCGCCACTGCGCCAGTCTCGATTGAGGCCTCGCTGTCCGGGGAACCGGATGCCGTCGTCGGTACGATCGTCACTCCCGCTCCGGCGTTCGTCGTACGGAACTCCGCCGGTGATGCGTTGATCAACGTTCCCGTGACCATCACGATCACGAAGGGCGACGGAACGCTGCACAATGCTCCGTTGCGCACCGGAAATGGACCGACGCCGGTCGGTGAGTGGACGCTCGACACGATCGCCAGGGTGAACGAGATCAGGATCGTCGCGGGGTCGGCGCCGCCGGTTACGATCACGGTCGCAGGGATCGCCGGACCGCCGGCCAGCGTCAGCGCCGCCGGATCCCTCGACGGTCTGGCCGGGGATTTCCTGAACAAGCCGTTCGTCCTTCGCGTGCGGGACCGGTATGGCAATCCAGTATCGGGCGCCGGGATATACCTGACGATCGGGAAGGGAGGCGGCGAGGTCACGCCGTCCGAGCTCACCACCGACGACGGCGGTGTCGCGTCAGGCATCGCGTGGCGCCTTGGCCGGTTCGGCGGTTCGCAGCAACTCGTTGCGACCGTCGGCAGCTTGCGTGCCGAAATCGCCGCCACGATCCGATCCGGATTCGATCCCGTCATCAAGCCGCTGGGTCAACCGTTGCCGCAGGCGCTGACAGCGGCTTTGGCCGCTGCCGCCGAACGCATTCATGCCACCATCGTCGGCGACGCGGGTGATGTGCCCGTGTTGAACTTCGACATGTCCCGCTGCGGCCTGCAGGGCACGATCTTGAACGAGACGGTCGACGACGTGGTCATCTTCGTGATGGTCACCCCGATCGACGGAGTGGGGAAGGTCCTCGCCTCCGCCGGTCCGTGTGTGCTGCGTACGCAGAGCCGCTTCCCCGTCATCGGTCTCATGCGGTTCGACGTCGACGATATCGATTCACTGACGGCCAATGGGCGGCTGCCGGCTGTTGTGCTGCACGAGATGCTGCACGTGATCGGGATCGGTACGTTGTGGCGGACCCGGGACATGCTGATCGGGTCGAGTACCACCGACCCGCGCTTCATCGGCGCGCTCGCCGGGGCGCAGTGTGTGGCGTTAGGCGGCCTGTCCGATTGCTCGGATGGACGCGTGCCGGTCGAGAATGCCGGCGGAACCGGGACGGCCGAAGTGCACTGGCGGGAATCGGTGTTCGATCGCGAGGTCATGACCGGTTTCGTGGAGCCTGGCGCCGACATGCCGTTCTCCACGGTTTCGATCGCGTCGCTCGAGGACCTGGGGTACCTCGTCAATCTCCTGTCGGCGGATCCATACCAGGTGCTGCCACCGGCTCCCGTCTCGCCGCGACTTTCGCCTCGGCTGCTCCCGCCTTGGGAGTCAGTCGGTTTGCCGATGTTCGAGATTACGCCGCAGGGGTGGATTCGGCCGTTCGTGCCGCGCTAACTCAGCTTCGTACTGATTGCTGATTGCTGATGCTTATCGCTGCGTACTTGAGCTGATTGCTGGCGCTGGAGCTGGCGGTGTAGCAACCCAGCTCCAGTACGCAGCGTGCAGCAGCAATCAGCAATCAGCACGCAGCTCCGTTACTTCTTTGCCCGCTTCTGCACTTCTCCCATCACCCGCAGCAAATTGCCGCTCCAGATCTTCGCGATCTGTTCCTCGGAGTAACCGCGCTTCACCAGCTCGTGCGTGACGTTGAACGTCTCAGAGGCGTCGCTCCAGCCGGTCACGCCGCCGCCGCCGTCAAAGTCCGAACTGATGCCGACGTGATCGATGCCGACGAGTTTCACGGCGTAGTCGATGTGGTTCACGAAGTCCGAGACGGTAGCACGCGCGGGTAGAGGGTGTGCGCTGTCGATCTGCGCCATCCGGCGATTGAACTCGACGCGTTTGTCGGGCGGCAACGAATCGATCATCACCTGCACGCCACCGCCGCGTCCACCTCGGCCGCCGCCGCCACCGCCTCGCGCTGCACCCGGAGCCGCGCCCGGCGCACCAGCAGGCGGAGCACCAGCGCGGCCGCCAGCAGCGCCACCTCCACCACCGCCACCGCGACCGGCAGGCGCCACGATGCCGAACTCCTTGTACAGATTGTCAACCAGCGGTTGACGCTGCGCCGGTGGCGGATCGCACTTCACGTAGGTCGCGAACGCCACGACCTGGATCACGCCGCCGTTTTTCTTGAGGGCGAGCAGTTGCTCATCATCCATGTTACGCGAGTGATTGCAGATCGCGCGCACCCCCGAATGTGAGGCGATCACGGGCGACTTGCTCAACTCGAACGTCTGCAGTGACGACTGCTTCGACGGATGCGAGATGTCGATCATCATGCCGACGCGGTTCATCTCGGCGATCGCCTGACGGCCGAGTGGCGACAGGCCGTTCCATTTCCAGCCCTGCGTCTCGCCCGTGTTCGAGTCGGACCATTGCGAGTGTCCATTGTGCGAGAGCGAGAGATACCGGCCGCCCCGATCGTAGAGCGCCTGGATGTTCTTCAGGTCCTCGCCTAACGGGTACGCGTTCTCGATGCCGATCAGCGCCACCTTGCGCCCGGACGCGGCGATGCGACGCACGTCGTCAGGCGTGAGCGCGAGCCCGATCCTGTCGGGCGCGATGGTTTCGGTCAGCCGATGGATCGCCTCGAACTTTTCGATCGCCTGGTCGTAGGCGCGCTTGTAGCCCGCGGCGTTGAGGGCCGTATCCTGTCCGACGTAGACAATGAAGAACGCCACATCCAGACCGCCCTCGACCATCTTGGGGAGGTTGACCTGGGTGCTGAGTCGCTGTGTGTAGTTCCGCTCGGCCGTGAAGTTCGCCGGACTGATGTCAGCGTGCGTGTCGAGCGTGATGACACGGTCGTGAATCGCGCGGGCACGGGCGATGACTTCCGCCGGGGTTTGCGCTTGGGCGATGGCGGCGCTAACGAGCAGCGCACCAACCGCTAACGGATACCGACGCACGTGAGTCCTCATTTGGAATGAATTGAAGTTGAACCACTCGCTGAAGTGAGTGGCTGGGCTTCCATCACACAAGGAGTCCGGAAACCCTTGACCACGGGGAACACTGAGAACACCGCGCATTGCAGTACTGTGCTCCCTGTGTTCCCCGTGGTTCGAATGTGTTACTCGTGCCGGATCGCGTCGATGGGACTCAAACGTGCCGCGCGACGCGCAGGGTACGTGCCGAAGGTGAGACCGATGACGATGGCCGCGATTGCCGCCACTGCAACCGTGCTCAGTGAAACAGACGCTGTGAGAAATGGCGCCTGGGAGAAACGCCGGATTGCGGTGGTGATTGCAAAGGCACCCGAGACACCCAACGCGAGGCCAATGCCGCTGCCCACGGCGGAAATGGCGACCGACTCGGCCAGAAATTGACGCAGGATATCCCGGTCGCGTGCACCCGCGGCCTTCCGGATGCCGATCTCGCGCGTGCGCTCGGTCACCGAGGAAAGCAGCACGTTCATGATGCCGATACCACCGACCAGGAGCGAAATGCCGGTGATGGCGCCCATGAACAGCTTGAACATCAGGATGCCGCGCGACAGCTGATCGAGGCGCGACTCATTTGTCGTGACCACATAACGCCGTTCCCAGGCGCTGTCGCGCGCGGCAAGCATCTGTTCGATCCGCTGCTTGAGGGGTGTGGTCTCTTCCACGACCGCTGACACCGCGACGATGACCGGTGGCTGTTCGAACGTGAGTCGGTCGGGCGCGGGTGGGAGCGCCCGCCGTGCGAATCCGACTGGCACGAACACTCGGTAATCTCCCGCTGGCCGGCGACGACTTCCAATGATTGGTGGCGGGGCGGGGCCCGGCTCCAGTACGCCAACGACTGTGGCCGTCTGTGTTCCAACCTGTACGGAATCGCCAACGACAAGTTGCCCGCTCGAATCGGGCGAGACGGCCCGCGCCAGGTCGTGCGACAGGACAACCAGCGATGAGTCGCCTGACGCTTCTTCAACCGTCAGCAACCGGCCGACGACTGCCTTCAATCGCGATGAGTCACTGAACTCCACGTCGGACGACACCATGGCCATCCGACGGATCGTGCCGGCGGCGTTGCGCACCTCGCCGCTCGTGCGGTTCATGAGCGTGACGGATTTCGTTCCACCGAGCTCGCGAATGCGCCGGGCATCGTCGACTGACAGTCGCGCCGGGTTGGCGAGCGGGAAGGTCTGTCCGTCGACTTCCTCGGTCATCTTCGCGCGGATCATGATCGCCTGCAGGTCGGTCGTCTGCTCGATCTGCGTGCGGACCGAACGCTCCATACCGTCCCCCACGGACAGCACGGCCACCAGTGCGCTGACGCCGATAATGACGCCTAACGTGGATAGAATCGTGCGCAGTGGATTGGTTCGTAACGTCTCGAAGCCAACCGAGATTGCCGTGGCGAGGGGAGCGATGGAGCTCACAGTAAGCAGGAATCGGGAACCAGGAAGCAGGAAGCAGGAATGGACTTGAGGGTCCGCGGCTGGCGCCGACGGACCCTCAAGATTCTAAACGTTTCGTTCCTTCCCTGCTTCCTGCTTCCTGCTTCCTGCCTCCTGCTTCCTATCCGACCGTCGCCGGCACCTCTTCCTCCACCGCCGGTGCTGCGACATCCAGTTCGTCAGCAAAGGCGATACGAAGCACCTCGCGCAGTGTCGACACCGGATGGAAGGAGAGCAGCTGTCGAACTTCTTCCGGCACGTCCTCCAGGTCCGCGTCGTTCTCGCTGGGAATGATGATGTTCTTGATTCCGGCGCGGTGCGCCCCGAGCACCTTCTCCTTCAGCCCACCGATCGGCAGGACACGACCGCGGAGCGTGATCTCGCCGGTCATGGCGACGTCACGACGCACCGGACGGCCTGCCATCTCCGATACCAACGCCGTTGCAATCGCGATTCCTGCCGATGGCCCGTCCTTCGGGATCGCACCGGCCGGCACGTGGATGTGCGCTTCCATCGCGCCATCGAGACGATGCGCCGGGATGCCTAACGCCGCCGCGTTGTTGGTGGCGTAGGTCAGCGCGGCCCGCGCGCTTTCCTTCATCACTTCACCGAGCTGGCCGGTGAGGATGAGCGACATCGGGCCCGGCTGGATCCGCGACGCCGTCTCGCCGTCCTCGGTGGACATCGGTGCCTCGCGGCGGCGGATCGACGCTTCGACGAACATGATGTCGCCGCCGACGGGCGTGTAATACATGCCCGTCGCCATGCCCACCTCGTTCTGCTCCGCCGCTCGTTCCGGATGTACCTTCGGCCGCCCGAGCAGCTCACGCACCTCGTCGGCATCAATGCGACGATCCTCGAGGATCCCGGTGTTCCCGGTCGCAACGCGTCGCGCCACCTTGCGGCACACCGCCCCGACCTGGCGCTCGAGCTGACGCACACCACTCTCGCGCGTGTAGTTCGCGACAATGTTCGTCACGGCGTCGTCGGTGAACGAGACGCCCTTGTCGTCCAGTCCGTTCTCCTCGAGTTGGCGCGGGATCAGGTATTTCTTCGCGATCTCGGCCTTCTCGCGTTCCGTGTACCCCGAGAATTCGACCATTTCCATGCGGTCGAGCAACGGGCCGGGAATGTTCTGCACGAAGTTCGCCGTCGCGATGAACAACACCTCGCTCAGGTCGAACGGGATGCCGAGGTAGTGATCCGTAAAGGAGTCGTTCTGTGCCGGGTCGAGAACCTCGAGCAGCGCGGCCGACGGGTCGCCCTGGAACGAGACGCCGAGCTTGTCGACTTCGTCGAGCAGGAAGACCGGGTTCTTGGTGCCGGCCTGCTTCATGCCCTGGATGACGCGGCCCGGCATGGCGCCCACGTACGTGCGCCGGTGCCCGCGAATGTCGGCTTCGTCGCGCGCACCGCCAAGCGACACGCGGACGTACTCGCGGCCTAACGAACGCGCGATGGACTTGGCGATCGAGGTCTTGCCGACGCCCGGCGGGCCGACGAACAGGAGGATCGGACCCTTGGCCATGGCCCGGGACTTTGCCTCACGAGCGTCGGTGATCGGACGGTCGTCATCGCCGTTGTTGCCCAGCGCCGGTGTCGCGTCCTCTTTCGGCGGTTTCACCTTGAACGCAGGGAACTCGCCGGTCTTCGCCACTTCATCGGCGAGTTGGCGCGCGCGCAGCTGGCGCACGGCAAGGTACTCGAGGACGCGGTCCTTCACGTCCTGGAGGCCGTAATGGTCCTCTTCGAGCACTGTCGCCGCGCGATTCAGGTCGAGCTGGTCGTCCGAACGGATGCTCCACGGCAACTCGGCAATCCACTCCAGGTACGTGCGGATGACCTGCGCTTCCATGGACTCGCGACCGGTGCGTTCGAGCCGTCCGAGTTCACGCTCCACTTCCGTACGCGCCTCTTTCGGCAGGTCGAGTTTGGTCAACTTCTCGCGAAGCTCCTCGACTTCACGCGACTGGTCGTCGTCACCCAGTTCCTTCTGAATTGCCTTCATCTGCTCGCGCAGGAACATCTCGCGCTGGCGCTCGCCCAGCTCTTCCTGGACCTGCGACTTGATCTCTTCCTGCGCCTCGAGCATGCCGATCTGCCGCTGGACGTGCACCAGCACCCGCCGCAGCCGCTCCTCGACGCTGAGCGTTTCGAGCAGCCCCTGTTTTTCGGGGACGGTAAGCTCGATGTAGCCGGCCACGAGGTCGGCGAAGCGACCCGGATCTTCCACCGAGTCGAGCACCTGGTGCACGACCTCTTCGGGAAGTCCGCGCTTCTCACCGAGTTCGGCGGCACGTTCCCGGGCTTCCTTGTGGAGCGCCTCGAACGCGGCATCCGACTCGCTGAGCGGAGCCATCTCCTCGGTAGGCATAACGACGGCGCTCAGGAACCCGTCGCCCTGGGTGTATTGCAATGAGGTCGCGCGCTGCTCGCCCTGGAGCAGGAGCTGTACGCCGCCAAGGCCCCGCTGGATCTGCCCGATGCGGGCGATGACTCCCATCGAGTAGAGAATTTCAGGAGCCGGTTCGTCGGTGTTGTCGCGTTGCGCGACAGCAAAAACGAGACGATCGCCCTTCAGTGCGGATTCGATTGCGCGAAGGGTTCCGGGTCGGCCCGCCGCAATTGGCGCGGTGAGGCCCGGGAAAATCACGGTCCCCCGCAACGGGAGCACCGGGAGCGTCTGTCTCTGTGCCATTCAGGTCAGGTCCTCAGACTGAGTCCACTCCGTGCCCCATCCGAGGCACACGAGTACCTACACCTTTTACGCACTTATTGGGCTGCTGAATTACGCCAAGGTGGCTGTCATTGCAACTTTTGCGGGCCATTGTGACGTAGTTCGAAGTGGCGGACTGCCGAATGCTGACCGCTGCCTTGGCTGGGACAGGGGTCAGAGTCGGAACCGGAGTCGGGGTCAGAGTCGGGACCGGAGTCGGGGTCAGAGTCCGACTCCGGTTCCGACTCTGACCCCGATGTTCGAATCGCTACCGTGACCGGTGTAACCGCACAGTGGATTTCGCTTTACGCTGCCCTAGATGAGTGCTACACTACTCGACTGCCCCGTCGTCGTACCCAGCCAGGCCCACCGCGTGCCCGAGCCAGTCGGCCCACCGACAGACCCAGATCTTCGAGCGCACGTCGAGCGAGTCCTCGCGGCGACTTACGAACTCGACCGCGAGATCGGGCGTGGTGGCATGGGTATCGTGTACAAGGCGCGTGACAGGCGGCTCAAGCGTCTGGTCGCGATCAAGGTGCTGCCCCCGGAACTGGCGTTCCGCGCCGAGATCCGCACGCGATTCCTGCGAGAAGCAGAAACGGCTGCCCAGCTCAGCCATCCGAACATCGTTCCCATTTACAGCGTCGACGAGCGGGATGGGATCGTCTACTTTGTGATGGCGCTGGTGGAAGGTGAGAACCTCGGTGCGCGGCTGCATGCAAACGGCGCCCTTTCACCCGGCGAATCGCGACGCATCATGCTCGAGGTCGCGCGTGCCCTGGCGTACGCGCACGAACGCAACGTCGTGCACCGGGACATCAAGCCCGACAACATCCTGCTCCAGTCCGGGGACGGACGGGTGCTGGTGACGGACTTCGGTATCGCCCGCGCCGTGACCGAAGGGGCGGACGCGCGGCTTACCGCCACCGGCATGGCTATCGGCACGCCGGCGTACATGTCACCCGAGCAATCGACCGGGGACCGGCAGATCGACGGGCGTAGCGACCTGTATTCGTTAGGCGTCGTCGCCTACCAGATGCTGTGTGGGGATCCGCCCTTCGAAGCGTCCAGTACACCAGCGCTTCTGGTGAAGCACCTGTCGGAACGCCCGGATCCAATCGTGTCGCGCCGGCGCGGCGTACCGCCCGACCTCGAACGCGCGGTGATGCTGTTGCTGGAAAAGGATCCCGATATGCGCTTCCCCAGCGCGGCGGCGCTGGTCGCCGCGCTCGAGTCGGGCAACGTGCCCGAGCTTCCGGCAGTCGTCGTGGCTTCGCCGTCCGCACGCGCGCCGCGGACGTCCCGCATGGCAGCGCCGGAGCCGGCTGACGACAGCGAATGGGCCGTATCGCGCGAAGAGCAAGCCCGCTGGTACGCACCGCCGGTCGTGAAGTTCAGGAAGAAACTCGGTCCCTACGTGATCGTGAATTCGGTGATCATCGTATCATCGATCCTGTTCGGCACCAGTCTGGTGTTCATCACGGCAATCTGGAGCGTCTGGATGGCCTTCCAGTACGCGAAGCTGTGGAGCGACGACTACGACTGGCACGACGTGCTGCGCGAACCGCGCGACCGGATGTTCTTCGATGTCGTGGCGGAATGGTTCGACAACGTCCGCGCACTATGGGACAAGAACAAAGCGGCTGAAGTCCGGGCACGGAACCAGACGAAGATGAGGCCCTCCAGCAGTTCGACGTACGGCGCCATTGCGGCGGCCAGCGCGCCACGGCAGGGGCGCCTTGCCGCGCCGGAGGCTGCGCGTCGCGCCGGTATTCAGAGCCCATCGGTTCGTCAGGCAGCCAATCACCGCGATGACATTTTGCGGTGGGTGGCGACGTTGTCCAAGCGTGACAAGTCGATCGCGGCGGATATCCCGCCGACGGCGCACGCACTGTATGACAACATCGTCGCGCTGGCGACGCAGGTCGCGACGCTCGACCGCGAAGTCTCACCGGGTGCGGCGGCCGAAGTCGAGTCGGAGATCAGCGCCCTCGAGGCGCAGGCGAATCCGTTCGATCAGCGCGCGAGCGAGGAGCGCGTGCGCCGTCTGGCGCATCTCAAGCGCCAGCGCCGCGCGGTGGCCGACCTCGAAACGCGCCGCGAGCGTTCGCGCGAGAAGCTCGAAAGCTGCCTTCTGGCACTCGAGAACATGCGGCTCGACGTCATCAAGCTGAAAGCGGGCAGCCAGACTCTCCAGCAGATCACCCTGGTGGCGGAACGCGCCAGGGAACTTGCCAGCGAAGTGGACAACGCGATGTACGTCGCCGACGAAATGTCGAAACTGAAGGGTGCTGGCAGCCGGGAGTCCGGTAGCGGACGTCGTTAGGGCGGTGATTACCCGATGAGCGATACGCTTCGCGACCGCGCGATCACCGCGTTCGGTGAGGACTACGAATTAGACGCCGAAATCGGTCGCGGCGGCATGGGAGTCGTCTACCGGTGCCGCGACGTGAAGCTGCGGCGCTTCGTCGCCATCAAGGTCCTGCCGCCCGACCTTGCCTTCCGTGACGAAGTGCGCGTGCGATTCCTGAGAGAGGCGGAAACCGCCGCGCAACTGAACCACCCGAATATCGTCCCGATTTTTTCGGTCGACGAACGTGACGGGATCGTCTGGTTCGTCATGGGAATCGTGGATGGCGAGAGCCTCGGCGCACGCCTGGTGCGCGAGCCGCGGCCGCCGTTCGCCGACGTGAAACGGATCCTGCGGGAGGTAGCCGACGCGCTGTCGTACGCGCATGCCCGCGGGATCATCCACCGGGACATCAAGCCCGACAACATTCTCCTCGATCGCCTGACGGGACGGCCGATTGTCACCGACTTCGGAATCGCGCGCGCCATCGAAACCGATTCGCGCCTAACGGTGACCGGCACGGCAGTGGGGACACCGGCGTACATGTCCCCCGAGCAGGCGATGGGAGAAGGCGAGATCGACGGCCGCAGCGACCTCTATTCACTGGCGGTCGTCGGCTACCAGATGCTGGCGGGCGAGCTGCCGTTCAAGGCGTCGAACACGCCCGCCATGCTGATGAAGCACCTGAGTGATCCGCTGCGGCCCATCCGGACCGTGCGGCCGGAGGTGCCTCCGGCGCTGGCGGCGCTCATCGAACGCACGCTGGCCAAGAAACCACACCAGCGCTGGCGCGATGCCGCCGAGTTCCGCGACGCGCTCGAGACCGTATCAGTGAGTGCCGCGCCGGCGGCGGTGAAACCCGCGGAGCATTCCGCGCCGTGGATGCGCCCCGCGATTCCGGCGGCGCCGCGGCAGCCACGTGCCGCCGACGATCCACCACCCGTGCGACTCCCGCGCCTGACGACGTCTCCACCGAGCGGACACCGCGATGCCGTTAGGCAACGCGAGCGTGGACTGGCGCGAGTGCCACGACAGAGCGGTGACGATCCTGGAGACCGTCCGCCGGTGCCATCGTTCATGCCCGAATCGTGGCAAGACGCGCGAAGCCAATGGGCGCGCGCAGGGAGTGGCAAGCGGCCCCGCGACAACCGCATCCGTGAATTCCGGCAGCAGCTCGCCAAGGCCGGCGT
>Ga0209387_1000284_pt1 | contig 14705 bp, 11 predicted proteins | sample NCControl_FD_187515 | JGI IMG/M metagenome (GOLD analysis project Ga0209387, IMG submission 187515) | Agricultural soil microbial communities from Utah to study Nitrogen management - NC Control (SPAdes) (version 2) | ecosystem: Environmental > Terrestrial > Soil > Agricultural land | place: USA...
GCCCTCTTCATACCGGTAGATTCGGCAAAGTGGTTGATAACTTCCGATTGCGTCATGCGCTTCTTGCCTGTCGCGGCTTTGGTCGCCATAGTCTGGTGTAACACCTCCAACGAGAACTTAGATTGAAAAGCAAATCGGACACTCATATATCACACTCAAGGCCCAAAGTCTCCAACAAATCCAGTATTTCTTAAGGTTTTTTGGCCTTTTCGGGACCGGCCGGGATGTTTTTGACCAGGACCGGCTACCAGCATCGGTGGTAGAATCCGCGCGGCTCCAAAACTGTCCGCCTCATTTTTTTATGGCGCCGGCATAAAACGAAATTGATGTCTGCGCCATTGCTAATAGGTAGCAAACAAAGAGATTTTCGCCCCTTAGGAGGATAGCGATGCCTGAAAACACTCCCACACTCAGATATGAGATCCGTAATTCTGTTGGCCGCAAAAGCAAAGGCGCGTTCAATCAAACCGAGGACGTCGAGACCGTTCAGAACATGCTTCGCCTCGCCGCAATGATTGAAAGTGATCCAAAACTGGATCCCGGCGGTGTTGATGGAACGATCGACGCTAACGAGGCCACCGATGACACTATTAGAGCCATCGAGGCGTTCCAGTCCCGATTTTTCAAACCCGATGGCGTGATTGGTGTCGGCAAACGAACCTGGCGTGAACTCGAGGACCTTCTCGATGGCGACGACGAAGTCGATGAAGGAGAAGCGACCCCGTCAGTTGCGGCCACACCGGTCACCCCCCTGACAACGAACGGTCAATGTTTCTTTCCGTTTAAAGAAAAGGACGTCCCAACGCAGGACTGGATACAGGGAATGCGTTGCTTCGGGTCCCGCCGCAGTGGTGGCAGGCGTGCTCACGCGGGATGCGATCTCTACGCGCCGGTCGGCACCACCATCCATGCAATTTCATCCGGGACCGTGACGCTGGGACCATATCCATTTTATGACGGGACCTACGCCTTGGAAGTCGACCACGGCGCATTTCTCGCCCGTTACGGTGAGATCCAAAAGAACGCGCTCGTTAAGGCGGGTGATCGTGTTGAAGCCGGCCAGCCGATCGCGAAGGTCGGAAAACTCCTCAGCATAAGAAACTCCATGTTGCATCTGGAACTCTACGACAAGAGTGCGACTGGCCCATTAACTGTGAAGAACAATGCGACAAAGCGAACCGCGAAGGGTGTACCGTTCATGCGTCGCGCGGATCTAATCGATCCGACTAAACGACTCAATGAATGGAAACACCAACGGCCCACTTAATCCGGAACTGTTTTTGCAAGTGAGCGAACCAGGCGGCCGGAACAACGGCCGCCTTTTGTTTGTCATAAAATCACAACACTTTTGCGTCCCCTATCCACCACTCCACATTCCTCGGCGGCGCTAACGTCGAATTTGGCAGCGATATAACCGTAGACGCGTCAGGGAATGCATATGTGGTCGGCACTACGCAGCTAAAAGAATTAGGTTTTTGCCATTCGACAGTTGCAGCCAACAGGAAATTTCGAGCTTTGTACATCCCTTCCCATTCTTTACCATCCGTTATCGGTTGAGTGCTAACGCCTGGCAATTCGCTTTATTAGACTAGGTGAAGCACAATATAGTCCTAATCATTGCTGAAACAGGACGCACAGAGTCGACCCGAGGATCTTGTCGACTCATTTTGTTGTCTATTAGGAACAGAAAAAGAGCAACTGAAACGTATCCTGTGTCGCTAAGCGTTAGATTCTTCTAGTTAATCATGCCGGCTCAGAAACGCGAGATGAAGAACATTCTTGTCGTCGACGACTCGCCGACAATGCGACGCATGGTAATGGCGTCACTCCGGCCCTTGCCGGATGTCAGTTTTGGTGAGGCGGGTAGCGGGCTTGAAACAATTGAGCGTTTAGCTTTGAAACCGGTGGACTTAGTCGTTCTTGACCTAAATATGCCGGATATGCACGGGATTGAAGTTATCGAGTTTCTCCGCGGACACCGGTCTTATCAAAATATTCCCGTTATTGTGTTGACCACTAGAGGAGACTCCACGAGTCGTGCAGACGCCTTGGCTGCCGGCGCTACTCTCTATTTAACGAAACCTTTCGATCCAAACGAACTGATGGCGCAAGCCCGCAAATTGCTCAACACCGACTAAAACATCGTGGCAGACTCAAACTCCGACAGCACCAGCGAGTTCTTCGCCCAGTTTCTCGACGAGTACTACGCCGAATGCGATGAGCACCTGATTCTGCTCCGCCGCAATCTCCTAGCTTTGGAGACTCGCGCGGGCCAACCTCAACTCGATCGCGCGTTACTGGATGAGCTCTTTCGCAGCTTTCACACGATCAAGGGTGTCTCGGGCATGGTCGGCTTGAGTTCGGCCGAAGAACTCGCGCACCAAATGGAGAGTTACCTGCGCGACTTGCGCCAGGGCGAGGTGGTACTGAGTCTTAATGGAGTTGAGGCGCTCATTTCCGGCCTTGCAATGCTTGAACAGGTCATTAATGCGCGACGCAATGAAAGTCAGTTGCCGAGAATCGATCAGGTAATCGAACAGCTTCAGGCTATCGCCGCGAGTGATTCTAAAGTGGCGAACAACGTAGACACAAAATCGCGGGGTGACGAACCAGTCAAACAAGCTAGTGCAGAAGATCTGGGGGTTCGCACCTGGAGCGTTGAATTTGTGCCGTCGGGCGAACTCGCTGAACGAGGTGTGAACATTGGCTCTGTCCGTCAGCGGTTAATGAGTCTCGGGGACGTTGTCAGCGTTACTCCACACGTGAGAGAGCGGGGAGAGATCGCCTTTCATTTTGTGATCGTCACCAGTGCTCCGGAATCGGTTTTCACTGACTGGCGGCAGGATAACTTGACGTTCACACTCATGAACGAAGCGTCGGGCGGGGAGGTCTCCGAGGACACGCGAGAGCCGCTCATTATTGAGCCCGAAACGGCAGAGGCAACAGTCAATACACTGCTGTCGCCTTCCAACGTCGTACGCGTGGATTTGGCGCGCCTAGATGAACTCATGCGCATGATCGGCGAACTGGTCATCAGCCGGGCACGCCTGCAAGAACAGCTCCTGAACGTGAAAGGAAAGCTGTCTGCTATCGAGTGGCGGTCGTTAAGCGAAGCGAGCCTTGCTATTGATCGTCAGCTTCGTGACTTGCGTCACGGAGTGATGCGGGTTCGAATGGTTCCTGTCAGTGACATTTTTGACCGCATGCAGTTCATTGTTCGGGATCTGGCTCGCGAAAATTCCAGGAAGATAAAAATCGAATTGATTGGCAGAGAGACTGAGATCGATAAGTATCTCGTCGAGCGAATGCTGCCTCCCCTGATGCATCTTGTTCGCAACGCCGTCACTCACGGGTTCGAAGCTGATCGCGAGCGGTTAGCTCACGGAAAAACGGCGGAAGGTACATTGAAATTGCAAGCCGCCACAATCGGTGAGAGCGTGGTCATTGAGATCGCTGACGACGGACGCGGAATCGATCGCGAGCGAGTTGCCGCGCGTGCGAAACAAAGAGGGCTAATCGATTCGGACACGACCGTGGATAACGCCAAGTTGCTGGAATTGATTTGCAGTCCCGGATTTTCAACTCGGGATGAGACGGATCGGGGAAGCGGGCGAGGCGTTGGAATGGACGTCGTCAGCAAGACTGTTGAAGAGCTGGGCGGCACGCTTGCGCTGGAAACAGAAACTGGCAAGGGTACACGTTTCACGATCAAGTTGCCCCTGACTCTCGCGATTGCCGAAGCAATCATCGTGAGCGTGAACGGGCAGAAATTTGCTGTCCCGCAGTCAGCTTTGCGTGAAGTCATTGAGGTTGAGACGTCTTCAATAAAGATTCTTGAAAACAATGAAATCATCTCTTACCGGGGCGGTGTGCTGCCGCTTGTGAGGCTGGCCCGACTGTTCGACATGAAAGACAATCGAGAGCCGAAGGTTCATGTGTTCGTAGTTGGCGAGGGTGCGAATGCGATGGGTGTCGCAGTTGATCGAATACTGGGTCAACGCGAAATAGTTGTGCGGGGAATTGGCGATCCACTGGTTCAGGTGTCGGGAGTCGCAGGTGCAACTGACCTTGGAGACGACCGGGTTGTGTTGATTCTTGATGTGGCAGGTTTACGGGAGTCGCACGTTGCGCGAAATTCACCCGGCATTGACTAAAGAAGTGAATGGCCCATGACATTTTTACAGGGAACAGACTTATGAATATCCAAAACGAATCGGAAGCGTTCATTCTGTTTGAGCTTAACCAGACGACGTATGGTGTGCGTAGCCAATACGTGCAGCAGATCGAGATGGTTGAACAAGTCACTGCGGTGCCGAATGCGCCTCCGGCTATCGAAGGCGTTGTGTTTGCTCGCGGCCAAGTGATTCCAGCTTTGAATCTTCGTCCTCGCTTTGGGTTTGAGAAAGCACCATTCGACCTTCGTTCACGTCTGCTGGTCGTGAATAAGGGATCGCGTGTTGTCGGTATGATCGTGGATGCCGCTCGAGAGTTTCTGAATATTCCAGCCGCTGCTATTGAACCACCACCGGAAAGTATCACGGGCTTGAGTGGAAATTATCTGGAAGGCATTGCCACGGTCAATAATCGTTTAATTCTGATCTTGAATCTCGATGAAGTTATTGACGTCGGCAACCTGCTGGTGATGAATGAGAGCGCACAGCAGTAGAACTCATGGGATTAATAATCATCAGCCACAATGGGGCGGGAGGCGAACATGGCAACTGAAACAGGGATTACATCGGACAACAGTCGCGGGATCGATATCGCTGGTCTGCGGCAACAGGCTGGACAAGTCACAGCCGCGGCAGCTCAGATTTCGGTTATCGCGAACGAAGTTGCAGAGGGCACCGAGTCACAGGTGAAATCACTCGACAATGCGGTGAGTCTCGCGAACGATATGACCGCGTCTATGGGCGAGACGACGACGCAACTCGAATCCATCGCTACGTCCGCTGAGGAACTCGCTTCTTCCGTTAACGAGAGTGCCGCGTCGATCGAAGAGGTCAATGGAAATACAGCCAGCCTAACCTCGTCAATTGTTGAAACATCGGCAGCCATTGAGGAGACTGCAAGGTCCATCGAGAGTGTAAACGTCTCAGCCCAGGACATGGCAACTTCCGCTGAAGAGGTAACTGGCGCGATGACGGAGATCGCAGCCTCAATTAAGAGTGTCAGCGAAGACACCGAGGCGCTAACCGCCTCAATTAATGAGACTGCGATCAGCATCGAAGAGGTAGCACGGTCGATTGAAAGCCTGTCCGGAAATGCTGACGATCTAAACGTCTCTGCCGAGGAGACATCCTCGTCGATAAACGAAATGGCTGCCTCGATCGAGGAGGTTTCTGCCATGACGGAGAATCTTGCCTCAACAGTTGAGGAAGTCTCTACTTCGATGGAAGAGATGGCCCGCTCCGTTCAGGGTGTCGCTGACAATGCTGAGACAATCTCGGAAGCAGCAAACGGTGCGGCAACCAGCGCGACGCAGATGGATCGTTCTCTTGCTTCCGTCGGTTCAATGACAAAGCGTGCTGAAGAAGTCACGACGCGTTTGGCGCGTGAGGCTGAGGGAGGTGGGGCGGCGGCTCAAAAATCTATTCAGGGCCTGGTTCGAGTTCGCGCCGCAATGGAGGAGTCCGCCAGTGTGATGCGTGAGATGGGTAAACGTTCCGATGAGATTGGTGGCATCGTCAATACCATCAATATCATTGCCGAGCGCACGAATATGCTCTCGCTAAACGCATCGATCGAGGCCGCACGTGCCGGTGATGCTGGGCGCGGGTTCGCAGTAGTCGCTGAAGAAATACGAAATCTGGCAGATCGTTCCGCGCAGGCCACCGCCGATATCGCCTCAATTATCAAATCGCTCCAGCAGGTAGTTCAGGAAGCTGTCAGCGCCACCAGTGAAGGAATGCGTGTTGCAGAGGAAAGTGGACGCCTCGCGGAAGAAGGTTCGACTGGCTTGCAGAAAATCTTGAGCGGCATAAACGAAACGACGCAAATTGTGGGACAGATTGCTCTGGCCACTGAAGAACAGATTGGCGCCGGAAAGCAGGTTCTTGCCGCAATAGGAACCACCGCGACTCAAATCAAGCAAACCACTACAGCAACGGCGGAACAGGCTAAAGCCGCACATGACGTCGTGAAAGCGGCCGTACAGATGCGCAAGACTGCCAAAGAGGTTAGTCAAGCCATAAATGAACAGGGAAAAGCTTCGCGAGAGATCATCAAGGCTGCACAAAACACCTCGCAAGTCGCTACACAGTTGCGCAAGTCTACTGGTGAGCAGGCGACCGCCGCTAAACAGGTGTCACAGTCAGTCGAGTCCATGCGGCGGGGAGCCGCTTCGACATCGCGCGCACTTGAAGAACAAGCGACCGCAGGGGAACAAGTTTCGAAGGAGGCGCAACGGCTATCGCGAAAAATCGCCGGTATCAGTAGAGCGGTGGCGGAGCAGGCGGCAGGTGCGACGCAGATCACGACTGCTGCGCACAGCATGAAGCAGCAGGCTGAACAGGTATCGAAGGCGACAAACGAACAGGCAAAGGCTGCGCGAGATATGACGGCCGCGACAGAAAATATCTCAAAAGAAGTCGGCCTCATTACGCGGTCAAATCGTCAACGCCTCAGTTCGTCGGCGAAAGTTCTGGATACGCTTACGGACATTCGTCAGATTACGGAACGTAATGCCCGAGGTGTTCAGGCTACGTTGAACGCTACGACGGACTTGAACGAAATGGCGCTACGACTAATGGAGATGACGGGAGGTGAAAAAGCCGGCGGGTCATCCGGAAATGGTACAGATCAGAGTGTTTCTGGAACGCGGTTGCGTAAGAAATCAAGTGCAAGAAGAACAGCAGCGGCTCAAGGTCAGGGCAGCGCACGGGACGAGGTATCAACTGACTAATTACGATGCGAGATACAGTTGGCGTTTTCACAACAGACGAAAATCTCATCATCAGGGTATGGGATGCTGCACTGGCGCGCCTTACCGCGATAAGTGCTGAGGAGGTTTTCGGCCAGCCAGTCACCGCAGTTCTGCCCGATCTTGAAGAGAGAAAACTGCTGTCACGCTTTCACCGAGCACTCAACGAAGGGGTTGTTGAAGTGCTCGCGACGGCATTTCATCACTACCTGATACCGTGCCCGCCTCTGGCTCCATCAAAGCGTTTCGACAAGATGCAGCAATTAGTAACCATCGCTCCCCTGCGTGAAGAGAATCGAATCAGGGGACTGATAGTAACCGTTGAGGACGTCACTGATCGACTGGATCGCGAGCGTGATTTGGCGGAACAACTGGCGCATCCAGACGAAACGGAGCGTCTCCGTGCTGCGGAAGCATTTTCGCAAGAGGAGTCGATTGGATCTGGGATCTCGTTGCTGCCTGCGCTCAAGGATACGAGTTGGCGCGTACGGAGAACCGCCGTTGAGGGCGTGGCAAGACGGGCTGCACCGGACGCTATTGCAGCGCTCCTGAGTTCGGTGCGCGAGGACCATCATCACCTCAGTCTTCTTAACAGCGCTTTGCAAGTCCTTGCTTTGACCGATGTCGATATCTTTTCACCGCTGGTCGAATTTTTGCACGACCCGGATCCCGATCTTCGTTTGCAAGCAGCGCTGGCACTCGGAGAACAACAGGACCAAAGAGCGGTCGCTCCGCTGATGGATGCGCTAAATGATCCTGATATCAACGTTCGCTACCACGTTATCGAGGCACTGGGTAAATTGCGTGCGATTGAGTCAGCTGGTGCGCTCGCAGAGATCGCGGCTGCTCGAGACTTCTTCCTGGCCTTTCCGGCGCTTGAATCCTTAATGCAGATCGGCGATGCCCGCGTCGTGCCGCGTATCGTTCCGCTTTTGAATGACGAACTGTTAAGTGAACCTTCCGCCGTCGCGCTCGGAAAGCTTGGGGACGAAAAGGCGGTTGACCCGCTGGTCATTGCACTCAATACCAAGCCGGAGTTGGCCCAGGTTGCAGCAGAGTCGTTAACTACGCTCTATGAGCGCTACGAAAAACTGTATGGCGAAGGAAGACTTATCGCTGACTTGAGCCGGCGCGGCATAAATGCCGTTGGGGCGCAGCATCTACTCGATGCATTGGACCATGCTTCACCGGAGAAGCTCCGTGGAATCGCTCTGGTCCTGGGTTGGTTGGAAGGACCGGCAGTGGACCAGGCCCTAACCCGTTTACTGGGACACGAAAGCGCCCGTAACGATGTTATCGAGGCTCTGGTGCGGCACGGTTCGCGGGTTACTGCTTTATTACTGGCACAACTGGACGCGGATGATCTGGAAGTCAGACGAGCGGCCGCGGTGGCATTGGGTCGTATCGGAGATTCCGGAGCGACGACATCACTAATAGCAGTTCTGGACGATGATGAAAGCGATCTGACCATCCCCACGGTTAATGCGCTCGCGAAGATCGGGGACCAACGTGCATTCGAGGCGTTGTTGGCTTTGATTGGACATTCGGACGCCGCTGTGCGACAGGCTGTGGTCGGAGCACTCAATTCATTAGGGTCACGCGAGATGCCCGCGCGGATCATTCCTCTACTTAGCGATCCTGATCCGAATGTTCGCGAATCGGCCGTAAAGATTGCGGGCTATTTCGGTTATCCCGAGTGTGCGGAACTGCTGCTCGATCGGTGTCACGACGAGGATGAACGCGTGCGTCGCGCAGCGATTGAGCATCTCCCTTTTCTTCATCATGAGCGCGTTGTCGACACGTTGGTCCATTCGCTTCAGCACGAAACCCCGAGAGTGAGGGCCTCGGCTGCGTCTGCAATGGCGCATCTGGAAAGTCCGCAAGTTCAACCTTTGCTGATCTCCGTGCTTAATGACGAAGATCCATGGGTTCGTTATTTTGCCGCTCGTGCACTGGGTACGCGCAAATTTGCTGAAAGCGTTGACATGCTCGAGCAAGTAGTACAGACAGACACTTCCACACATGTGCGTATCGCTGCATTGGAAGCACTCGGCCAAATCGGTGGAGAACGGGCAGCTTCCATTGCTGCGATCTTCGTTGAATCCGACGATTCTGATTTGGCAAACGCAGCCCTCGGGGCACTAGGGAATATTGCTCATCCTGCCGCTACACAACCCCTCGTCAAGTCATTACGTTCCCCCCATGTGGATCGGAGACGTCAAGCAGCAGCAGCGCTCGGGCAACAAAGAAATCCCGATGTTTTGGAACACCTGGAACGGTCGGCGGCTGGAGATGATCAACCCGCTGTGTTTGAAGCAGCGATGGTTGCACTCAGCAAATTGGCAACGCCGGAAGCCATTGCTGGTCTTATTGCACTCACCGAAGACCCCGTCCGACGGGAAGCCGCCTGTAGTGCACTTGCGAGTGTGCCTGCATCACTCCTTAAGCATGTTGCCCGCGGACTCTCACATTCCTCCGCGGAAGTTCGTCGCGCTATAGTGGGAGTCCTGGCGCGCATGAAACGACGAGAGGCTTCGGAGTTGTTGCGGAAGGCTTTGGGAGATGCGGACGCTTCTGTACGTCTGGCTGCGGCGGATGCAGCTGGTAAGAGTTATCAATCTGCCAAAACGAAACTTATCGATTGATACTAGAAGGATTTGGAAAAGAACATGGGGTCACATTCGGAAGTAGGTCTACCACCAGGCTCAGATGACCTGCTTCGTAGTCTAATCCACGAGCGCACGGGAGTATTCTTTGATAATGGCCGGTGTGACCTTTTAACAGAGAAGCTGGCGCCGCTCGTAATCGACCGCGGCTTCAGCTCTTTTTTGGATTACTATTATCTGCTTAAGTACGACGAGGGGGCAGCTGACGAATGGCACAAAGTAATGAACGCGCTTTCCGTACCGGAGACCTACTTCTGGCGCGAGATCGATCAGCTACGTGCGCTGGTTGAGGTGATCATACCGGAATGGTTTTCCTCACGTCGCCTCGAGCCTTTCCGAATCTGGAGTGCCGCCTGTGCAACCGGCGAAGAGCCTCTCACTATTGCGATGCTGTTAAACGAGAGGGGTTGGTTCGAGCGCGGAGCGATTGAAATCTTAGCTACTGATGCGAGCTCGTCTGCGGTAGCCAAAGCACAACGCGGTATTTATCGCGAGCGCTCCTTCAGAAGTCTACCCCAGGAGCTGCGGAGCAAGTATTTTGTGCCAGACTCTGGTCCATCAACATGGCAGGTTAATGAGAAACTGCACAGGAAGATTCGCTGGGGTGTTGCAAACTTAATGGATGAGGCGCAAATCGCGGCGCTCGCGTCGGCTAACGCGATTTTCTGCCGCAACGTTTTTATCTACTTTTCGGAGAATACGATCAGTAAGGCAGTGAGTTCGTTTGCAAGATATATACGCCCCCCAGGCTATTTGTTCATCGGTGTATCCGAGTCGATCTTGAGATTGACAACAAGATTTACTCTGGAAGAGATCGGCAATGCGTTTGTCTACGTGAAGGCTGACGGCAAGCCGTCAACTGCTTCTCGGCACGCGCACTAGGGAGTTTAAATGGATCGAGTTTTACGGGTGCTGGTAATTGACGATTCTGCCTACGTGCGGAAAGTCGTAAAGGAGATGTTATCGCGCAGTCCTTTCATAGAAGTAGTGGGCGCAGCTCGTGATGGAAAGGAAGCTCTGGACCTCGTCGAGCAGCTTCAGCCTGATGTGATTACCTGCGATCTGATCATGCCGGAACTCGATGGTGTGGGTTTCGTGCGCGAGCAGATGCAACGTCGACCGGTGCCAATAATCATCATGAGTATTGCGAGCGAAACCGGAGATGCGGCGTTGACGGCGCTTGATCTCGGTGCGGTGGATTTCATCCAAAAACCAACCGCTCTGGCGACCGAAAAGATCTTCGAGGTCAGCGCCGAGCTGATTGAGAAAGTAAAAATGGCCGGTTCGATTTCCATAAAAGACGCAACCGTCTACACCGTGTCCCCTGCGACATTATCTGCCGGTTCGACGACCGTCCCAGTCAAAGGCGCACGCGCCGTTGACATCGTTGCGCTCGGAATCTCAACTGGTGGTCCACAGGCACTTAAGCAACTCATCCCTCAATTACCTGCTGATTTCCCCGTGCCCCTGGTGATGGTCATGCACATGCCCGTGGGCTATACGGAAATGTATGCGCGGAAGCTCAATGAATTTTCCCCGCTAAGCGTAAGCGAAGCTCGTGAAGGCGACGAATTGAAAGCAGGTATGGTCTTATTAGCTCCCGCTGGCCGGCACTTGACTCTTCAAAGAAAGGCTGATGGAAACGTCGCAGTGCACCTCGACACTCGGCCATTTGATATGTTGCATCGTCCGTCCGTCGACGTGATGTTCCAATCGGCCGCTGAGGTTTATGGATCGAGAGTGCTGGGAGTGGTGATGACCGGAATGGGATCCGATGGCAAGCAGGGAGCAGCCTGGATTAAATCCAAGAACGGAATCGTTTATACAGAGGCCGAAGAATCGTGCGTAGTCTACGGCATGCCGGGCTCAGTGGTGGATGCGGGGTTGAGTGATAAAAGCTTCGCCCTCAGTCAGATGGCTCAGGCGATTAGGGAGGTGGTATGACAGCGAAAGTACTAATTGTTGACGATTCCGCGATGTCGCGAAGAATGGTGCGCCGTATTCTGGAGCAGGGTGGATATAGTGTTATCGAAGCCGACGAAGGGGTGGCTGCTTTGGAGACCTACTTTCTCGAAAAACCGGATTTAGTGTTGCTCGATCTGGTGATGAAGGGAATGTATGGACTAGACGTTCTCACCAAGTTGCGTGAATTGGATCCTGGTGCCAGAGTTGTTGTCGCCAGCGCCGACATTCAGAGTTCGACACGTACGATGGTCAAGGATGCGGGGGCACGCTTCTTTATCAATAAGCCGTTCGTCCCTGAGCAGCTACTCACAACGGTTAGTACGGCATTGGCCGAAGGAGACAACCTTGATACTAACTGAAGCTCAGAACGACTCGCTGGCTGAATTCATTAACATCGCCTTCGGCCGAACCGGAGCTGCGCTGTCAGAATTGACGGGCCATCGCGTGATGTTGAATCCGCCGGCTGTTTCCGTTCATCCCACCGGTGATCTTAACGGAGCTCTGGCCAAATTCGTACCCGGTGACGTTACTTCCATACATCAAGTATTCGTCGGTCCGATTGCCGGGGATGCCCTCTTGCTACTGAACCACGACGGCGCGGTTCACCTTGCGGATCTGCTGACCGATGGGTCTACGCCATCGAAGTACCTGGATGAATCAGCTCGAGAAGTTTTGACAGAAGTAGGCAACATTCTCCTCAACGCCTGCCTGGGCATGTTTGGCAACATGCTTGATATCCATGTCTCCTTCTCTGTGCCGCGCCTTCACATTGAATCACTGGACGAACTAATTGAATCGTTAATCACCGAGAAAAACTCATTGCATTACGCATTGGTGATTTATACCGCTTTTCAGATACGTGATAGTGCGGTGAATGGATATCTGGTGATGGTGCTGAGCGTCGCATCGCTTGATCGGTTGATCATGGAAGTCGAAGCGTGGGAAGAGAGACAGGGGCAATAACACGGATTTGGAAATCAATCCGTTTGGTTTCCGGTTGTCATGACTAAAAAGCGACCCAATCAGGAAGCACTAGTTAATGCAGCCGTACTGCGTTGGATGCACGATCTCTCGCCTCAGGGAATTTTGATGACTGATGCGGAGCTAAGAATCCTCGGCTGGAATCAATGGCTCGAGGACCATACTGGTAAATCCGCGAGTGAGGTAGCGGGGCAGAATCTCCTTAGCGCCTTTCCGGAACTAGTTGAAAGGGGACTCCATCGATATTACGAGTGGGCGCTTGAAGGGCAGGTTCGAATTTTATCGCAACGCCTGCATGGTCGTCTCCTCGAGATGTACGTACCAGGGAAAGAAAATACCCAGGTTCAAATGCAACAGAGTGTGCGCATCTCTCCCCTATATCAACAGGATCGGGTTATCGGGACAATAACGATCATCGAAGATGTGACGGAACGAGTTAAACGTGAAGCGGAACTTCAGGCCGAAATTGAGGCTCGCTCGCTGCTTCTTGCGAGTGAGAAATCAGCACGTCAGGAAGCGGAGAAAGCCAATCGCTTGAAGGACGACTTTCTCGCGACCATTTCGCATGAGCTTCGGTCACCGCTGACCGCGATGCTGGGTTGGGCCAGCATATTGCTCACTCGAGAGTTGGACAGGGAAACAACGACAAAGGCCATTGAAACGATTCATCGGAACGCGCAAGCACAACATCAATTGATCTCGGACTTGCTGGACGTCTCGCGAATCATCTCCGGTAAATTACGGCTTAATGTTCAGCTGATTGAGTTGCCGCCGATCATCGAAGCCGCTATGGATTCCGTCCGGCCTGCTGCTGCCGCCAAGAATATTAAACTTGAATCTTCGATCGGTGCGGAGGCTAACAAGATCTATGGCGATGCGGACCGGCTACAGCAAGTGATATGGAATCTCTTGACCAATGCCATTAAGTTCACGCCAAAGGAAGGTAGCGTCCGGGTTCAGGCCGAAAAGATGGGATCGGGCGATCTCGTACTCACCGTAGTTGATACAGGAAGTGGCATTAGCAAAGAATTCTTGCCGTACGTATTTGATCGCTTTCGGCAAGGTGACGCCGGGACGACAAAACTTCACGGAGGTTTGGGGCTCGGACTCTCGATCGTGCGTCAACTGATAGAACTGCACGGCGGCACAGTCAGGGTTGAAAGTGAAGGAGAAGGGAAGGGCGCAACGTTCATCGTCAGCCTGCCAGTCGCACCGGTGATCGCTAATAAAGACGATTTCGAGTCTGCCGAGGTCTCGCGCGATGAAGGCACGATCGAGCTTCGAACCATACTTGAAGGGTCACGTGTGTTGATTGTTGACGACGAGCAAGATACACGGGAATTGGTCAAGGCAATCCTGGAGCATACTGGCTTTGAAGTGATAACGTCGAGTTCTGCGGCGGAAGCCCTGGTTGCCCTCGAGAAATTCCGTCCGCACGCTCTCGTCTGCGACGTAGGAATGCCGGGCGAAGACGGCTATACGTTAATCTCACGGGTTCGGGTTTTGCCACCTGAGCGGGGAGGTCAAACTCCAGCGGTCGCCTTAACTTCATACGTGCGCGGCGTGGATCGTCAACGGGCTCTTAATTCCGGTTTTCAAGCTCATCTGGCTAAGCCAGTGGATTCGGGTGAGTTGATCTCCGTTCTGACGCACCTGATGAAAAATACTGGCATCGAGAATCGGTTCTCCGCTCCTTAACGAAAAAAGGCAAAGCCTTCCACCGCTGCTCTTGTCTGTCCACAAATTGGCCACAAATGAAATACGGCCGCCAGTGATGGCAGCCGTAAACTATTGACTTAACTGGTCGGGGCGAGAGGATTCGAACCTCCGACCTCTCGGTCCCAAACCGAGCGCACTACCAGGCTGTGCTACGCCCCGAAAAACGAGTCATTCTAAGAGTCGTGTGTGAACTGGTCAAGGAGAGGTCACCGCGATTCATTGATTTAGAAAATCGCGCACCTTCAGTAACGCGCGGGCGCGGTGGCTGATCCGGTTCTTAATTTCATCCGATAACTCGCCAAACGTTTGGTCGTAGCGCTCCGGAACGAAGAGCGGATCGTAACCAAAACCCGACCCGCCTCGTGGCTCGAACGTGATTGTTCCTTCGCAAATCCCTTCCGAAAGATTCAGCACTTCGCCAGTGACAGTTGCAATCGCAATCGCGCAAACAA
>Ga0209387_1000286_pt1 | contig 14671 bp, 11 predicted proteins | sample NCControl_FD_187515 | JGI IMG/M metagenome (GOLD analysis project Ga0209387, IMG submission 187515) | Agricultural soil microbial communities from Utah to study Nitrogen management - NC Control (SPAdes) (version 2) | ecosystem: Environmental > Terrestrial > Soil > Agricultural land | place: USA...
GGTGGCGGGACGGTGGCCCGGACTGGCCCAGGAGGCGCGTTATGAGGGACGGGACGTCGCGGTCACCACCGATTTCCGCGACCTGTTCGGCGAAATCCTGACCCGGCACCTGGGGGCCAGGGACCTTAGCGCGGTCTTTCCAGGATACACGCCGGGGAAGGCGCCGGGCGTAATACGGTGAGCGGTGAGCGGTGAGCGGTGAGCGGTGAGCGGTGAGCGGTGAGCGGTGAGCGGCAAAAGCGTCAACGGTCAACTCTTCGCTGCGCTCAGGGCAGGCTGTCAACCGTCAACGGGACCCGCCTCGAAAGCCGAGACAGTCACCCGGGCGCAGAGCGGGACTCGCCGTAGGCGACGTTGGCCGCGAGAGCCCGGGGGAGAGACAACGTAAAGGGGCCGGTCTCGGATTGAGATCGGCCCCTTCGTCGCTCTGCTCCTCAGGGTGACTACCCCGCGTCTTCCGCGTCCTCCGCGTCTTTCGCGTCACCGCGCCCCCTTACGGAGGAGTAATCCGCTCCCCCGACTTGATCCCCTTCACCAGCGTCACCAGCACCGCCCCCCCGCTGTGCCCGATCCCGAACTCGTTCTCGGCCTTGCTGGGGTCCATGTAGCGGACTTCGAAGGCGTCGGTGGCCAGGATCTGCCGGAGCATGGTGAGGTCACCCATCTTGTTCCCGTTGACATACAGAGCGGTCGGCATGACCCGGGCGCCCATGCTGCGCACCCCGCGGGGCGGCGCCACGAAGTGGGGCCGAAGCCCCCGGATGACCTGGAGGAGATCCCGCTCCTTCTGGCTGGAGTTGAGGATCTCTTCCCGGGTGATCTTGTCCCGATCCCGCTTCTGCGCCACTGCATCGGCTGGTACCAGGCCGAATCCTGAACTCGCCAGCGCCAGCGCCGCGACTGCCAACCGGGTCTTCATGTGCCGCCCTGCCTGATGGGGTACTTCAGTAGGATGCCGGCTTCCCTGAGAGGGTTGCCGGCCCCGCTTGCCGCTACGGCTTGTCCTTGATGCCCTTGACCAGAGTCACCACCACCGCGCCACCCGCCGCGTCGGCCCCGAACTCGTCCTGGGCCCGGGCCGGATCGAGATAGCGCACCTCGAACACGTCGGCGGCCAGGATGTTCTTGAGCAGATTGAGCTCGCCCAGCTTGTTCCCGTTCAGATAGACGATCGGCTCGAGCGCCGCGCTGCCGCCCGCTTGCATCCCGGTCGGGCCACCCCGTTCTACGCCCATGCTCCGCTGGCCCCGGGGCTTGTTCAGGAAGTGGGACCGGAGACTCCGAATGGCCTGGTAGAGGTCGCCATCTTTCTGGGCGGAGGTGATGATCTCCTCCCGGGTGATCAAGTTCCGGTCCTTCTTCTGGGCCTCCGCCGCAGCAGGCACCAGGGACACCGCCGCCGCCATCATCAGCACCCCAGCCTTCAGCTTCCGCATGAGATCTCTCCTGTTCGTTCTGACCACTGACCACTGACCACTGACCCCTGAATCCTAATGGAAACGGGCCGCCAGGCTATCCGCCCGGCGACCCGTACCACGACCCCGCTCGGGGCGGGCTGCTACAGACCGGGCGCTCGGGGCGGCCGGCGGTCCCACACGAAGATGATCCCCGGAGTGGTGAAATTGGCGGCCGTGCTGCCCGCGACCGACCGGGGGAAGACGAACCCGCTTACCGCCGACCCGGCGACGGTGGTGCCCGGCTGGGCGTCGAGGTCCACGGTGGCCGCGACCCCCGCCAGCGCGGTGGCGTCGGCGAACAGGTTGGTCGCGCTGCCGGCCGTGCGCACGTTGTAGCGGATGGAGCCGGGCGCGGTGGACACGTACGCCGACGCGCTCAGCTCCGGAACCGCGGCCCAGCTGGGCGCGGTCGGCGGAGTGCCGCCGGTGGTGTAGAAGCGCCCGTCGATGGCGCCCAGTCCGGCGGCGGCATTCACGATCCGGAGGGCCACGTTGGCGCCGGGGTCGGCCGGGTTGTCGTCAATGATGTCGAGCTTCATCCCCGGATTGGAGCCGGGCCGGGCAAAGCCCCAGAGGATGAAGGTGTAGCGGTGTCCCGCTTCGAGGTTTACCGCGATGTCCTGGACCACGGTGGACGCCACCGCCTGGGTGGTGCCGCTCATGAAGATCCGGAATTGCCGCGCGCCGGCCCGGGCGTTCTTGTAGAACAACAGGCTGGTGCCCCGGAAGCCGACCCCGTAGAAGGTGCTGTTCTCCACGATGTCCACCGGACGGAAATCCATCGCGCCGGTATCGGGCACCGCGTGAATGAACCGCACCCCGGCGGTCGGGATGTCTTCAGTGATGGTGACTTCTTCCGGGGTACACGCATTCAGGACACCGGCAGCGAGGCACAGGATCGAAGCTTTGAGGATGCGTCGCATTACGGACTCCATGGAGGTTGGGTTGCCGGATCCGCTGTCACGGCCGACCGAGACGAACGTGCGCTGTGTCGCCGGGAGGACCATCGTCCCCCCTGTTGCTCGAGGTGAGCAGCGAGCGGGTGGCCAGAAAGGCCGCGAAACCCCCGATGCTCGCGGCGCCGAATCCGATGGAGCGTCCCATCGAGAAGCGGCGAGTGTACGTGTTTCCGACGAACTCCGGCTTGATCCGTACCTGCTCGCCGGTCCAGACCTGCTCTCCGCCCTGCAGCAGCCTGATATTCGAAACCGCCAGGAGGTATCCCGCACTGTCCCGTTCGAGGAGCCTGCCCTCGATCTGCATCACCTCCGGACCGAGCGCTCCACCCAAACCGACCCTTCCGGCATCATTCACATCGAATGCCACCTTGGTCCCGACTTCAGGAGCCACGCCTCTGGCGGACTGCAGCGAATAGCAGCCCGCCAGAAGCGCACTTGCCGCGAATCCGATTGCGAACCGTCCAGCCAAAACCATTCTGCTACCAGCCGTAGGTGCCCTTGGGGGCCGACCCGGAGTTCCCGGTCGTCCCGCCGGTGCTGTAGATCTGGGCTCCGGTCCGGCCGCGGGCCTGGAGGTCTTCGTAAGGAGCTGCCCAGTGGACCCCGGTACCTTCGGTCAGGTCACCCCAGCCCCGGTGGTCGAGATACCAGGCCATGAAGTGGGTCTGGATGGTCTCGATCCGCTTTTCCCACTTGAGGGCTTCGAGCAGCCCCCCGCAAGCCACCGTTCCGCCGCCAGTGATCGCCGCGTTGGACGGCGTCTTCGGCACGCAGTCGGCGCCGCCGGGAACGGGCGTGGTGGCATCGAACGCGGTGATGGCCGGCAGCCCGCCATTGGCGACCCGGGTCTTGTTGACCAGAGCGGCCGCGGCGGCGTAGTTGCCCTTGCGGTACTGTCCCTCAGCCTCCAGCAGATCCAGCTCCGCCTTGGTGAAGAAGACCAGCGGGCCGTTCCGGGCCGTCCCGGCGCCCGAGGTCCTCCAGCTGTAGAACCGGACGAAGTCGTAGTTGGAGTAGCCCCACGAATCGCCCGAGAACGTGTCGTTGCCCGACGCCCGGTTCACGAAATACCGCTTGCACTTGAGCGAGGGCCCGCTGCACGAGGTGATGGCGAAGTCGGCCTGCTGGGCTGCCCGGGTGGCTCCCTGGGGGAACCGGAGGTCCGGGGTGGTCATGAAGAACGGAGCCGCCACGCCGCGCTGCGCGAGGGGCAGCGCGGTCCAGGCAGCATAGGCGCCCGAGTTGTCGGCCATGCCGATCACGAACGGCGTCATCTGGTGCCAGGTCGTGAAGGTATGCCACTGGGAAACCCAGAAGTTGAACGGTCCCAGGGTGGTCGAGGTAATGTTGTCGTGGTCCGCCGTGATGCCGTTCTGGGCATCGGCGATGACCGCGTCCCAGTCTACCGCGCCCCGCTCGGCCGGGTTCCGCGCCACATTCGCGCGGAGCCGGGCCTTGTAGCTGCGGGCCAGCTTGACGAATTCGGCTGCCGTCATGGAGGTGCTGCTGGGCAGCCAGGTGGACGGGAGCGGGAAGCCGTTCGCTCCGGCCGGCGGGTTGGCCGCGATGTCGATCGCCGCCTGAATGCCGGTAAGCGCCGCTGCCATCACTTCCTGGTACCCGGAAAGCTCGCCGGCGTCTTCACCGGTCATCTCGGGAGTGACGATCGCCGCCGAGTCGTAGGTCAGTGCCAGGTACCCCAGCGCCAGGCCCCGGACGAATTCGGCGAAGGCCCGGGCCCGGGCGTCCTGCGCCGGGGTGCCCATCGTGAACTCGGGATCGTTCAGCTTGGCCAGCACGTTGGAGGTGATCCGGGTGACCTCGTGCTCGATGAAGTACACCCGGCGATTCTCCGAAGCACAGCCGTTGCCGATCTGATTGTCATTGCCGGCCCGGGGGATGCCCACCCGCTGGCCCATGCAGTTGTTCGAGAGACTGGAGAAGTCTTCGTGAGACTGCACCCCCGCCATGCCCCCGACGTTGCCCAGGGCACCGTACATGGCGGTATGCCAGCGGAGATACTGGGTCCCCAGCAGGTTCTCGACGTCGGCCGGTGTCCGGAGGACCCGGTCGGTCTCGGGATTGTTGGGGTTCTGGACCGCGAGCTCGCACCCGGCCAGGCCGATCGCCAGGGCGAGCACGCCGCCTCGGATCTTGAATCGCATCATGTCGGCCGGCTCCTAGAAGCGCGTGGAGAGTGAGAACGTGAAGGTCCGGAGCGTCGGGAACCCGAAGGCGTCGGTCTGATTGATCAGGCCCGAGCCGGTCGGATTCGTAGCGGCATTGCCGCCCGCCGCACCGACCTCGGGATCGAGGCCGGTGTAGTTGGTGATGGTCAGGAGGTTCCGGCCGATCAGGCCGACCGTCCAGTCGCCGATCCCGGCAACCCGTCCAACCTTGTAGGTCAGGCTGACCTCGCGGAGCTTGGCGTAGGAGCCTGTTTCCACGATGTAGTTGTTGGGGCCCAGCACGTCATAGAACCCGCCGGTCCCGGTGCTCTCCGGACCGCCCGCCCGCCACGAATACCCTACCGGCTTCGCGGTTTCGACCGTCTGGTTGGCCTGGTCGAAGTAGGCGGAGCTGATGTCCAGCAGGCCCCAGCCCTCACCCTGGTTGTTGATCTCGTGCCCGATGGTGGCGTCGAGCAGGGTGTAGAGGGTCAGCCGCTTGTACTGCACGTCGTTGGTAAAGGTGAACCGGAAGTCGGGGAACACGTTCCCGATGATCTGGTTCTTGCCCACACCCTGGCCCGGCTCGCCCGTCAAGGGGCGGTCCACGATCGGGTGGCCCCAGCTCAGGGCATAGCTCCAGGGCGACTGGTTGGCCGGAAGAATGGTGGTCCACAGATTCTTGGTGATGCCGTCGCGGGTGGTGTTCCCGGCGCCGACCCACACCACCCAGCCCTTGTCGTCCACCTGGTACGCCTTGCCCTCGCCGCAGTCGGGCTGGACCGAGCTGGGCAGGTCGCCGCAGGTCTTGTAGAACTTCCGGCCGTAGATGTTGCCGTAGCGGTTGAGCGGGAATCCGTTCTGCTTCTCCTTGTTGGCGGTCATGAAGAAGAAGCTGCCGGTGCCCTGGCCGGTGCCGCCGGTATAGATGAAGTCGGGAACGAACAGCTCGGTGATATAGGTGCGGGTCTTGTCCCAGGTGCCCCGCATGTTCCAGTAGAAGTTCCGGGTGTTGAGCACCGGCAGGTTGAGCGCGACTTCGAAGGTCTTGTTGGTCAGGGTGCCAGCGTTCTGCCACTGGGTCGAGAAGCCCAGCGACGCCGGGGTGCTGACCGGCAGGATCTGGTCCTTGGTCACGCCGTGGGCGTAGGTGAACTCCACGCCCAGCCGGCGGAACAGGGTGAAGTCGGTGCCCAGCTCGGTCTCGGTGGTGGTTTCCGGGCGCAGGTTCCGGTTGCCGGCCTGGCCCAGGGTGATGCCGGTAGCGCTCACCGAGTAGGTCTCGTACTGCGCGGTGAACGGCGGGGTGGAGCCGGCGGTGCCGCGGGAGGCACGGAACCGGAGCTCGTCCAGCAGGCCGCCACCCTTCCAGAACGGCTCGTTGGCCACCTGCCACACGGCCGAGATCCGGCCGAACGGCGCCCAGCGGTGCCCGGCCCCGAAGAGCGAGCTGCCGTCGTAGCGGAAAGAGCCTTCCACGACGTAGCGGTCCTTGAAGTCCAGGCTGGCCCCGGTAAAGAGGCCGACGTTCTTGACAGTGGACGACGAGGAGTTGGTGAAGAAATTGGTGCTCAGGTTGTCGGTCTGGAACACGTCCTTGACCCGGTAGATCTGCCCGCCATGGCCGCTCGAGATGGCGTTGCTCTCGTCGTACACCCCGCGGACGCTGAACTTGCCGTTGAGGTCGGTCCCCAGCTTCCGCCGGAAGGTGGCGGTGAGGGCCCCGTTCAAAGATTCATCGGAGCGGTTTCCGATGTCCTGCTGGCCGCTGTTGAGGGCGGTCGAAAGCGTAAAAGTCCTGTAGCCCTTGGTCACGATCGAGTTGTCGATCCGGTCCCGGTGATCGTAGGCGAAAGTGCCTTCGAAAGTCACCCAGTCGGCCGGGAAGTACTTGGCGGTGACGCTGCCCAGAAACCGGTTGGCGGTCCGGTCGTTGAAGAGATTCTCGCCATCGTACAGCATGGTGCCGCCGCCGTTGCCGGTGGGGCGGAAGCCGGTGCCGCCGGAGCGGACCAGGTAGCGGCCCAGGGTGTCGCGGGCGGTGTAGTCGAAGCCCGGGAGCCCGCCGCGGAGGAGCTGCCCGAAGATGCCGCCGTTCGAGGAGCCGCCGCTGCGCAGGTCGGTGCTGGAGTTGTCGTAGAGCGTGCTGACCGAGATTTTGAGGTCGGCCCGGGCGTTGTAGTCCAGGTTGACCCGGGCCCGGCGCGACTGGGTGCCGTTCAAGCCTACGATGGCGCCGGCGTTGTCCTCATAGGAGCCGCTCACGTAAAAGCCCACGCTCCCGATCTTGCCGGTCGCGTCGATCGCGGTCATCAGGGTCGGGTTGCGGGTGGTGACCTGGGCCAGCGAGTTGTACACCTGTCCGGGCCAGATCTGGGCCTGGAAGATGTTGCGGAGATCCGCGGCGCCCGGCGCCGCGTACACGATGGTCTGGCCGGTGCGGGTGGTATCCGCGTTCACGTTGTTGATCCGGAACATCTCGGTCATGAAATCGAGGGTCCGGGAGCAGGGCGCGGTGCCGCCCAGCTGGACGCAGAACCGCTTGCCGGTCTCGTCGAGCTGGAGCGGGTGATTCTGGGGCTGCCCGTAGTTGGTGCTGTTGAGATCGCTGAAGCCGTACTCGGTCCGGACGTTGAACTTGACCCCGTCCTGGCCGGTGCCGCCCCGCTTGGTCCGGATGGTGATGACCCCGTTGGCCGCCCGGGTCCCGTAGAGCGACGCGCCCGCCGCGCCCTTCACCACCTCGATGGACTCGATGTCCAGGCCGCCCAGCTCCTGGAGGCTGCCCACGTTCATGATCGCGTCATCCACGATGATCAGGGGGCCCTGGCCGCGGCCGGCCCCGTTGATCGAGGTGGGGCCGCGGAGCTGGACTTCCGGGGTGCTCCCCGGGAAGCCGCTGGTCTGCGCCACCCGCACCCCGGCCACCTTGCCGGCGAGCAGGCTGAGCGGATTGCTGGCGCCGACCGGCAGATCTTCGGCGGTGAGCCGGCCGACGGCGAAGGGCACCTTGGCCCGCTCGACGCCTTCCAGCACTCCGGTCACGATGATCTCTTCGAGCTTGTTGATGTCGGTGGCCAGCGGGAAGTCGAGGACCCGCTCGCCGGCCGTCAGGGCGGTGATGGCCCGGGAGTAGGACTTGTACCCGATGGACCGGACGGTCAGGGTGGCGGACTGCCCATTGACCCGGGCGGCCGGCACCGTGAGCACGTAGTTGCCCTGGGCATTGGTGAGCACGGTGAGACCAAGCTCACCGATTCCCACCGCGGCGCCCACCAGCGGCTGCCCACTCTTCTCTGAGGTGACCTTGCCCCGGAAGGTCGCGCTCTGCGCCAGGGCGGGCGCAGTCAACGCCGCGCTAAACCCCAGCGCGGCCAGCCCGGTAAGAACCGTGCGTCGGAACGAGAAGCCGATCATACTCGGATTCCTCGATGAGGAGTGGGACAAACGCCTTGCCGCCGGAAAGGCCTTCCGGTTGGGCACGCGGGTACTTCCAAGTGTGAGTTTCGAAGCCAGCAGTTGCGCGAGTCATGCCATGCGATCAGTCGGGCTATCTGCTTGTCAGGCAATGCGTTCCGCGGCGCGGAAAGCCCGGGCTGTGTCAGTTTGTTACTCGCTTCCCGAACATGTGAAACGAAACGACACGAGAGGGGGTCGAGCCCTCGCGGTCGGGTCGTGTGTCCTTCAATTGGGTCAGGTTCAGGACTCAGTATAACATTCAAATCGGGCGCCCGCGAGACCCCAAAACCATTTTGGTTGCCAACTCCGGGGCCCCGGCTTTCTTTCCTGCCATGACTGCCCCGACGGCGACGGCTCTGCCGCCCCGCCCCGCCTCGATTCTCTCCCCGATCATCGATCTCCTCTGCGTGGGCGGCCTGTCCGTTGTCGTGTTGGTGCCTCTGCTGCTGTTCGGGGGCGACGAGCTGGGCTTCGTGGGGATCGGGGCAGTCGTCTGGGCCCAGCTCCTGGTCAACATGTCCCACTTCATGGCCTCCTACCGGATCGTCTACCGGGACCGGGAAATGATCCGGCGGCACAAATGGGCGGCGATCTGGATCCCCCTGATCCTGATCGGGTTCGCCGTGCTGGCGCTGGTCGAGGCCAGCGAGTCGGAACAGCCCATCCTGCTGCTGCTCTTCTTCGTGGTCTCGAGCGGCTACCTGGCCTGGCACTACACCGGGCAGGTCTGGGGGATGATGGCGTCCTTCGCCTTCCTGGTTGGGACCGGGTTCGATGCGGTGGAGCGCAAGCTGATCCGGGGCAGCCTCAGGATCCTGCTGATCTGGCACGTCACCTGGTTCCTCAACTTCTGGCTGTCCCGGACCACCTCCCCCCTGGGCGAGCCGGTTGCCATCCTGTACCAGTGGGTGACCGCGGCGTCGGTCCTGGCCTTCCTCCTCGGCACCTGGGGCCTGCTGCGGATGACCCGGCGGACCGGCAAGCTCCCCCCGCTCCGCGCGGTGGTGCCCTGGCTCGCCATCTTCGTCTGGTACGCCGCGATCCTCCGCTGGGGGCTCACCGGTCTCTTCCTGGTCCAGCTGGCCCACGCCATCCAGTACCTCGGCTTTCCGGCCCGGGTCGAGCTCAACCGGATCACCGCCGCTGCCGCGGGCCGGGCCGCGGGACGGATGGCGATCTACGCCAGCGGACTCCTGATCGCGAGCTTCCTGGTCACCCTGATGGTGCCGGGACCTCCGATGAGCATCCTGGCCAGCTCACTGGGGGTGGAGCCGGGCCGGGTGGCCCCGATCCTGATTTTTTACTTCATCAACATCCATCACTACTTCACCGACGGGGTGATCTGGAAGATCAGTAATCCGGAGGTGAGGAGGGAGCTGTTTGCGCATGTGGAGACGAAGCGTCAGGACGGTAAGGACGGTAGGACGGTAGGACGGCAGGTGCGCGCGAGGGTAGACAAGAAACAGGGGAAGAAATCGTCGAGCAAGCGTCGTGGCTAACCTACCGTCCTACCGTCCTAGAACCCTACCGTCCTACTCTACCGTCCTACCGTCCAACAACCTACCGTCCGATTGTCCTAGTTCCGCCTGGTCCAGAGCACCAGAACTCCGCAGGCCGCCCCGGCGCCCCCGAATTCGATCGGCACGTCTCCCGCGCCCCGATACAGCTCCACCGCCGCGAGGCTGGCAACATCGAACATCTTGAGATCCGGCGGCGTCCGGCCCGGCGTACCGCCTCCTCCGCCGAGCCCGGGGGCAACCGAGGAATAGATCACCGAGCCATCCAGGACCACCGACATGGGGCAGGGAACTTCCCGAATCCCAGCTTGCGCCGTTCTTCGAAGGCTTCGAGCCCGAGTCCACTCGGCGCGTCGGGTTTCGCCGTGACCGCTATGGGATCGAGCTGCACCGTATGCGCCACCAGCATCGGGTTGGCCCAGACGGTGTCTGCCCGGCCCAGCACCACCCACTCCTGCACCGGCCGGAACCCTACCGAGCGGAACAGCACCTGGCGGCGGCCGTCCGGCAGTATGTTGAGGACATAGCGGCCCGAGGCGTCGGTCAGGGTGCGGCGGTCAGATCCCACGATCACCACCTCGACTCCGGCGAGCGGCCGGCCGGTCGAGTCCTCCCGCACCCGGCCGGCCAGCACCGACTGGGCGCTGAGCGGGATGGCTATGAGGTGCAGAGTCACTCCGAGCGTAGCGAGGAGGCGGAACTCCACCCGCCTCCCTCCGGTCGGCGTGACAACTCGTCGCCGGATCATGGCTTCCTCGCCACGGCGGCGCCCGGCGGGGCCGGCGAGGGAGTGCCGGCGGGTCGCAGCTCCACCCACCTGAACCCGCCCCACTCGAGCTGAACCACCTGCTCATCCATCGGTCTGATCCGGTCGAACAACCGCACCGGCAGCGACTGGTCGGGGGGCAGCTCACAGAAGGCGTACAACCCGTCCGGCCGGACATCCCGGCGCTCTTCCTTCACCCCTCCCCCCGAAGTGTTCCAGCGAACCGTGACGCCGTAACCCGCCGCCGGTTTCCCGTCCGATCCCCAGGCCATCCCCACCACCCCGGACCGGCCTCTCCCCGGCGTCCCGCACAGTGCCCGCACGAAGCTCGTGAGCGAGGAGACCGTGAACTCCACCCGGGTGGTGTCGCCCAGCGAGAGCAGCGCCGGTCGCGTGGTTCCCTGCTGGAGCAACATGCTTCGGGGATGGGCGACCGTCACCATCTGGTCTCCCGAGGCGGGAACCGCCAGCCGGAATCGGCCCTCCCCGTCGGTGAGCACCGAGTCATGATACCCCTGCACCTTCACCACGGCACCGGCCAGGCCGGTGGCGTTCACGCTGTCGTACACCACCCCCACCAGCAGGGCGCGATCCACCTGGCCCAGCGAATCGGAAGCGATCTCGGCCCGGCCACCCAGATCGGTATATCCGATCAGCCGGGCAAAGGTCCGGCCCGCGCTTCTCCGTTGCGCAGTTTCCGACTCGGTCAGGGTCGGGGTGCGAATATGCCAGTAGCTCACGATCCAGGTGCCCGCGGGAAGCCGGCGAAACTCCACCCGTCCTCCCAGGTCGGCGCGGGCCAGAATCCCGGGGAGCCCGGTGTAGGCGTACTCGAGATGCCGGAGCTCGCTGGAGGCTCGATCCACCCAGAGAGTGCCTTTCACGTCGGCCACCTTCCGGCCGGCCGTGGGCTCGAAGGCGAGGCCGAGCAGTCCATCTTTCCCCTGAACCGCGCGGAAGCAATGGGTGCCGACGAATTCGTCGGAGAGCAGCAGGGCCGCGTCGGGCGCGGCGTAGACCACGCTGTCGTGAGACTCCTGCTGGACGAACCCGATCTCCGCCAGCGCGCCGGGCGGCAGTGAAGCAAACGGCTGCCCCTGCATCAGGGTGGAGGCGGCCACCCACTCCCGGAGCGGCCGGCTTCGCAGGTCAACCTCCCGGACGAACCCCCGGACGTGGAGCCGGACCGCGCCCTGACGCTGGGTGACCACGTTGGCAGTCAGCGCCTTGCCGATTTCGTCCCAGAGTGCCGCGGCCAGCGGTCCACCCTGCCCCTCCCGATCGCAGCGGCTCCGGCCCCGTACCTCGAGCGCGGGGAGCTCGACCCGCCGCGCCTCCATCAGCAGCTCGCGCTGGTAGACCGCTCCGGCGGCAAGCTCCACCGGCGCGGTGATGAAACCGCTCCAGCCGATCCGGTCGACCTTGATCCGGTAGCTCCCCGGCGTAGCGGCGCGGAGCACGATGCGGCCCTGCTCGTTGGTGAGGCCCTGCGCGGCCACACCGCGATCGCCGAGCAGGCGGACGATCGCGCCTGCGACCGGCGCCCGGCTGCCTTCCTCGCGGATCTGGAGCTCGGCTTGCTGCGCAGCGAGCGAGGACGCGAAGGTCGCGAAGGACGCGAAGGACGCGAAGGACGCGAGGGCGGCTCTCATTGATGCCTCGTCCATAACACGACCGTGCCACACCCAGCCCCGGAGCCCCCGAACTCGATCGGAGTCTCGGCGGCGCCCCGGTAGACCTCCACCGCGGCGAGGCTGGCCACGCTGAACATCTGGAGGTCGGGAGGTGGCTTGCCGGTCCTGGCGTTTTCCGCATTGCCCGCCGGGGCCACCGATCGATAGAGCACGACGCCGTCGAGGACAACCTGCATGAAACAAGGTTGACCAATCTGGCGGCGAGCGCTTTTGGCCGCGATCTGTCCCGTTTCACCCGGCACCCGGTCGAACTCGATTCCCTGGAGCCGGCCCAGCATCTGGACCAGCGGCACATGTTCGTTCCGGCGCAGCGTCGCCGAATCGATGAACCTGCCGAAGCCAAGCCGGCGCCGCTCCTCGAAAGCCTCGAGGCCCAGGCCCCGGGGCTGGTCGGGACTCGCGGTTACCACGATCGAATCCAGTCGAACGGTTTGGGACACCAGCATGGCGTTGGCCCAGACGGTATCGGCCGATCCCAGGACCACCCACTCCTGCACCGGCCGAAAGCCGACCGATCGAAAGAGCGCGAGGCGTCGGCCCGCGGGAAGCATCGGGAGCCAATATCGGCCCGATCCGTCGGTCAGGGTGCGCCACTGGGAGCCGACGATGACGACCTCGACACCGGGAAGGGGGCGGCCGGTCGAGTCGGCCCGAACCGTGCCGGTGAGCACGCTCTGCGCGGAGAGCGAAGGCGCGAAAGACGCGAAGGTCGCGAAGGACGCGAGGGCGCGAAGCCGCGAAGACGTGGAGGTACGCCGTCTGATGGCTGAAGGCCCCTCGCTCCGCTCGGGGGGGACCTGATGGCTGAAGGCTCTCATTGATACCTCGCGTCCCCGCGTCCCCGCGTCCTCCTCAACATGTGCCCCGTCCCACCCAATCACAAGCAGAACGGTCTCTGACTACATTGGTGAACACCGCATGGCCCCCTGACCCCTGACCACTGACCACTAGTCACTCCGGCTCAATGTCCCGCTACCGAACGCCACTCCTTGCGCTCCTGGCCGCGGGCTCCGTCGCCCTGGCCGGATGCGGACGGGACGCGGCGTCCCCCGACTGGCACGACGAAACGGGACACCGCTGGCGGGAACTCGAGGTGAGCGGCACAAAACCCGGCTTCACGCCGATGGGAGCCCGCACCGGAATCCGGTTCGAGAACACAGTGAGCGATTCGCTGCTGCTGGCCAACCGGATCCTGGCCCAGGGGGGTGGAGTGGCGATGGGCGACGTGGACGGCGACGGACTGACCGACGTCTTCCTGGCCCGCACCGAGGGTCCCAGCGTCCTCTACCGTAACCTGGGCGAATGGCGCTTCGAGGACATCACCGCCACCGCCGGGGTCGCAGCGGCGGAGCGGCACTCGACCGGCGCTACCTTCGCCGACATCGAAGGCGACGGCGACCTCGACCTGGTGCTGCTCGCCACCCTCGGACCCAACGCGATCTTCCTCAACGACGGGACCGGCCGGTTCACCGAGCGGGGCGCCGACATCGGCCTCGATTCCGCCGGGCGGGGGGCCACCACGCCCGCCCTCGCCGATGTGGACGGCGACGGCGATCTCGATCTCTACGTCACCAACTACAAGCCGTTCACCCCGGCGGACCGGATCTCGCCTCAGCAGCGGGCCTTCAACCAGGTGGTCCGCCAGACCGGGCCCGACCGGTACGAGGTCACCCCTCGGCACCAGGCCGACTTCAAGCTGGTGAACCGGGAAGACATGGGCGGGCTCAACCTGACCATCCGGGCCGAGCCGGACGAGTTCTACCTGAACGAGGGCGGCCGGTTCGTGCGGGTGCCGCCGGCCTCGGACCGGTTCCGCGATGCCAAGGGCCGCCCGATGGCGGGTGACGAGTCCTTCGGCCTCGATGCCCGATTCGCCGACCTCACCGGCGACGGCGCACCCGAGCTCTACGTGGTCAACGATTTCGAAGACACCGATCTGTTCTGGATCAACGACGGCCGGGGCAACTTCCGGCTGGCCGACTGGACCGTGCAGCGCCAGACCAGCAATTCCGGCATGGGCGTCGATGTCGCCGACATAAATGGGGACGGCCTGCCCGACCTCTTCGAAGTGGACATGCTGAGCGCCGACTCCCGTCGGCTCAGGACCCAGATCCCCACCCACACCGCGCTGCCCAAGCGGCCGGGTGACGTGGAGACCCAGCTCCAGCTCCAGCGCAACACCCTCTTCCTCAACCGGGGCGACGGAAGCTTCGGCGAGATTTCCGAGTTCGCCGGGGTCACCGCCAGCGGCTGGTCCTGGTCCACCATGTTCATGGACGTGGACCTGGACGGCTGGCAGGACATCCTGATCACCACCGGCCACCTCTGGGACCTGATGGACGGGGATACCCAGGAGCGGCTCCAGAACCGGCTCAGCGACGTCCCCTGGCGGCGGCACCGCTGGGAGTATCCCCGGCTGGCGCTTCCCAACATCGCCTTCCGCAATCGGGGCGACCTGACCTTCGAGGACCAGAGCCGGGCCTGGGGCTTCGGGGTCGAGGACGATATTTCCCACGCGCTGGCCGCGGCCGACCTGGACGGGGACGGCGACCTCGACGTGGTGGTCAACCGGCTGAACGCCCCGGCGCTGGTGCTGCGGAACGACGCCCCCGCGCCGAGGATCGCGGTCCGGCTCCGGGGGAAGGCTCCTA